>Ga0154020_10000849_pt1 | contig 37684 bp, 31 predicted proteins | sample Klosneuvirus_201_FD_109709 | JGI IMG/M metagenome (GOLD analysis project Ga0154020, IMG submission 109709) | Active sludge microbial communities from wastewater, Klosterneuburg, Austria - Klosneuvirus_20160825_MG | ecosystem: Engineered > WWTP > Aerobic digester > Activated sludge | place... | reverse complement strand
TCGCTCAAACACTTCTCGGCTTATCGGGTATAATCGTTCTTTCATCGCGCAACCTTCCGTCATCACCTTTATCTGTTTTTTGATGGTTTGTTAACACTGCCTAGTTGTGATGTGTGTTCTTGGTATGGTGTAGAGTGCAACGATAAAAAAGAGATTACCTCCTTATTTGTTGTGTATCAAAGGATTGATACTATTCCGCCAGGCAGTTTATCTCAAATTAAAACCATAGAAGAATTAACATTGGCGAATAATAAATTTACTATTCTTCCGACTAATGAACTTAATCAAATAACAGCACTAAGGGTTTTAGATCTTACTAATAACTTATTAACGAGTGTGGATAAAGATGTTGTTTCTGGTTTGCCAAATTTGCTGGCTTTAATTTTGAGCGGAAATCAAATTAGTCGAATTCAACGCGATGCACTGGATGCGTTACCTCGATTAGTAACGTTGTATCTGGATGAAAATAAACTTAGTTTGTTTAAAAAAGAATACATCGAAAAAATTTCAACGCTTGATTTTTTGGATTTATCCCAAAATCCATTGCTTGATATAGAAGAAGATAGTTTTGAATCCACAACACAATTGACCAATATCAGAATAGAAAATACTTTTCTTACCAGTTTGCCAGAGACTATTTTTAATCCAATCAAAGCAAAATTAAAAATTTTATCGCTTGCAGATAATAAGGCATTGTCATTTTTGCCATACAATTTATTTGAACCATTAACTTCTTTGAGGGTTCTTGATTTGAGTAGACTTGATCTGTCTTTTAGTTTTCCTCATTATTTATGCAGTGCAGTTGCAAGTGGAAAATTAGGCGTAAGCACTAACATGTCGCCTTATATTAATCGCATATGTGTAAGAAGCACGCCTAAATTTTAGGACCAAAAGAACTTTAATCATTAAGATTGCATTCTTCGAGTTCTTCTTTTGCTTCTTGATAAGCGATTGGATCAGCCTTAATACCGCCAAATAAAGGTTCGAGTCTAATATAATTACTGGAACCAGGAAGTACTTCAATAATCTTGCTTGAATTAAGTTTAGATTTTTTATTCGTTATATCTGTTAATCGTTGTAGCACGGCATGTGCGACCCAGGCACCACTTTCTATAGAAATCGCATATTTACCAGGCGATACAATGGCAGGTTCATAGTTGCCATTTCTAATAGCAAAAGTTTGATTATCTGCTTCTACTGGAATAGGTACAAGCTTACTTAAAAACTTGCTTGGTCGATAAAAGTAAATAACCCCCTTTTCTTTATTGTCGCTAATACCCGCAACCGGCTTAAATAGCGCGCCTCTAGGCGCACATCCGATTGTTGATAAAGCCCCGCATAAAACAACAAAAACACATCCCCTTAATTGATTTATTTTTATCATGGCGCGGGCTCTTAAATCTTATTCACAAGATAGGCAAGAGAATCAGATATGGTTTTTATTTTTTGACCACTCACTTTTGTTTTTTCTGAAACTACTTCTTATTGTTTGTCGATTGAAGATCGACTTGTATTTGGTTATAGATCTCTTATGACAAACACTCAATCTTTAGCTTGTGAATTTAGTGCACGTATTAAATTATATGCGGATGGTGCAGACGAAAAAACAATGTTGTCTTTATTGACTCACCCATTAGTTCAGGGATTTACTACAAATCCTTCGTTAATGAATAAAGCGGGTGTTAAAGATTATGTTGGGTTTTGCAAGCAATTATTGCAAAAAATTACAGATAAACCAGTATCATTCGAAGTATTTGCAGATGATTTAGAAGACATGTATCGCCAAGCGCTAGAAATTTGTACTTGGGGCCCTCATGTGTATGTAAAGATTCCTATCATGAACACGCAAGGGCAGAGCACGCGACCAATAATTGAGCGTTTAACACAAGCAGGTGTGCAGCTTAACATCACGGCCATTTTTACGTATCAACAAGTTTACGAAACAGTAAGCGCTTTAAAATCGGGTGCGCCTGCGGTTGTATCTGTGTTTGCTGGACGTATCGCAGATGCCGGTTATAATCCAATACCTTTAATGCAAGCATCTAGTGCGCTTTGTCGTGCTGTGAGATCGGATATTGAATTATTGTGGGCAAGCACAAGAGAAGCCTACAATATTATCCAAGCCGAACAATGTGGCTGCGCAATTATTACGGTGCCGCCAGATATTATTAAAAAAGTAGATGGTTTTGGTAAAGATCCATTTACATTAAGTCAAGATACTGTGCTTGCTTTTAAGCGTGATGCCTGCCAGGCAGGGTATAAGTTGTAATGATAAGATTGTGGTTCTGAGCGTGTGGCTACCCTTGACTAATTCCGTTTGGCTTGCTTGACTCTTAGCCTGCATGTTTTTACTTAGAAATGTGACCACGCAAGATATTGATGGTTTGCTCGCGCTCGCCGAGATGCTTAATACGCTTAATCTCCCTTACCATCGTCCTTCTTTAGAGCAGCAAATACAACACTCCATAGATTCTTTTACAGAAACTATTACAGACCCAAGAAAACGAGAATACCTGTTTGTGGCAGAAGATTTGAGTTCTGGCAAAATCGTAGGTACTTCTATGGTCATTGCCCAACACGGCACCAAAGAATCACCACATTTATATTTTGAAGTCATAGAAGATCAACGTTACTCTTCGACTTTAGACAAACATTTTCATCATTTGATCTTAAGGCTTGGGCGTAATTTTGATGGGCCTACAGAAATTGGTGGCTTAATTTTACATCCTCAGTATAGAGCGGGTGCATATAAATTAGGAAAACAGCTTAGTTTTGTTCGTTTTTTATTTATTGGTATGCATAAAAAATGGTTCAGAAAAAAACTTTTGGCCGAACTATTGCCGCCTTTGTTAGAAGATGGAACCTCTTTACTGTGGGAACATTTGGGGCGTCATTTTACGGGATTGGATTACAGACAAGCCGATTATATATCTAGAACCAATAAGGAATTTATTATTAGCTTATTCCCTTCTGGTGATATGTATGCTTCTTTGTTGCCAAGCCATGTGCAAGCGGTCATTGGAGCGGTAGGAGATTCTACACAAGGGGTTAAAAAAATGCTTGAATCTGTAGGCTTTGAATACAGCCAACGAATAGACCCTTTTGATGGTGGTCCACATTTTGAAATTGATACGCATCAGCTTAAATTGTTTGCACATACTAAAAAACTAGAAGCACGCATTAGCATAGAAGATGTGGATTGCATGTTGTTACCACCAAGTCATCTGGTGGGTGTATTTGACCATCAACACACAATACCTATGCGTGCCTGTGCTTGCCGGCCGCAGTTATTAGAACATCAGGTCTTGTTGTCTTCAAAAGTTGCTTCGGTGTTGCAATTATCACCCAAACAACGTGTTTTTGTGATGCCCTTAGAGATTCCACAAGAAATTCAATTAGACCCATTGGCAGTTTAAAGGATCATCGCTATTGTAGAAGATAGAAAGCGAAATTTATGTTTGTTTATGTGTGTTCATTGTTACCGTTTTTTTGTTTGTTTTTATCCGCCTGCAATTCTGGCAGTGCTGTAGAGCCACCCGCTAAACCTGTGTCTGTTTATTTGTCTTGCCAAGCGGGTAGTTGTGATGCACCTGATATTTGTCATACATTGGTGGCTGCTGGTACGTGTGCGCCTGCTTGTGTAGATAACAATAAAAATGCAAACGACAGCCTGTGCCAAAATTTGGTGCCTGGATATGTCTGTCATACGGATACAGAGCAGGGTAGTTGTGCGCCTGTATGTACAACTACATCAATAGAACCAGACAGTGATTCCGTCTGTTTGGCGCTGGGCCGTGGGTTGTTTTGTGATAAGGGGCGTTGTGTAAAAGCAAAAAATAATACATCCAATCAGAGTTTTTTACGCGTGCTTAATTTATCGCTTGAACAGCCCCAGTTAGATGTTTATTTGGATAGTCCCACAGAACATGCACATTTTTTAATTTCTAATCCCATGCAACTTTTGCCTGATCCGCAAGGGCATATGCTTGCGAGCGATACTTACAAGCTAAGAATTAAAACTAGCCTGGATATTGAGTATCGGGATGATGTGTATTTAATGCCGGATAAGCATTATTTGTTAGTTGTAAATAATTTTTCGTTATTGCTCGGTAAGTTACAAACTTATTGGGTAGTTGAAAATGAATTTATTGATCGTTCAACTACCCAGCAATCTTTAAGTTTTACCCATTTGAGCGAGCTGATGAGTACACCTGTTGATGTTCAATCACCACAACTTGCACCCACTTTAATATGGGGTGGTACTTCTTATTTGGAGAAAAGACCTAAAAAATTATTAACGGGCCCAGATTCTCTTCATTTGCAAATTAAAAAGTCAGATGACCAAGCCTTATTAATGCAAAAAAATGTTTCGCTTTTGCCTCATCATCATTTGTCTTTAGTGGCTTTTGATGGTTGGCAGACCATTCCACAAATATGGGCGATGGATGAATTTGGTGTTCAAGCTAAAATGAGCATGAGTGGAGTGCGTATAATTAATGCCACATTTGATGCGGTAGGGCTTTCTCTTTGGGTAGATGGTCAAAAAGATATAAAAATAATAGATGAAAATAGCGTGGCGCCATTATTGGGTTACTCACCTTGGTCTGCACAAACACATCAAATTAAAATCCAGCGAGAGGGCATTGAAAATACCCAGTTTTTTAATCAAAGTTTAAATTTAGAAGAATCACATCCTTATGATTTTGTGGTGTTAGGTAATGTTTCTGAATTAAATCAAAAACCAATGCAAGTTTTTGTGATTGATCAATCAACACCGCTCCGTTTAACATCTACCACTTTTGTTAAATCGTTACATGCTGTGACAGGCCTTATGAAAAGTATGATTAAATTTACGTTGAAAGAGCAAGGCCAAACAGCATCAACACTAGAGCAGGAAGTGGGGCGTTATGCATTGATTTCTGATAGCCAAGAAATCAATATTGATGCAAATAAAAAATATACATTAACAGCCGAAATAGCAGATGCCAATCTGCGCATGAGTGTTGAAAATATAAGCTTGTATCCGTATTTAAATTATACGTTTATTCTCTCTGGTGATGGAGGGCACTATAAACTTGTAGTGCTCTCTGACAGAGGACAAGTGGCGATTCAAAAAAATGAATAGATTTGTTTTTGGACAAGTCTATTAAATAAGGGAGTGAGTGTTATGGGGCGTTATACAACGCACACTGCGCCTGCATGGGCACGCATGTTTATTGAACAATTACATAAAGTCTTGGGTATTTCTGTAAAACAGCTGTTTCAAATGGCTGTATTACCACCTCAAAAAGACATGGGCGATTTAGCGGTTCCCTTGTTTTTGGCGGCTAAAGAGCAAAAACAATCACCTGCTTTATTAGCGCAAACACTCAGTGCACAAATTCCAAATACAAAAGCGCAAGGGCCTTATCTTAATTATTTTGCTTGTCGATCACAAGTTTTAGTTGACACCATTTCTCAAGTGCAAACACAAGGTTCAAAATTTGCTCAAACACCTGTTTCTCCTCGTCGTGTGGCCGTGATTGATTACTCTTCTCCTAATATCGCTAAACCACTTGCGTTTCATCATATTCGTTCTACTATGATTGGTTCTGCGCTTCATCGTATTTTAACGGCAGATGGATATACCGTACATGCCATTAACTATTTAGGAGATTGGGGTACTCAATTTGGGTATATTATTCAGGCATTGTCGCACAAAAGCAAAGAAGATATTGAATCCATGAGCTTGAATGCTTTAGTTCAGGTTTATGTGGATGAACGTAAAAAAGCAGAACAGAATCCACAAATACATGAGTACGCACGTCAGGCATTTGCACGTCTTGAACAAAAAGATGCACGCGCAAGAGACATTTGGCAGATAGCAAAAAAAATTACACTCAGACAATTTAAAGATGTTTATGCCCGTTTAGGTGTTTCGTTTACCGAAGAAAATTATATTGGAGAATCTTTTTTTGAACCTGATTTAGTGCCTGTTATTCAAGAGCTGCAAGACAAGCATATTGCAACTACTTCAGAAGGGGCCTTGATTGTAGATTTAAAAGAAGAAAATATAGACGCGCCTTGTTTAATTAGAAAAGCAGATGGTGCTACTTTATATGCCACACGTGAAATCGCATCTGCGCGTTATCGTTATTATCACTACACAAAATCAATTTCTGACTGGAACCCCAGTCAAGATGAATGGGTGGCGCTTTATGTTGTAGATCAAGGCCAAGCGCTTCATTTTAAGCAATTAAAAGCAGTTTTAAAAAAAATGAAAGAACCTTTTTATGAACACTTAATACACGTTCCTTTTGGGGTGCTATTATTGTGGTCAGAAGAAGAGCAATCATGGATGAAAGGCAAAACACGTTCTGGCAATGCGATTTTATTAGAAGATGTGCTAAACGAAGCTCAAAAAAGAGTGTTGTCTATTATCGATGAAAAAAATCCATTGCTTCCACATAAAGCAGAAATAGCAGACAAAATTGGTGTGGGCGCCATTATTTTTAACGATCTTAAAAATAAAAGAACCAATGATGTAAAATTTAAATTCGAAGACGCATTGGCATTAGAAGGGGAAACAGGCCCTTATGTGCATAATGCATTGGTGCGCACCAAAAGTATTATAAAAAAAGCACAGACTGTGATTGCTATGGAATCAACACCTGATTTAAGTGTGCTTGTGCACCCAAGAGAATTAGAAATAGCCATGATTTTGGCAGACTACCAATCTATAATTCACGAAGCAGCCAGCACATTCGATCCTTCTTTGATTGCGCGCTATCTATTGCAGTTGGCAGGCGCTTTTCATGCATTTCATCATGATTGTTTGGTGATTGACACACAAGCGCAAGTGTTAAGTCGCGCACGTTTAGCATTAACAGAGGCTGTTTTAACGGTACTTGAAAGTGCGATGTATCTAATCGGGCTTCAATCGATTGAAGCCATGTAATAGATTTTTTTGAAACTTACTGCGCAACCAAACTTGCTATCTCACCGTATCCAAAAAAATCCTCACAGACTGTCGTGTTTCTGGTGATAGTTTTGAGAGAGGTCTAATTTATTATTCTGCTTTAAATTTAAATCCGTCACTTCGGCCTTGATCGTCTACAACACGTATTTCATGTGTGCCTGTTTCTATTTTCCAAAATAGTGGTTTTTGCGGTGAACTTTGACCAATGTAACCTGCATCCATAAACCAGTATAAAAGTTTTACATCGCTTTCTGCAATTGCAGAAAGCGACAACATGCGGTGTGCGGTGTTTTTTGTTTGGTAAGTAACACCTCGCACAGGTGCTGTAATTTGTGGTCGTTGTCCAATGCTTGTGTCTTGATTTTGACAACGCGATTCAAAAGAGGGAGGCGTTTTACGCAAAATACCTGCTTGCGTAAAAATTTTAATTAAATCAGAAGGCCAAAACTCGCTTACCTGAGGTATGTCATGATTATTAAACGGCACACAAGATCGCTCTTGCGTGTTTGGGTTTATCATAATCTCTCTGTGAATCTGACAAACTTCTATGGGAGAAACACCTGGAATATATAAAGTATGTGTACGTGCCTGACAATGTGAATTGGGTAATTGACCAGAAAGCGCACATACTTCTATGGATTTGATGTTTTTTTGAGCCGTTAAATCAATGGGTTTGTCGTATTTTATCTGCTGTTCAGAAACAAGGGCATCTATGATTTGAAAAAATAAAGGTGCAGCTCTGTCTCTGCCTACAAAGGCGGCATTGGGTGTGGCATCAAAATTACCAATCCATATGGCCAAAACATAAGGACCAAAAATTCCAATTGTCCAAGCATCGCGAAATCCAAAAGAAGTTCCAGTTTTAAATGCCACAGGCATGGTATTTTTAATGTAGCCAAGTGATTGACCAATTACAGGCCGCACATTTTTTTCGAGCATGTTCTTCACTATTAAACTTGCTTCTTGGTTGAGTATGCGTGGATTTTTAAGTGAGTTTTTTGGCTCGTGTTGTTCTTTGTTGGTGTTTGTTTTTGGGTCTACCTCTGTATGAATATTATTTAATATGCCTTCGTTGGCGATAGCTGCATATAACTTTACAAGTTCAAACATGCTTAGTTCTATGCCACCAAGGATAATTGCTAATCCGTAGTGAGATTCTGGTTGTAGGTGACTTACACCAGACTTTTTTAAAAGTTCATAAAAACTTGATTTTTTCAGGCTCGATAACAGAAAAACGGCTGGAATATTGCGACTTAAATTAAGCGCATCTTGTGCATGCAAAGGACCCAAAAAATTATTTTCAAAATTTTCCGGATTAAAACTACCAAAAGATCGGGGAGAATCTTTTAACAACGTGTGTGGATGAATAAGTCCTTGTTCAAGAGCCAGTCCATAAACAAAAGGTTTAAGGGTAGAACCTGGTGAACGTTTGGCCAAAACACCATCTACCTGGCCTTGAATCTTGTGGTTAAAAAAATCGGTGGCGCCCATGTAGGCTTCTACCTGCATCGTTTTATAATTAAGAAGCATGGCTGCCGCGTTATTCACACCAATTATGCTTTGTCTGTCGATATAGTGCTGAGAAATGCGTTCTACTAGTTTTTGCTTGTTTAAATCTAAGGTTGTTATGATTTGGTGCTGATGTGGAAATTGCGCAAGTACCATTTGTACAAGGTGTGGTGCAAAAAATGGCAAATCTTCGATATCACGTGCGATTGGCAGTGTGTCTTTATCTAATTTTAAGTTCAAGTGACGATGATAAGTGCGTTGCCATTTTTTTAGTAATTGATTGCGTGCAATAAAAAATTGATTATCAAGCGTATGGCCCAAAAAACGTTTTTGTGGGCTTTGTGGAATAACTGCGAGCGTTAAAAAATCACTTAACTCTAAAAGGTGTGCTGGTTTGCCAAAATACACCAAAGAGGCAGCCCCAATTCCTTCTATATTACGGCCAAGTGGAATCAAATTTAAGTAAGCTTCTAAGATGTCTTGTTTGGAGTAACAGGCTTCAAGCCAAAGCGCATAATAGATTTGTTTGAGCTTGCCTTCATAATGATTGGATTTAATGTGAAACACTAAACGTGCTAGCTGCATGGTAATAGTGGACGCGCCTACACGTTGAGTGTGTGTTAAAAAAGTAGAAATGACTGCATTTAAAAGAGAGACAAGATTAATGCCGGGATGATAGAAAAAATAAGCGTCTTCTTTAAGTAAAATAGCATCAACAAAGTCTTTGGGGATTTCATTTAGTGATAGCCATAAACGATATTTTTCGTCTTGACTCATGGTGAGCCGTAGTAATGTCTGTGATGAATCATAAACCGCTTGAGAAGACGCAAATAGGTGGGATAGTGGGGTGCGCGGATACAACCTAATGGTTAGTAAAATGGTTGCGATAATTGCAAAAATAATAACAGGTAAGCGTAAACGGTTCATGTAAAATAATAATGATGTAAAATAATATGAATTTATTTCTATTCTACAGTGATAGATCGTGTGATGGTTTTAGAAAAGATATTTTTTTCATACATCGATTCAACAAATGCTGGAGGCACTGTGAACTTGCCCTTATTGGTCGCTTTGATGCGATAAGTAAATTCACTGATTTTATCATTTGCTGAACCATACAAGATTAAGCGGTCTTCTCTAAGATCAATATAATCGAGCATGAAATCTGGAATATCGGTTGGTTTTTTAGTTTCGGGTTGGGCTTGCTCTTCGCAGCCTCCTTCTTTATCGCAATCTGAATTTTGTGTACTCACAAATTGCTTGAAAGATTCTAACACGGGCTCAAATCCACCGGGCAAGAGATCGACAATTGCAAGAGAGTCTAAATACGCATCATGGGTGCTTCTAATTTTAATGTGCACTTCAATTTCTTCGCCTATTTTAACATGCTCTATGGGTTTTTGATTTGTATCTGTGTACTCACGCATGATTTCTATCGACTTATTGATAGGCTGTGTGTTGGCTTGGCGATCAAAACCTGCAATTGTAGTTTGATAGTAAATAGGCGCTGCACTTGTTTTATAAACTGTTAAAGATTGTGCTTGTGGTGAAAACGGCACACAGCTAAACAATTCTTGCGTTGATTTGAGTGAACGCGTTTGACCACCTAAAAGTGTTTCTTGCGCTTTGTAAAATTCAGGATATTGCTGAATGAATTTTTTGCTGTACACATCCATTGCCAGCAAGGTGTAGGCAGATGAAATAGAATTATAGCTATTATCCTGTATGTTTTGGATAAGTGCTGCAAATAGGTCAGACTCTTGTTTTTCTAAGCGATTAGAAAAATGCTGGCTTAATAAATACATCAATTGTGCGGTATGTCCCATGCTGTCGTAATATTCACCACGGCCACGTATAATGGCACGTTTAGATTCAACACCTTGGATAAGTTCTTCGGCTTGTTCTGTTTTTTGTAGGATTTGGTAAGTAGCAGCCATATAAGCGGCCGCTAAATCTTTTTTCCAGGATTTATCATCTTTTAAATTTTTTTGTATTTTTTCTTCCAAAGCCATCAGTTGATGAGTCACGATTTTTTCCATGCGTGCTAATAAATAAATGCCGTACGCTTTAAGTCTTAAATCTGATACATTGTTAACAGGGCCTTCTGTTACAAAACTATTCAAAAAATCAGTTGCTTCTTTGAGTATTCCTGGGCTTGTTAATTGGTTTCTTGCTTTAGCTTCGATTAAAAAATGAATAACGTACAAAGATACAAAATCATCTCCGTGATGATTGGCTGCCCATAGACCAAATGAGCCTTCTGGGTTTTGTCTAGTTCTTAATGTATCAATGAGCGTTTGTAGTATTTTTTGTGATTGCTGTTTATCTTTTTTAAATTCCTTGCGCGTGGATAAAATTAAAGGAACCATGGCCCGGCTTGTGAGTTGTTCGGTGCAACCGTAGGGGTATTCTTCCAGATATTTCATTAATCCATTCATAAGCGACAAAGGAAGCGGTGATACGCCTAATTCTAATGTTTGGTATTCATTATAAAGTGAATTTTTTACATCAATATCCATACTTTTATCTGTTAACCGACCCACTTGCAGCCTTGTTTGATAAGGCGATGCAGGCCTAATACTGGTACTTGTATGCATTATGGAATGCTGCTTTGTGGCTGCGGTTGCTTCGAATTTAAAATCGGCATTACCTAACATATCTTTGGCTTTAAATTTAAAATGGGCCACAGATTCTCTTTGCGGTGCAATTTTCATTTGAACTTCTTGTGTGCTGAGTAATTCAATTTTTTCTTTTGTGCTCACACGTAAAGTAACAACCGTTTCTGCTTTGGCATTTTCTATTTGATTACCCACATTCACGCTCACATCAAATTCATCCAAAGGTGCCACAAAAGTAGGAACCAGTGGTTGAATCACCAAATCTGCTCTTACAAAAGCCTGACTTTGTGTGGATCCCACTGCCTCTTCAGCAACGGCGATAGCCATGATTCTTACTTTGCCATTAAATGTTTCAGGAGGTGTAAATGTTATGTCACGAACTTGTTCATCAGATTTAATAATACCAGACCAATACACCATGGGTTTGTCGTGTTTGCGTTTAAAAGGATTAAGATTTTGCAAAAGTGCACCATCGGCATCTCCGCCAGGTGCCGATAATTCTTGCAAATGCTTAAATTCAGGTAAAATCAAATCTAAAATTTGGCTTGTGTTGACTTGTAATGCACGTTTTTGAAAGAAATAATCGAGTGGATTTGGGGTGCGATGCCGAGCAACCTGCAAAATACCTTCATCTACCGCAAATAAAACGATTTGTGCAGGCTTGTTAGTTTTATATTTAACTTTCACTTCTTGGCCTGGTTTAATCACATTCATGTGTTCTAGGTGAATATCTATTTTACGTTTTTGCTTGTCTATAAAAAATGGAGCGGCTGCGTAACTTAACGGACTGGTAAAAATTTCTTTAGAATTTAAATCTCTTACAAAAATTGCAGAAACGTAGGCGTTACCCTCTAAACCTTGGGGGACTTTAATGCGAGCAATGGTGTTTGTTGTGTCTGACTTAAAAGGGACAAAGGCATAAACTTTATCTCGTTCAATGGTGATAAATCCAGCACCGGTATAAGGTGCTTGCATAAGCACTTCGATTTCTTCGCCTGTTTGAAAATCTTTCTTATTTAATACCAATTTTAACTCGGCATTTTTTTCCATCGACCGTGATATGTTGGCTTCTCCTACCACACGATAAGTAAAGCGAGATAAGATTTGGCCATTTTCATTTTTAATTTGAACAACAAAACTTCCAGGATGCGCGGTGTCTATTGGATAGTTGTAGCCTTGTTCGGAGATAGAGAAAGGTTTTTCGTTAATAATTTTTTCTTGTTTGACCGATTGATAACGATAAATTGCACCTTCTTTAACTAAAGAAGACACATATTTTTCTTCTAGCAACACAATTTTTAGCCCATGGATAGATTCTTTTTTCATGTGATTGTTAGTAGAAATCAAGTGTACATGACGGTTTGCATCTCTTTGAATGTAATCCAAATCACCGTCAGGTTGATAACCAATCATCGTTTTTAAATGTGACACAATTGTTGCAATTTGTGTTTTAACACCACGGCCACCTTCTGCTTCAAAACCTTCTGCATCAAATATTAAACGATAACTCGAATCTTTAAATCGCCCTAAATTTAGGTCTATTTCTGCTTCGCCTTTATCGTTGGTTTTTACTTCTGGGAGTTGTTCTGTAAATCCTTCGTGTTTGCCTTCGGCGCGGTAGAAAACATAACCAGGAAAAGCATTAAATTTAAGTATGACAGGTTGAATTAATGTAGATGAAACAATACGTCGATTATCTGCTGCACCACCAAATAAATTCTTTAAAGAAATAAAAGCTTTTAATTGTTCAGGAGAAACCCATCCTTCGGTGGATTGTTCAGAAAAGTGGGCACTTATTTCTAATTTATCCGTAATAAATTCTTGTACTCTTACAGAAGTCGATCCTACCAAGGCTAAGTCATCTTCTTTTTTAACTAAGAATAACTCAAATGAGTATTGTCCTGTGGCTGAATTATCGCTTGTTTTATAGGTAAATTCTTCAAATCCTGTAAGGGTTCTTATTTTTTCTTTTTTAACAAGTACCCCGCGTGGATCGGTCACATGCAATTCAAATAGAGTTCCCTTATTGATTTGTTTGGACCAGTCTTTTGATTTAATGATAATACCCATATGAATCTCTTCTGATGGGCGATAAAACCCGCGATCAGAAAACAAATATGCATTAAAATGGCTAGCAGGTTTGCTTGATTCAAAAATGCCACCTACATCAAAGCGAGAAAAGTAGATGTTGCGATCATCTTTGATGGGCATGAACGATAAATCTTTATTGTGCGTGACAACAAAACCGATAGGTATTTTTTTCTTGGCCGGATCTTCGTTGGGATCTTCGTAGGAGTAGGGGTCCGCTTCTTGTTCTCCTTCTTCGTCCTGTTGTGCTTGCGATTCCGTTGGCGGCATAGATTTTATAAATGCATGCCCTTGTGCGTCTGTTTGCGCCGTTTGGATGGCCATCCCATTTTTTCCAATAAGCTTAACGTTTGCGCCAGCAACGGGCAATCCAGAAGCGATAGATTGAACAAAAACATCATAAGCACCAGATAATGACTTTTTAACTACAAAACCTAAGTCGGTAACCACAATTAAACGACGATCAAATGCTTGTCCCACTGTTTGATTGTCGTTATCAAACTCTTTGGCTTTAATTAAAAACACGCCTTGTTGAACATTTTTAGAATTATCAATGTACTTAGATAGATCAAATCCAAAGTACTCTGGCGAACCTGGTTCCTTAAAATCAAGGGGTACTATTTCGCTCATGATTTGACTCATGTTTTGTTCATTAAAATTGTACTCGCTTTTAAATTCTGGGGATTTAAAATCACCATAGGTTTGAGATAATAAATGCTGAATTTGTTCAGGAAAAATGCGATAAAGTTCCATTCTTACGGCATTTAAATCGCGTGCAACCATGGATATTTTTTTGTCGCCAGATAAACTTAAAAGCGATCCTTCGTACATGAATTTAATGGTTTTAGGAAATTCTTGTGCTTTGATTACCTGGTCGTAATGTGCGGCCAAAACAAAGTCACCAAAAGATTTAAGACCTTTGTTTATTTTGATGTATAGTTGACGATTGGGAGTGGCTTTGAGTTTAAATAAAAATTGTTCCGCGTCTTCTTTTTCTTGCGGCAATAAAAAAAATGGTACTGGTTTGGATTCTGTTAAAACAAATTCATCTACTTCTTTACTTTTCCAGTGATGTGTATGTTTTTTTTCTTTGTCTTTGGGATGATAAATAGGCAATTCATAAACTCTAAGTGCCTGTATGAGTGCCTGTGCACTTACGTAATTTGTAGTTTCGATATTCAAAACATGTTGTGGTTTGTATTGTTCGTCATCCACAATCCCTATTTCGCTGCTGGCAATTTTAAAGTAATCATATAAACTTGGGATTTTGATTGTGTGGATACGCTCTTCTTGATTGGATGATTGACCCAAAGATAAGGCAGAAGACCCGCCTAGAGGTTGAATCCCTTTAGCTACATAAATAGATACATCGCGAGCGTTCTCTTGAATGTCGATATTATCCGAAGTCAAACCGGCGGTTAGTTTGTATTTGTCAAAAGAGATATTGAATCCAATGGTCTTGCTTAATTTGAGCAGCTGAGGTGGGTTTTTCCCTTCTAAAATAGAGATATGTTTGTTTACACTGTCGGGATCTACGGGGTGCGAAAAACTTAATCTGGCAATTATTTTTTTTATCTTAGGATCAATTGGATCTTGATACAAGCTAAATTCATCTACAGATACAGATAACGGCTTGGTTTTAAATTCATAGGTGTAACTTTTAAGTTTAAGATGTTCGGCAATAACGTTTTTTTCTAAAAATATTTGATAAGTTTGGCCAATGCTCCAGTCATTTTTAGGTTTAAATACAATTTTGGAATCTGTTTCCCAAGTGGCTATACCCGCTATTTCTGGTTTTATAACAAACCCAGAATGAATAGTTTTACCAACTGCCGTTAAAGGTGCTACAGATGTATCAAATTCAATACTTAAAGAATCAATAATCCATTTGTCGTTAGATACATAACTGGGGCTTGGCTCAGTTATTTTGGCGTCTATTAAAAGCGGTTTGGGCAAAGATTCGTAATAAAGATACCCTTGATATGTGCCAAACGTGAATAAAAACAATAAGGCAGTTGCAATAGCTGTTGTTTTTTTGTGTTTTAAAATAACGCTACGTGCACCTGCAAGTAAGTTTTTTATAGGCATTAACCAGGCAGGCACTTGCCAGCTTATACGGCCAAAAATAGAGGTTAAAATAAATTGAATAAGATAAAAAAAAGATTGAACAATTTGCAGTAATGTTTTCATGTTATTTGGAGTCGCGTTGTAGCAGAACAATCAAGTATTGACTACATGAATTTGATTTGATGAACGGATTTTGTTAGCGTTGCAAAAATTTAGGCTTAACTTAAATTAACTCCGAACAATTAAACGATTATTATTATGATTCACCCATCTGATTATTCGCCTTCTTCTATTATTTACACAAAGGCCTTGTCTCGTGTGTATCGCACATACGAAAAACCACAAGGACTTATGGCTTCTTTAAAAGGTATTTTTGCGCGCCAATATCAAGAAAAAACAGCGTTGCATGATACTGATCTAAGCATTGAACAAGGCCAAATTGTGGGCCTTGTGGGCGCTAATGGGGCTGGCAAAACCACATTGCTTAAATTGCTGTCTGGATTGATTCATCCAACCGGAGGTCAAATTCGTGTGTTAGGTTCCGAACCTGCACTGAGACACCCCGATTTTTTAAGGCGCATGAGCATTTTGCTTGGACAAAAAAACCAATTATGGTGGGATATTTCGCCGCTTGATAGCTTTGAATTACTGGCTAAAATTTATGGTGTGGATACAAAAGAGGCCAAACGTCGCGTTCAATTTTTGGCGGATATGTTAGATGCTACTCATGTATTAAAAACACAACTTAGACGGCTGAGTTTGGGAGAACGCATGAAAATGGAACTTATCGGTGCTTTGTTACATGCACCCGAAGTCCTATTTTTAGATGAACCTACCATTGGCTTGGATGTTGTGGCGCAGAAAAAAATTCGTGAATTTATTGCCACCTATGCCAAAGAAAAAAGACCAACTATTATTTTAACAAGTCACTATATGGATGATATCGCGCAACTGTCTCATCGTTTACTTTTAATGAGTCGTGGAAAAATGGTGTACGACGGTGATGTGCAAGGATTTATTCAACGTTCCAAACAAAAGCATCAACTCGTTATTGAATTGCAAAATCCGATTCCGCAAACGTTGCAGGTGTTTGATTCTAGCATCCAATCAGGTACACAAATGATGACTATTAGTCTGTCTTCCGAACAAATTCCCCAAGCGGTGGCCATGATTGCATCTGTTTCAACCATTAAACAATTAAAAATTGAAGAACCTAATTTTGAAGACGTGATTCATTCTTTTTTATCTAAAGAAACCAATACATCAGCTGCTTCTTTAGGGTTTGGTGTGCAATGATCGCGCGTATAAACCGGGTTATTCAACGCAATTTAGCGTTGGCGCAACTGGCCATACAAAGTGCAGTGGAATACCGTTTTAATTTTATGGTAGATGCGGTGTTGCAACCGGCTATGAGTGTATTGATTGAAATTACATTATGGTACGCCGTTTTTAAAAGCCTAGGTCAAACCCAAATTTTGGGATTTTCGCGTGAACGTTATTTTGCTTATGCGCTGTGGGCGCCATTTTTTTCTAGAATTGCCGTTAGTTGGATGTATGAATTTAAAATGATAGATGAGATCTACTCTGGTGCGGTTAATGCAGTTTTAACAAGACCTGTTAGCTTTTTTGAATATTACTTGAGTCAATTATTAGGTTATAAATTTATTACCACCATGGTGTCTTTGGTGTTTCCGCTTGTTTTTGGTGTTATTTTTCATTTATCCGTTGAATTTTGGCGAATTCCATGGGCTATTTTATTAGTTCTTTATTACATGATTTTAATTCATATGATGGGATTTACAATCGCCTGCATTGCTTTTTTTTTAAACCGGGCAGAATCTTTGACTATGAATAAAAATCTAGCCTTGTGGGTGCTTAGTGGCGAATTGTTTCCTCTAGATTTAATGCCGCAACCTTACCGTGATATTTTAATTCATCTTCCTTTTTCTAATGGTGTTTATGTGCCGGTTGGATATATTACGGGGCGTTTTGGTCATTTAGTAGTGTGGCAAGGGTTTTTAAGTGTGAGTGCGGGGATTTTGTTTTTTGGTTTGCTCAACCATGTGCTGTGGAAACAGGGGCTTAAACGGTATACAGGAACGGGTGCTTAGCATGTGGATTTTAATTAAGCGATATATTGAAATTTACATTGCTTTTTTTAAAGCAGGATTTATTACCGACATTGAATATCGTGCCAATTTTATATTTCGTATTTTGGGTGATATTTTATGGTACACGGGGCAATTGGCTACTTTCGAAGTCATCTATTTGCAAACCCCTACGCTTGGTGGATGGAACATTGAACAACTGCGTATTTTTTTGGGTGTATTATTTGTAGTCGATTCTTTATATATGATTTTATTTGCAGAAAACTTAGATCATTTTTCTGAAAAGGTAAAAAAGGGTGATTTGGATTTGTTGTTAGCCAAGCCTGTAGATACTCAATTTATGTTGAGTTGTAAAAAAGTGGGCACTTTATATTGCGCTTCTTTTTTAATTGCATCTAGTTTTTTAACTTGGGCTATTTATTCTTATTCTCATTCATTCTCTTGGATACAAATATTTTGGTTTTTGATTCTTTTGCCATGTGGCCTTTTAATCATGTATAGTTTTAAATTTAGCTTTAGTATTTTGGCGATTATTTTTTCTAATTCCCAAAATTTGCAATATGCATGGTATCAATTTTATCGCCTAGGTATGCGTCCAGATAGTATTTATCAGCCATGGCTACGTTATATTTTGTTATCTGTGTTGCCTGTGGCTTTGATTTCTAGCACACCTGCACGTATTTTGGTTTATGGGGTTACCCAAAACTTAGTTATTTGGTCATTAATGATGACCGCGATAACGCTTATTGCCAGCCGCTTATTGTGGAAAAAATCTGTAAAATATTATGGCTCTGCCAGTAGTTAGACCTAATTATTTTTTTTGCAGACATCTGCGATTTGAATTCTGGATTGTTTTTTTAAAGTAAGCGGGTCATTTTTACTTATGTAATCTTGTGCTGCTTGTTGCAATGACACATTTAATTTTTGAATAATTTTGTTTTCTGTTAATTCTAAATAAAGCAGTTTTTTTTGTTGTGTGTTGCTTGTTGTTATAATTTTATAATCCGATGTATTTGAAAACGGTTGGTTTTTGATCATTATCTTATCTTCTTCAATTCTTGATCCTGGATAAATAATTTGTGTGCCTAGTTCATTCATGGTGTATGGTTTTTCGGTGCAATTAACAAAAAAAGAAATTTGCCCTACTTGCATAAATCCAGTCCATTGGTCATTGTTATAACTACCCAAAATACTAACGGATCGCTCTAATGTGCGTTTAAGTTCGCTGCCTTTTAATTGATAAACAACCAGAGTTTCACGGGGCGAAACAAGGGCATTGAGTTGGCTTAAATAAATAGGCCCTGGATAAAGTACAGTTTGCGCAATACCGCATTGTTTAATATCTAAAATGGTTCCTGCCGTGAGCAGTGCTAAATCAGCTTGAGGATAAGCCTGTATTAATGCATCTGCTAGCATATCTCCCAATGCCGTTTCTTGGTTTTGAGCACGTAACGGTGTAATATCTGTAGGTGTGTCAATGTATCCAATTACATTGTTTTTATCTGTGTCACAGGGATCATTAAAACTCATACATCCAAATAATCCACTCAGCATGCTGGTTAATAGCAAGATATTTAATCGATTTATCATAAACGAATATTCCACCAATACAACATTAAATTAATTATTTAGTTGGGTTTTGTTGGGTGCAGACATAGACGTTTTTTGTAGGTTATCTACGTCAAATTCAAAACCCGCCATCACTTTGAATCCTTCTCTTGGAATCTGAGCAGGTAAACGGTAAGAAGTTCCAGGAATATCATAATAAGCTTGATCGAATAAGTTTTGTCCTGATATTTGCAAACGTGTGCCAAAAAATAAAGGCTGAGTGCGCAAACTTAAAGCAACAAACCCTTTTGTTGGAATATTGATGTTTATTTGGCGTTGTTCTTGAGTTAGAATATTAGAGCGACGTGAGCTATATAAAATAGCCGTTAGTCGCACATCAAAAAAACGACCAAGCTCAATAACAATCTGCATCGATGCAGATATTTGTGGTGTTTCTGTTAATAAAGATGTGTTTGACATTCCGTTTGAATTGACGGTTGCAAAATTTTTAAACCAAGTCATGCCGATATTAAAAAAACTACGACGCATAAATTGAAGTTTAAAGTGCCCATTCATTTCTAATCCATGGGTTGTTAACGTGGGCATGAGCCTTAAATTTTGATTATTGTCGTAGTCTGCCACTGGATATCCTTCTGTGCCTCTATAAACAGCTTGCAAAGCCCCAATATACTTAATTGGCAGTGTGGTTCTTGAGTAAGAAAAACTAACACCAGAAGTGCGTGCAAGCATATAAGTCAATTTAGAATTAGCCATTGCACCATGATAATCGTAGAGGCTGCGTTCATAACGTTCATCAATGTTGGCAGGTCTTGCAGAGGAATCATAAAAAAGATTAATTTCAATTTCTGGTAAAGGAAAAAATTTCAAGCTGGCAATAGGGTTAAATACCATAAATAACTGAGCAGGTGAAACAGGGATATCAGAAGAGGCAGAAAGCCTAATGCCTAAATCAATTTCTATAAAAGATTTGGGTACCAGCCGGTTTTCTATTGCCATCTGGATAAGGCTGCGGTTTTGCAAATAGGGCGAAAGTTTGGCGATATCATAAGTATCCACACGTCCCATAAGAATGCCTGTGTTGTTGATGTTTCGCATTAACATGGGATCGGTTCCTATCATTTGGGTAAAATCTACGCGTGCCAAAAATCGATTAATGCTTGCCAGTTGGGCATCTAAACGCCCACTCATAAATAAAACATTGTCTTGTGGATTGAGTGATTCAATAACACCTTGCGAAAATATTTCTTTTTGCCCATCGTTGTTTTTATCTGTGGTTTCGTAGCCTAAAGGAGCAAGAAGTCGATTTTGTTGTAAATTGTTGTAACGATAACCCAGATTGATTTCATAGCTTATGTTTTCGCGTGGCTGTCCTTTAAGGCGACCAAGTAGGCGTAACTGATGTTGCGTGGTCCCGCCTTGAGGCGCAATCAAGTCAAAAGCCCCCATGTAATTGTCAAATTTCTGAAATAAGTGATCTGCAAAAATATGAAGTTGGTGTTGTTTGGGAAGTTGTCTTGATATGACCACACCGAATCGAGTGACTAATTGGTTGTCCAAAGTTTTGTCGTTATCAGAAATTTTAATTTGGGCGCCTTCAGAAAAAATAACCTGACCATGCGCAGTTATTGAAAAATTAGATTTTTGATATCCACCCATCATACTCAGATCATAGTTACCTTTTTGTGGTGAATCCGAGTGATGAAAATGGCTTAAATACCCACCCACTAAAAACCGTGCAAAAAAAGGGCTTTTTTGTGCAGTTGTTAATTCAACAACAGCTATTGGGGCATGGTTATCTATAGCGTGTCCACCTTCAAATTTAATGACTACACGATCAAGCAGTGCAACAGAAAAACGCAAATCAAAATCACCGTAAAAAAGTTGATTCATGGGCTGACCATCTAAAAAGACAGCAACACTTGGATTGTCTTTCATGCCCATGCGGTTTAATTGGTATTGTCCATTGATATTTCTTGTGAGGGTGGTTCTATGTATGATATGGATTACGTCAATGACATAGTGCACTCCTAACTCAAGCAAATCCTGTGCTCTAAAAGTGTATATGTATGGACTGGCGCCTGTGTTTTCTAAAATAGATTCAAGAGTTTTAGCTTTATTGTCTGAACCTGTGGTTTTATTTTTGTCCAAGTTAACAGATAAAACAGTGTTGTTTTTGGGCGGACTATCTTCTGTGTTGGTCATTTTTTGTGTGTTCTTTAAAACAACGCGATGCGCCGCGTCTTTTTGGGCAAATGCAAAATGCTCTTTACCTAAAAAATCATAGGCTACGATGTAGTATTCTAAAATTTGTCCGGTTAAAAAAGATCCAGCAATAACCGTAAAATAGACATCGTTTTCTTTTAATTCTAGTTCTTGTTGTTGCCATACTGGCGAATTATCAAGATGAAAAAAAATAATGGATTTTTCTACATCTTGAAACCCCTGCATGGTGCCTGCAATGGTTAAATCTTCCTGATTCGAATGAACATAAACGGGTTCGTGTGAAAATTTAATATTGGCTGAATCAGCGTAAACAGAAGTTGATTTTAGGTATATTAAACACAAGGTAATAAAATAATAGCAATAAAAACGTGGATTCATGGCGTTATGGGTTATCTATTTGAGGTGAACCAGCAAGCACAGAATATTCTAAAACAGTCTTTTGTTGTCTATGACGCAAATCTAAAAAACGTCGCCAAATTACCAAAATCAAATAACCTAAAAATGCAAACGCGTTTAAACGCAAGGCCGTCACCATCTCTGCATCAACGGTTTTGGGAGATGACTGGATTTGATGTAGACCTCGCCAAAAACGAACAGAAAACCAAACCAAGGGTAAATCAAGATAAGCAATAACAGCAATCACTGCGGCAAACTGGGCACGTTGTTCTTCTGATTCAATAAATTGACGCACAATAAGATACCCCGAAAACGCCAGTAGCATAATGGCTGCAGTCGTAAGCCTTGGATCCCAAGTCCACCAAATTCCCCATGTCGGTTTGCCCCAGATAGAGCCTAATGCAATCAACAAAGCGTTAAAAAATACGCCTGTTTCTGCAGATGCCTGTGCCAATGCATCCCATTTTAAATCTTTACGTATAAGAAATAAAACACTAGAAACAAGAGTGGTGGTAAACGCTAATAATGCCATCCACGCAGAAGGGACATGAACATACATAATGCGTTGAACATCACCCATCATGATATCTGGCGGCGCCAGTTTGAGTCCAAAGTAAGATCCATATATAAGCAAAGACAAAGTGAAAATGCAAAGCAGAATATAAACACGCTTCATAACTGGCGTTCATAGTCCTGTTATTTTATAAAACTCAAGGGGTGCGTAAATTAAAACAAGGGCAACAAATGCAGATTTATAATCACCAATCATCGGTCTCTTTTGTGAATTTATTTTGGCGATAGGACTTGGTTTGTTTTTCTTGTTCTTCTATCCACTCTTCGAGCATTTCTTGTTGCTGTTCTTGTTGTTCATCTCGTTTTTGTTGTCTTTGTTCTTCTTCGGATTCTTCTTCTGATAAATCGTCTTTTTCCTTTTTCTTTTTGGCGTCTTTGTTTTTTAAGGCTTCGGATTGAGAGTCTAACGTGTAAGGCGCTAGTGGGCCTTTGCTTTTATTAGAAAGAGGTGTTTGGTTGGCTTTATTTTGACCCATTAAATTAACGATATTTTTATTGGAATTAGGGCTGGTTTCTGCAGATTGAGAATGGGCCGTTTTATTGTCGTTTGCAAGTTTATCTTTGTCTTTAGCCAAGGTGCCTGCGCTAGCTAAAAATAAACCTGGTTGTCCCATTTTTTTCATTTGTTCGTCTAAGTTTTCTAAAGACTGCTTCATTTGTGTTTTAGCACCTGGAAAAAACAAAGTGGCTAAGGCTTGGAACATGCCGTTGCCCAATGTGTTTTTAACAATGTTTTGCCCCATATTGGCAGTATTACTGGTGCCAATTGGCAAAGAAGAAAGGATTTGCGTGCGCATTAATTCATTCCCAGTAGCTCGGCACCACAGACTCACTGCTTTGCAAAAATTTCCGCCAAGTTCTACAACCTTTGGTTGTTCTTTTGTAGACGGCATAAGAAAAGAAGACTCACTCCAATGTTTTGTAATGAGATCGTTTAGTTTGTTTGCACATTCTTGCATGAGCACCAAATATTGGTCAGAAGACCCTCGTGCAAGATGTTTACTGGGCGTATTCTCTGTTGGTAAAGTGGGCTCGCTTTTGGGGTCCTTGGTTTTATCCTTTTCTGATACGTGACCTCTGTGGTCTTTAGCACCGCTTGAATGATGACCACCCTTGGTTTCATTTTTGGGGTTTGATCTATTGGCCTGCTCAACTGAGCGCTTATGGTGTTCTTCACGAATAGCCGTATCAATTGCGTCGCCACCAGATTTACCTAAATCAAGCGACCAGGGTTTTTGATGTTGTTGTTTGAAGAAGATTGTTGACGGCCATGATTCCGGATTTAAATGATTAGGTTGCGGCAAATCAATAACGGTGCGGCCGGTGTCGTAAGTATCTGGTTTTTTGGTGATTTCATAAGTGTCTTTGTTTGGATTGTAAACAAGCTTGTAGCCGGCTTTGGCACATTTTTCAATGCTTGATTGTTCTTGCTGGTTAATAGCTTGACCATTGCTTAGCTTATAGAGCGCTTCGTTGGCTCTTTGTAAATCCTGTGGGCTGATATCTCCTATTTTCACCTAAAACTCCTTGTCAAACTGCCCGCCAATAGGCCCGGCCCATGCAATAAACGCTGATTACCCATTATCTGTGCCTGGATGCATGTAGTTGCGGTTTTCCTTATCCTTATTTTAGAGGGCCAAATGAGTTGATTATATTGCATGAATTCAATATGCACAAGCGGCAATGAATTCTCATCAAACAAAATCAATAGATCTCTTTCAATACTTACCGCGCGATAATTTTGAAAAAGGTTTAATCGTTGTTATTATTCTATTTACTTTAGCTGCTTGCCGACAATCTTTACCAAAAGTACAAGAACCAACCGCGTTTACCATTACTAATCAAGGGACACGTCCATTATTTATTCAAGCAGGTGTTTATCACACGCCTATTGGACAAGGTTTACAAATACAACCTCAAAAACCAATATTAGACTTTAAATCTTACATGGATTGCGATGTGCCTATGTGTGCATATGCTTGCGATAAAACAACATTATGCCACACACAATCGCAGGTTTTTCAGTTAGTTGCTGGGCAAACATGGATGTTTGAGTGGAATGGTGTAGTGTATGTACCAAGCACAGCTGCTTGTCAAAATCAAACGGCAGTGTGCACAGAAGCAATGCCGTTACCTGCTGGTCGTTATGATGTAACGCTTTGCTATGGTACACAAATAAAGCCAATACCGGGCACAGTTATCAGTGTAGATACAGAATCGGCACAATGGATTCAGAATGCACAAGTTCAAGATCCAGTTTGTGAAAATCATATTATTTCGTTTCGTATTCCCAGTGATTATGTGCGCTATGAAATGCGCATTCCCAATCCCAATCGTTAGCTTTAATCGTTATTAATAAAAATAGTGCTTGAACCAGTAAGGGTTATTCAATGACCAATATCCATGAATTATTAACACATTTAAACCAAGAACAAATACAAGCTGTTACAGACGAAAGCCGTGCGTTACTTGTATTTGCAGGTGCAGGATCTGGTAAAACCCGTGTGTTAACACACCGCATTGCCTACGCATTGCTGCAAAAACGTGTATTGCCACAGCAAATTTTGGCGCTTACTTTTACTAATAAGGCAGCCCAAGAAATGTCCACGCGTATTGCTGGTTTATTAGATGGAACACAAATTTATTCGGTAGGGACTTTTCATCGTTTGTGTGGGCAATGGTTACGTGAAAACGCCGCACTTTGTGGGCTTAAAAAAGATTTCATGATTTATGATACCCAGGATCAAAAACATATTGTTAAAAAAGTTCTAGAAACGCAAAATTTGGATAGCGATCGATATCGCTATTTTATAGAATGCATTGATCAAGCTAAAAATAAAGCGTTATGGCCGCAAGAATTTAAGCATACAGAACCTGTTTTTTATCGTGTTTATGCAGCCTATGAATTGTATTTGGCACAAACACAAGCAGTAGATTTTGGATCTTTAATTCTTAAGGTTGTTAGTTTACTATCAGAGCATCCACAAGTAAAAGCTTCTTTTCATGCACGTTACCGCATGATTTTAGTGGATGAATATCAAGATACCAATGCGGCACAATATGTGTTGTTAAGGCATTTAGTTTCACCTCATGCGCAGATTTGTGTGGTGGGTGATGATGATCAGTCTATTTATCGATTTAGAGGTTCATTGGTTGAGCATATTTGGTCTTTTCAAAAGCACTTTGCGCCCGTGAATACTGTTATTTTACAAAATAATTATCGTTCTACGCAGGCTATTGTAGAAGTGGCTCAAGCAGTGATTAGCCATAACACACAAAGACAACCTAAATTACTTAAATCTCAGTGTGGTGTTGGCACATTGCCTTGTTTGCATGTGCACTTAAATGAATACGAAGAAGCTTTGTGGATCACTCAATTGGTAAATAACGCTAAGCATGCAGGCGTGGCGTTATCAAAAATTGCGATACTTCTTAGACAAAATGTGCAATCGCGCGTATTGGAAGAAGCTTTTTTACGCGCGCGTATTCCAGTGTTATTAGTAGGCGGGCAACGCTTTTATGAACGTGCAGAAATTAAGGATTTACTCGCGTATTTAAGGCTTTTAATCAATCCACAAAGTCAAATTGATTTTTTACGTGCAGTGAATATGCCACCGCGTGGCATTGGTGAAAAATCGGTTGCCCAATTGCAACAACATGCAGTGCACAGTCAAAGTAGTTTTTTTGAAATTATTTCAGAAGGTGCTTTAATGCTTGAATCTTATGGATTTAAAAAAGCATTAGCCCAAAAATACGAACAATTTTTTAAATTGATTGAATTTTTTAAAACACAACTGCATGAACCCCCTTATCGTTTAATGATGCAAATATTAGAGCATAGTGGACTTAGGCAATTTTACGAAGAAGAAGGAAGTTTAGACGCTAAAAGCAGATTAAGTAATTTGGAAGAATTTATAGTTGCAGCTCAAGAGTGGTCTTTGCATCATCCACAAGGAGATTTAAACACGTTCTTAGAAAATTTAGCCCTGATGGGTGAGTCCGACAAAGTCAATACAGAACAAGATCATGTGTTATTGATGACTGTTCATTCAGCTAAGGGTTTGGAGTTTGACTGGGTTATTATTCCAGGTTTAGAAGAGGGTGTGTTTCCTGTAGTCAAAGAAGGCATGAGCAAAGAAGACGAAGAAGAAGAGCGGCGACTCCTTTATGTTGCAATTACGCGTGCACGCCATCAATTGTATCTATCGTCTTGTCAGAGCCGTGCGCGTTATGGTCAAAGAGAAAACGCTATACCGTCTCGTTTTTTATATGACATTCCACCATATTTGATTGCTTTGTCGCAAAATGCAATAAAGGCGACACACGCCGAACATAGTCAAATTTTAGAAGACAGGACTTATTCCTTACGCACATCATCGTTATTACAAAAATCTGTTATCGCTAGCGTAGTCAACACAGCTTGTAAATTTAAAGAAGGACAGATGGTCCAACATGCTACTTTTGGGCAGGGGAAAGTTTTATCTCTTAGTTCAGAATCAGGAAAGACCAAAGCAACCGTGTATTTTGATTCTGTGGGTCCAAAAACAGTTATCACGCAATATTTGGAATAACCTAACCCAACGCAGCACTTAAATTAGGGCCTACTACGCCACCAGAAATGACCATTTTAAGTCCTTCTTCAACACTCATTGGAAGCGGTTTAAGATCGCTTTCTTTGAGAATAAGTAGGTACCCAGAAGTAGGATTTGGGGTGGTAGGTACAAAAACATACCGATAAGTGATGGGTTGTTGGGAATTTTTATCAAGTACTACAATAGATTGAGTGCCAAAGCCTAAAGCAAACGCTTGCGTATGAGGAAATTGTACCAAAAACACCTCTCTAAATTGGTTTTTAGAGGCAGGGCTCATGGTGTCTGACAACTGCTTAATGCCGTCATAAAGACCTTTTACAAACGGAATTTGGCGAATTAGGCGTTCCCAAATTTGTAACAACCGATGTCCCATCACGTTGTTGGCAACAAGGCCTAAAAGATAAACAAGAAACAAAGTGATAACAAAACCAAGACCTGGCAACTTTTGTCCGTAAATAACAGAAATAAGCGGCTGCAACCAGTGATCAACTAACTGGAACAGGCCTACCACAACCCATAATGTGAGTGCTATTGGAAACAGTGCAAAAACGCCTGTGACGAGTGTCTTTTTAATGTGTTGGTAAAAAATAGGTTTAAGCATGTTTTAATTGGCATTACACCAAACTTAAAGTAAACGCGCGAATATGCGCTTATTGCTGAATCAATTGTCCAAGATCATTGAGCTGTTGATAGTCTACATAGAGGGCATTGTCCGTTTGATCTGGCAGTGTTTTAAGTTGTGCGTCGTAGTCTTTTTCTGAGAGCAATTTTTTACTGATATGTCGTTTTACTAAGCGTACATCGTATAGGGTTTCTTTTTTCTTGCTTAACATAGATGTGTTGTTTATTGAATTGCGTTGATAAAATCAAGAACTTCGTGATAAAACTGGCACAGCTCGTAAAATAGATGAAATTTTTTTTGATTCTTAGTCGTTTTATTTTTGTCTTGTAAGAATCTTGTAAAACTTATTAATTGTTTTTTGTGGATAGAAAATTGTATTAACGGGAGGGTGTTCATGAAAGAATCGTCTTCGTTAGCGCTTGCCAAGCATCATCGTGGGTTATCTCAAACAGAAGCCATTGATCATTATGTCGCCGAAATTAATAAACATAAATTGCTCTCAAAAGAAGAAGAAACTGCTTTGGCTATGCGATACAAGCAGCATGGGGACATTGATGCTGCGCATCAATTGGTGACTTCTAATTTACGTTTTGTTGTTAAAATAGCACACGAATACAAGGGTTACGGGTTTAGGCTGCTTGATTTGATTCAAGAAGGCAATATTGGTTTGATGATGGCCGTTAAAAAATTTGATCCTGAGCGTGGTTATCGCCTGATCTCTTATGCGGTGTGGTGGATAAGAGCGTACATGCAAAATTTTATTGTAAACTCTTGGTCTTTAGTTAAAGTGGGTACCACCCAAGCACAACGAAAACTATTTTATAAGCTTAAAGGAACAGAAGAAACCATTCGCAAAATGGATGCTTTGCATTTATCAGAAGGAGAAGTGCCTAAATTAGATTATGATCAAGAAGTTGCAGAAGCGCTTGGCGTGACTGCGCAAGAGGTTGCTCAAATGCAACAGCGCTTATCTGTTAGAGATGCATCCTTGGATGTGTCTTTAAAAGAAGGTGGTAAACTTACGCATTTAGAAACATTGCCTTCGGTTGAACAAAATCAAGAAGACGCCTATTCAGAACGAGAAGAACAAGGTTTTTTAAAACAAGCAGTGTCCTCTGTTTTGGATTCACTTAATCCCAAGGAACGTTATATTGTTGAACACAGACTAATGGCTGATGAGCCTATGACTTTGCGAGAAATAGGTGAACAATTTAAAATATCGAGAGAGCGTGCCAGGCAGATCGAAAGTCAGGTTATTACTAAGGTTAAAAAACTACTCAAACCGATTAGACAACGTGTTTACTCTGCATCGTAAAATGACTATATCGGGTGTCTATGACACCGACTGACAATCCTTCTTTCATGGACGATTCTTTTGTTCAGGCCGTTTTATCTAACGAAATCGAAAAACGTTATCTCAATTATGCCTTATCCGTTATTACTTCACGTGCAATTCCAGACATCCGTGATGGATTAAAACCAGTTCAGAGGCGTATTTTATACGCTATGTATCATAATTTACATTTGTATCCTGATTCACGATTTAAAAAATCAGCCTCTGTGGTTGGAGATGTATTAGGTAAATACCATCCGCATGGCGATGCTGCTGCTTATGAAGCTTTAGTTCGCATGGCACAGGATTTTTCGTTACGTTATCCTTTAATTGATGGGCAAGGTAATTTTGGTTCACTTGATGGTGACGCTGCCGCTGCTTATCGTTACACAGAAGCCAAGCTAAGACCATTTGCCATGGAGCTTTTAAGCGAACTTACAGCTCAAACAGTGCCGATGCGAGATAATTTTGATGGTTCTTTGGATGAACCTGTTGTGCTGCCTGCTAAAGTTCCACATTTACTCGCCAATGGGACGACTGGAATTGCGGTGGGGATGGCCACTAACATTCCCCCACATCATTTAGGAGAAGTAATTGATGCGCACTTGGCATTGATTGATAATGAAGAACTAGAGGTCAAGGATTTATTATCTTACATCAAGGGCCCTGATTTTCCGACAGGTGGGGACGTTATTGCAGAGAAAAAACAACTACGTGAAATTTATGAAACAGGCAGTGGAAGTATTAAAATTCGTGCCCAATATCAGGTAGAAGAAGGTAAACGCGGGCAAAAATTTGTGATTATTCGCGCCATTCCTTATGGCGTTAGTAAGTCGCAATTAGTAGAACGAATAGGTGCCTTGGTTATTGCTAAAAAAATGCCACATATTCTTGATGTGAGAGATGAATCCACAACTTTGGTGCGCATTGTTTTGGAACTTAAAAAAGAAGCAGAGCCTGTGATGGTAATGGCTTATTTGTTTAAACATACACCACTTCAAATTCATTATACTCTTAATTTAACATGTTTGGTTCCCACGGAATCTACATTACCCACGCATGGTTCTGATTTGTCTGTGCCCAAACGTTTAAATTTAAAGCAGATGATTCAAGAATTTTTAAAGTTTCGTTATGCCTTGGTGCAAAAAAGACTTGAACATGATAAAGCATTATTAGATAAAAAAATTCATACATTAAATGGGTTTGAAAAAATTTACAGTGCTTTAGATGAAGTACTTAAAATAATTAGGGGAAGCGAAGATAAAAAAGACGCAAAGGAACGTTTGCAACAACGCTTTTTGCTAGATGATGAGCAAACAGAAGCCATTTTGGAACTAAAACTGTACCGTTTAGCACGGCTTGAGATTCATATTATTACACAAGAATTGCAAGACAAACAACGCGAGCTTAAAAAAATAGAAGCCATTTTAGGCAGCACCAAGGCTTTATGGGATCTTATTAGACAAGAACTTATTACACTTAAATCCCAATATCATCAAAAACGTTTAACTAAAATTATAGCTCAAGAAGAAGAGATTCAAGTCAAAGAAGAAGACTTTATTAAACACGAAGAAGCGAGTGTTATTCTTACGCGTGATGGCTGGGTTAAACGAATTAAAGAGCTTAAAGATACACAAACTACAAGACTTAGAGAAGGCGATAACGTAGCTCATGTATTGGTGGGGCGAACCGATCAGTTGATCCTATTTTTGAGTAATCAAGGTGGTGCTTATGTGTGTCGTATTTATGATATTCCAGCCTCTAGTGGTTATGGAGAACCGATTCAGAAATTATTTAAATTTGATGACGGTGAAAAAATTATTGCAGCTTGTAGTTTAGATCCACAATACGCACGCAGTTCTAAATTATCTTTGCAATTAGAATCTTTGCTTAAATATGCCGCTTCTTTAGATAAAAAAACAGATCAACCAGCAGATGAACAAGTGCTTGCCTTGGGCCCTCATTTGTTGGTGATAACGCAACAAGGTTTTGGTTTTAGGGCGCCATTGTTACCACACTGCGAACCTTCTTTGAGTCGTGGTAGACGTTTGGTTAAATTGCAAACAGGAGATGAAGTAGTGGCTGTGCAGCTGTGTTTGCCTTCTGAATTTTGTGTGCTTGTGTCTCAACGTGCTTATGTTTGGCATATGTTGTTAAGCGAAATTAAATTACTAAGTGGAGCAGGGCGCGGTTCTTCTTTGCTTACGCTTAAAGATAAAGATCAAGTTTTATCTGTTCATGTGCTTGAATCGGTTAAACAAGAACAGCTTGTGTTAGAAACAGAGTCTGGCCAACAAGAAACAATTATTTTAAAAAATTTACCCGTGCATCCTATATCGAGTAAAGGCAAAGAGTTACTTAAAAAGACAATTCTCAAATCAAGTCAAATTGCTATTTCAAAAACAGAATAAAGCCACATTGCTACATAAAAAATGAATCACATTTAAAAAAAATGATCTTGTACTTTAATTTGTTTTTTCATAGAAAGCCGCAGTGTTTTTGTGTGGTCTTTTGTGGGGATTGTTTCTACATTTGACCTGCAGATACGTTGAGATGTTTATTGGAGTTTGTAGTGAAGATTTTATTGAATTTAAGTTTTTTTGTGACCTCTTTGTTTTTTGTGAATAATGCGTTTGCGGCGCATTGTGCCGATGGGTTTCGTTGCACAACTAAAAAATATACCGTTGAAATCAGCCAAACTCAAACAGCGGATGTTGAAGTTTTGTGCCACGAACGCACGACACCTGTGCGTGCACCTGCAGAGGGCGAATTTTATCCAGGTAGCATTTTGGCTGTTCATGGCATGGTTCATAACGCAAGTTTTTTTGACCCTCTTTCGCCTGTTGTGTTGAACCAATACCCTAATGTAAACCAATTTTGTGCGTTGACATTACCTGGGCATGTTGCGGCGGGTAATGTTTCTGGCAAATATTATTTGGCAGATTACGCCAAAGCTGTGCAACAAACCATTATTGCATTAAATAATGATCGTTATGACGTTCGTACATTAATCGGTCACAGCATGGGTGGTCTTGTGATACAGTTGGCAGAAGATCAATTATTGGCCAAAGGCCTTCATTTGTCAGATGCGCCTTATGGTATTAAGAATATCGCATTGCTTGCGCCATCCATGCCTGCTGATGTATCTTGGAGTGCGGTAGCATTATTAGCTGCTAAGTTGCCAGGTTATATCACTGTGGATCCTGTGTTGCATCCGGTTGTAGCGTTGCCAGATGCCGATTTTCTTGGGTTCTTTTATTTTAATGGTCTTATGGTTGTAAAAGGCGCGCCTGATTTTTTTACTGTTGTGCCTAAAATCAATTCACTCGAACCACTGTCTGCTGCTGCTCAATTAGGTGGTGTTGGATTGCCACGTCCCAATGTTACTAAATTTTTACTTAATACTTATCGTGTTGTAGTCATAGGTTACAACGCCGATCCTTATGCTACGCCAACAGAATTAAAAGATTTGGTTAATCACATTGCACCGCGTGCTAATTTGCAACAAGTGAGTGTAACCGGTCCATCTGGAGAAGAAGCCGTTCATGGTGCCGCTTATTCTCATCCACAATCCACTTCCGATGCTTTAGTTAAAATCCTACGTTAATTTTTTATAATATCTCGCCTACCTACCTTTTATTGTTTGAAATAAAATAAAGAGTCAATCGTTTTTTATTGGTTAATCAATAAGTGTTTTTATTGATTAAAAAAACAGATAAAGGTTGTATTGGTATGCATGGTATCCGTTTGCGATTTTTAGTGATTTTATGTTTGTTCTCACTTGGTTTTCTTGATTCATACGTTTTTGCTAAATTGCCTACTCGTGAAATGCTCATATTTGACAAACAAACGATTCAATCATTAATGCTTGAAAACCTCTCTGGTCAAACCAATATTAAAGCCGTGGCAAATAAAACAGGCGTTTTAGTTGAAACAGAAAAAATAAAATGGTCCAAAAGTTGTGAACTTATTACACAAGTTAATGAACATAAACTCATTGTTAAAGTGAGACGTCAAAAAGATTTTTTAGGTGTTTTTTCAGAAGATTGCGTCATGCATATAAATATTCAAATAAGTTCAAACTCTATATTGGATCTATCTCAGAGTTCTGGCGATTTAACAATCGAAGGTATTCAGAATCGTATTAAAATAGAGCAGGGCTCTGGTTCTGTTCGAATTTTGCAATGCACACAATCAATGTTAAATATATCATCAGGAAGCGGAGATATATCTATTAAAAATCATGGCGCATCAGCAAAAATTAGATCTGGAAGTGGTTTTATCAATGTAGACTATAAAAATGTTCCTGAACAGGGTGTGCTGGATCTGGAATCGGGAAGCGGCGATCAACACATTATTCTTCCTGCCAATGCAATTTTTGCGTTATCTACAGAAATAGGTTCTGGAAGTATTAAGAATAATCTCAAACAAAACCCATATGCGCCATTTAAAATTAACGTTGAAATCGGTTCTGGTGACTTGAATATAGAATCTAAATTGGCACAATAGTAATATGCTTTAAATGAGAGAGCTTTCCATAAAAAAAAGCGGCTTCCAAACCTAATTTAGAAGCCGCTTTTTAAATAGCGGGGACCGGATTTGAACCGATGACCTTCGGGTTATGAGCCCGACGAGCTACCAGGCTGCTCCACCCCGCAATATCAATTGGTGCAGGCAATTATATAGGGTTTATTCTTTTTGTCAATGGCATTGTTATCTTTATTCTTTTTATTAACTTGAATTTATCTTTAGGTATTCGCTAGGATGCTTTTTTATTGTGACGATTAAAAAAACAAATATTAAATCAATTCGTGCAAACAACCGCCGTTTTCCTTTTTTATCTTTAAGAAAAGGACGCAAATGGTATTATTTGTTAGGTGTTTTATTTGTTACATTGCTTGTTCTTTTAGTGTCGCCTGTATCGATCTTTCAAGACCCAGCCAAACTAAAAAAACACACACCAGAGCAAACGGCATTAATGATTTTTAGACAAAAAGAAGCACAAGACAGCCATGAATCATACCGCATCCAAAAAAAATTCATCCCATTAAGGCAAATTCACCCTTTGTTAAGAGAAGCTGTTCAGTTATCAGAAGATGCAAGTTTTTATGCACATGATGGGTTTGATTTTGATGAAATGGAAAAAGCCATTGCATTAAATATCAAACGTAAAAAAATGATAAGAGGTGCATCTACCATTAGCCAACAATTGATTAAAAATTTATATCTATCGGTGTCTAAAAATCCATTTAGAAAATTAACAGAAGCGTTGTTGACTATTCGCTTAGAGCAACGTGTTTCCAAAGATCGCATATTAGAACTTTATTTAAATTTAATCGAATGGGGTGATGGTATTTTTGGAATCGAAATGGCAGCAAAGATTTATTTTAAAGAAACAGCAATGACACTCACACCTGCACATGCTGTTTTGTTAGCGGCAATGTTGCCAATGCCTTTGCATGTCAATCCATTGTATCCATCCGTTTGGCTTAAACGTCGTGCACAACGTTTACTTAAAGAGTTATATATCAAACATCGATTATCCAATCAGGAATACCAAGATGCTAAAAAGCAAATAGGAACAATGAATGATATGTAGCTGTAGTATTACAAGGCTGTGGTGTTGCTATATCATGTAATTAAAATTTGAAATCTCTTAAGCTGTAAAAGTATTAATCATAATCAATTCCATATTTCATCTGATTCTTCGATGTAATCGGGCAGATTGAATCTTAACTGACACCAAGAATTTATCACCCTGTCTGTCAGATTAAGTTAATGCTTTTACACGATATTTAATAGAAAGTGCCTGAGGTAGGCGAACAGCGCCAAATCCGGCCTGAAGATCGTTGTCGTGGGTCGTTTTTACTTTCTTTAAGTGCTGTTGCAAGTGCATGACGAGATTTTCAGGCAAAACAGTGACACGGTCTTTATGTCTCACTTGCAATGGAACTTAATTGAGTGCAAAAAACTTCTGGAACGGATTTTCAAAATAAGTCATGGAGTCGCTAGCAATAAAATGCACTGGATCGGCTAACGCCGGCCTCTGAACTCAGACGTTACATTGCAAATAATCCTTGCTTGACAGTCTTATTTTTGGTAGCTACAATAAACAATGCGGATCGAGTTTGACCCTGCTAAAGATACAATTAATCGAGCGAAGCATGGCGTATCGTTATCACTAGCTGGCGAACTTGATTGGGATGGTGCTCTTGTATGGGTTGATGATCGGTTTGGGTATGGCGAAATGCGGATGATCGCGCTCGCCCCAAAAACTGAGACTCTATATTATGTAGCGTTTGTCGATCGCGGTGAGATGCGGAGAATTATCAGTTTGCGCCGTGCTAATCGGCGTGAGGTAAAACATTATGTCAAAAACATCTAAACGACCTCATATCCTTATGCCAACGGCACAAGAGGACAAGGCCATCACGAAAGCGGCTCGGAGTGATAGAGATGCACACCCACTGACACCCAAGCAACTTAATGCAATGATTCCCCTTCGTAATTTACGCGGCCGACCTAAGTCTGAAAATAAAAAATTGCTTGTGTCAGTGCGCTATAGCCCGGAGGTCATTACTTATTTTAAGTCGACAGGTGAAGGTTGGCAGTCTCTCATGGACAGTGTGCTTCGTAGATATGTGGCGCGACACTCAAAACAGGAAACCTAACAAAGCAATGGATCGGATGGCTGCGCTGCCGCTCATTTTGGTGTTAGAGCGTCATCGCTTTGAATATTTGGAGAACACATGGGCAATTTAAAACGACTACAAACACCCCGACTGACGCTCGTTGCAGCTACTGCCACACATATTCGCACGGAACTAAACACGCCCGAGAAACTCTCAACCCTCTTGGATGCCTATGTTTCACCTGCGTGGCCAACTGGAGAATACGATCGACATGCAATGGAGTTTTTTCTTGCACGCTTCGAAGAGGGCGGCGAAACAGCAGAGGGGTGGTATAGCTGGTATGCCTTATGTTCAGACGCATCCAATAACTCATGTGCATTAGTGGGTGCCGGTGGATACTTTGGCCCTCCGACTGCTGACGGTACGGTTGAAATAGGCTATTCTGTGCTACCCGAATTTCAACGGCGCGGCTATGCGAGTGAAATGGTACGGGGTTTGGTTCATCATGTATTCACTCTGCCTGAGGTGAAACGTGTGATCGCTCATACTACCATGGAAAACCCGGCATCTATCAAAGTACTCTTAAACTCGGAATTTTGTGACGCAGGCCCAGGTACAGAACCTGGGACGATACAGTTCGTGCATTCTCATTCTATCAAAGCCTAACCTCGCATTGAAGCGGACACTCTAAAGCGCGTTGTTGGGCATGATTATTATTTTGCTATGGAGTTGTCATGTCAGAAAAGAAATTTCATCTACGTAACCTGAGTACGGGATAAGAAAATCAATAAGTATTTGAAAAACAAAAGAAAAAGGGTAATCATTTCATGTGACCATACAAAAAAGAGATTACCCGATGAGCGATATGACAGAAATCTTCTATGAAGTGGATAATTTTTGCATCGATATGAAAAATAAGCTCATGCCCATGTTAGACAAGCTGTTGTTGCGCAAGCGTTTCATTATTGAAACTATCAACGACCAACTCAAAAATATCTCACAAATTGAACATACTCGGCATCGTAGCAAATTGAATTTTTTGGCCAACTTATTCTGTGGTTTGATAGCTTATACTCATCAAACTAAAAAGCCTTCTCTTAATCTCCAATACGAAATTTCTATGTAGTTTTAATGCTACCTCTTATCCCGTACTCAGGTTACATTAAATACTCTTACACACTTTCGTCACGAACTTCACCTCTAAAAATTTCTTGTTGAGTCAGGTCGAAGAACCTGCTACGTTTTAACCTAATATGCATGTTGAACGTTGGTTGTTGTCTGGTGGTATGCGTTCCCAAGTACGCTGGCCGTTGTTGTGGGCGTTTGTTGGCCTGGTAATTTATGTCGGTGCGGTTTTTGGTGGATCAATTTTGCAAGACCTATTATCCTTGCCGTTGCAAATGGGCTGGGGGCAGCAAATTACCGGGGCTTTGATGGCCCTTACCATCGCTTCCGTATTAGGTGATACGCGTGGTTTGATTGGCTTTCAACCAATGCCCAGCGGTTGGTGGAAAGCTTCTATGACTGCCGGTTTGTCGATTGCCATTACCGGAACCATCGCCTCGTATTTTTTACCGCCCGATTCAACACCATTGAATGCTGAATATTTTGCCTATGAAGCGACACTACCTGGTATCGGCGAAGAATTTGGTATGCGAGGCCTTTGGTTAGGCCTGTTAGTCATTGGTGTCAGCCATTGGCAACGTGTGAAAATTCCCACCTGGTTGTTGCTTGTGTTTGCCGCTGTGCCCTTTGCATTTTTACACATTCTCCATTTCACTGGCATGAGTGCCATGATCGTTTTTTCAGTGACACTTTATGCTGGCACGATTTTGGGATGGGCACGATTTAAAACAGGATCGATCTGGCCCGCAGTCATTGCACACAATATCGCAAATGTCTGCATGGGCTTGTACGACCTGATACAGCATTCATAAAAATGAGTATTTCATGAAGTGACTCTGACTCTTAAGGAAAAAAAAGCCAAACCGAGTAAACGTGCGAATAAAAACTTACCCCGTTATGATTTAACTTCTGAACTTTATCGGATCTGTGGAATTGTTTTTATCCAAGTTGAAGGCTTGGCCCAGCTAAAGCTATTACGGCTACGGCTCATAAACAGGCACGGATTTTTTGCACGATGTGGAAAAATAAGACGCTCTATACATCAGATTTATTAATTCAAAAGCAACGTATGATGAAAGAGTGTTACATTAAAAACATAAGGAAAAACGCAGCGTTCTGGGGTTCGAATTGGTGCCAACTTTTCCAGTTATAGCCAGCGCAAAACAAGATGCGAGTTTTCGTGATATAGAAAGGTGGTGAAAAAGATAGAAATAAGTGAAGAAGAAAACAGCCTACTAAAAGATTATCTTCGTCAGTCGCCGCTTCAATCC
>Ga0154020_10000848_pt1 | contig 37705 bp, 33 predicted proteins | sample Klosneuvirus_201_FD_109709 | JGI IMG/M metagenome (GOLD analysis project Ga0154020, IMG submission 109709) | Active sludge microbial communities from wastewater, Klosterneuburg, Austria - Klosneuvirus_20160825_MG | ecosystem: Engineered > WWTP > Aerobic digester > Activated sludge | place... | reverse complement strand
TTTTCGGAAACGGGAACCAAGCGGTCTTTTCCATGCATGTGAAATCTGAGCATTTCGGCGTCGGTGGCGCTGAAAATCCACTCAGCTCTGGTGCCTTCGGGTACCGTAAAATCACCGATGTTGTTCAGCACCTCGTTTGCTTTCCCTGTGTAAGGCGGATATTGCAGTCTGACTTTAAAGCCGGTAAGGGTCGGATTTGGTAAAACCTTCAGCTGATATATAAGCGATTCGTATTCCCCATCGGTGAACCGGATGCTGTGGTCAGATGTCAGGTTGTACATCGGATGTGAAAACCGGTTTTTGCTTTTGTTTTCCATCTTAATGCGATGACCATCCACCAAAACATAAACAACCGTCGGCACCTCCTTCCCGCTCACTTCAAGTTCAATCTGAAAATCAGAGTTCCGCAACACATTCAGTAAATTGCTTTTCAAAACAAATTCAAACGGAGCCTCTTTTACATACTGCTTGTTATAGCTGAGTATGCGGCTGGCCGGCCTGGTAATGATGCTGCTTTGAAAAATCAGCACAATCAGTAAGAGCGCCAGCGGAACCAGTGTATACCGGCCATAGCGTTTAGCCGACGCGCGCAAATCTATTGCCGAAGAAAACCGAAAAGGACTTAACTTATCTATGCGCTGACCTATGCTGGCAAGCAACAGTGCATTGTCTGCGCCTGCCGCCTGTTCCTGAAGTTGTAAAGTATTCAGCAGTTTATCACTGATTTCCGGAAAATGCCGGCCTATCATACGGGCTGCTTCCTGATGCGAAATGGCAGGACTTATCTCCCAGCGCTTCAGCAATGGCAACATGATAAACCGGACCAGGATGAAAAGGGCAGAACCAATGAAAAAGAAAAACATCAGACCTCTGACCACTGTTCCGAAATGACCGAAGTACTCAATAAATGAAACCAGCAATATATACCCCAGCAATACACCCGCGCCTAGCAGCAAACCCTGCAGCATGCGGTTCAGGTAATATTTTCGGATGTACTCATCCAGTTTTTGCTTCAGTATGTCGGGGGCAGACTGCATGTCGGAAAATGGCACTAGCCACAGACAAAAATAACGTTTTATCGCTTCATTTGTTATTTGTTCCGACGAAAAATTAACAAAGCTGTGACAGAATCTTTTTTTGGCTTTATTTTTGTCTATATTTGTGTATATCGTATTATGAGAAACAGAACCGTATTATTTTCGATCGTTGCCATCCTCTTTGCAGGACTAGCCACTGTGGCCTTCACAGATCAGACCAAACCCAAAAAGAAACCCGTTAAAAAGACCACACCTGCAGTCAAACCCGCAGGTATTATGTCCAATCTTACCTGGTACAGCATGACAGATGGTTTTGCAAAAGCACAAAAAGAAAACAAAATGCTTGTCATCGACGTGTATACCGACTGGTGCTACTGGTGCAAGGTTATGGACCAGAAAACATACACCGACCCGACCGTTATCAAAAAAATGAACGAACACTTTGTTGCCGTTAAATTCAATCCGGAAGTAAACGGAACCCACGTGGTGAATGGTGAAAGCATGAATTCTGAACAACTGGCTGCATACCTGAGCAAAGGCGGACGCATACCGGGTTATCCGATGACCTTTATCTGGAAAACCATCAGCCAGCAAAGCACCCTAGCACCCTATTCAGGTTACATTGAAGCGGGTCCTTTCAACAGCATTCTCAATTCTTTCATTCAGGCCGATTAGTCCTAACCCTCAGATCTTTTGTCCAACAGAAAACAGAAACCCTATTTAATCGAACAAATCGGGATCGAATCAGCGGCAGCTGAAGGAAAAGCCATCGCCAGACACGACGGAAAAGTAATTTTCATACCTTTTGCAGCACCGGGAGACATTGCCGATGTCATGGTGCAAAAACAAAAAAAATCATATGCCGAAGGGCGTGTCATTAAGTTACACAAAGCATCCGAAATCAGAACCAGCCCGGTTTGTAGCCATTTTGGCGTTTGTGGCGGGTGCAAATGGCAGCATGTGCAATACAGTGCGCAGCTGGCATTTAAAGAGGATCAGGTAAAGAACGACCTGCAGCGCATAGGCAAAGTGGATGTAGAAGAATTTCTGCCCATACTCGGCAGTGCTGATACGTATCATTACCGGAACAAGCTTGAGTTTACCTTCAGCAACAAAGCCTGGGAAGCGCATTTTGACAAGGAAAATCCGGGTCGTATTCCGGCACTTGGGTTCCATATTCCCGGCATGTTCGATAAAGTACTCGATCTGGACGACTGCCATCTGGCGCCACCGGCGGCCAATGCCATCCGGCAGGCCGTTAAAACGTATGCCATAGCACACAATTACGCTTTCTTTGACATACGCCAGCAAACCGGTTTCCTCAGAAATCTGATGTTGCGCTGCAACCGTCAGGGCAAATGGATGCTGGTGCTGATTGTTTCTGAAGATAAGCCTGAACTGGTTAAACAAATGTTTGATGCGCTTATTCCAACTTTACCCGCAGTTGAAGAGTGGTGTTATGTTATCAATCTGAAACGCAATGACAGCTGGAGCGACCAGGAAGTGATTACGTATAAAGGCAATGGCTATCTCACAGAAACTATGGAGAATCTGACGTTTAAAATCAGACCTCAGTCGTTTTTTCAGACCAATGCGGCACAGGCACTCGAACTTTACCGCATCACACGCGCATTTGCAGACCTGAGCGGCAATGAGAATGTTTACGACCTATATACCGGAACAGGCTCCATCGCTCTTTTTGTAGCAGCCGGCGCAAAACATGTTACAGGCATAGAATATGTCGAGGCGGCGATTGCAGATGCGCATGAAAATGCCATTTTAAATCAGGTTGGAAACACGTCTTTCTATGCCGGAGATATGCGGCTGGTGTTAAACGACGAATTAATAGCCAGACATGGCAAACCGGATGTGGTTATAACAGATCCGCCAAGGGATGGCATGCACCCGGGTGTCATTGAAAAACTAATTGAAATCAAGCCGCTGCGAATCGTTTATGTAAGCTGTAACCCAGCTACGCAAGCCAGAGACATTGCACTGCTTTCAGAGCACTACAGGGTAGCAAAAGTACAACCGGTTGATATGTTCCCACACACACACCATGTGGAATCGGTTGCTTTGCTTCTGAGAAGAGACTGAATTAATCTGCATCCAGAAAACTGATTTTGTAAGTGTATTTTCTAATCTGATTTCTGCTTGTTTTTACCTGAGTTATGCTTACCGTGTATACGGCATCCGATACAATGTTTTCGGCAATCGTCCACACAAGTGTATTCATACCATAGCCGCTCGCCAGTTTTTCCTGTGTTACCTTAAGTTGCTTTCCATTCAGAGACACACTGACCTTTGCTTTCGAAAAATCGGCGTCCTCCAGCGAAAAGCTCCAGCGCTCAGGCAAAAGTCTGATGGGAAAATAATCAGCAGAAGGCCAGGTAACGAACTGACTGTCGTTGAACACATATCCGTTCTCTGGCTGTTTGGCGCCTGTACCAAATACCTTCAGACACATGGCATCTTCAGTGCTGCCAAATCCAAAAACCCGGTTGTAAGGATTCAATATCCAGCGGCGGTGGCCGCAGGCATAGTTGCCTGAACCGAAATCCTCTACCTGCCCCATCAGAGCATCATTAAAGCCATGACCAAGCGACAGATTACCACTGCCGGCAGCAAGTGCCCCTTCTGCTGTATAACATTTCCATGTTTTGGGCGGTGCATGGTCAAGCATCTGATTCGACGCCATCATCAGAGCCGCCGACTGGCACTGGCGACTCATAGCTGCGTCAAAAATGCATGTATCCGGAATACCGGCAAGCCGGCGCACATACATAAGCCGTTTTAACACAACCATGGACATTTGATCACTTGGTTTACCGGGCGCACACTTTAATGCCGATGGCGGATTTTCAAAGACTTTAATTGCACTTGTTTCTCTGGAAAATTCGTGCCTGTAATCTGCCAGAACGTATTGTTTTTTGAGTGCAAGCAGGCTGCTGTTGGCAGGATGCGCCAGAAGTGCCTTTTGTACGAGCCGGGCGAAAGCATTGTAATTGCCTGCCGCCAGCAGTTGCTGAAGCTTGCGAATATACTGCTGCAATTGCGCATCACGGAGTGCCGGTGTGGCGGCAACATCTGTATTTATACTGTTCTCAGACGAATAAGAACCATCCTGCATCGACTTGAGAAGCCGCCCGTTCAGCTCGGTCTTCATTTTAGCAAGTGCCTGCTTTTCTTTTGGGAAAGCCTTATCGCAATAGCGTAAATAGGCTATGGCAGTTTGCCAGTTCTTATCCGCCTGCAAAGATTGAAAAACAAATTTTGCAGCATCAAACAAGGTTCCGCGCTGATAAAAGCGCGTTAATTCCGTCTGATAAGCAAATGCAAACAATTCATTGTAATTTGGCTTTGCCTGAAACGCTTTTCTGTACAAATTGAAAAAGCTGCTTACCGTATCCGGGATATCGGTTTTATAATTGCCGGCATATGCTTTAAACGATTTCAGCACTTCAGCAGAATGGTCATCCGTTGCCAGATACATGCGACGGGCAGCGATAAGCCTTCTGAGCCTTTGCAAATCCGAATCCGCCGCCTGTTGGAAAAGCGAATCCGCAGACATTAAAAAAGAATATGCAGAATGCAGTGTGTTCAGGTCGCTGTCATAATTCAAAACAGCGCATTGCCGGCCCACTTCGGTACCAATTGCGGCTTTGCATTTTGGTATCTGGCCATATCTACCGGATGCCGACCTACAGGTGGTGATTGCCTTATGGGTGAATCCGTTTCGCGCATAAACCAGAGCCATTTCAGCAAAATACGATTCGAAGGTATCGGTCGCCACTGCTTTTCCGGCATGTTTCCGGGTAAGCGTTTCTACCAGTGCACTTAATTTTTGATTTGCAAGCGGATCGCCACTGCTTTTAAGGCATTCGTAATGGCTGAATTCCAGCTCCGGACCATGCGGCAGTGCTTCTAACTTTTTATACAGTTGTTCCGACTTATCACGCTGACTCAGACACAGTTGTTTTGCATCGTGCATACCAAATTTTAGCAAGTCTGAATAAACCCCCGGATATGTTTCTGAAAAATACCCTTTCGCATCACGCTTCTGCAACTTAACAGCGATGTTTACCGCTTTGTCCAAAGCCAGCTTTTTCTTATCGTGAAATCGCAACTGATGGATGGCCAGATATGACCTGAGTTGCCAGAAATACGGATACAGTGCTTCACGGTCGTCTGCGATATAAGCGGCAGCTTTTTCGATGCATTCCGAATACAATGCCTTGTCAAACAAAGCCTGCAATCTGGGATAAGACTGGTACTGTGCAAATAAATTGCCGGCAAGGCAGAACCAAAACAGAAAAAAAAACCTTAGCACCATTTACAATTCAAACGAAAGCTGATGGTGTTTTAGTATGGCCCTATTCTTTGACCGCATTGAGTTTGAGAATTTCCCGTATGGTATTTCTGGAAACCGCGTGATACGATTTCTCCGCCTTTGCATAGATCCGCCTGCCTGTTTCCAGACCCTCGGGTGTCTGCGCATATGCTTCATACAAAGGCTTCAGAAACTTTCTGCGGCCTACCTGAAGCAAATACGCTTCAATATATGGTTCTGCCTCCTTGTAATGGTTGCGCACAGACAAAAGATACCAGTCGCATTGTATTTCGCTGTTGTGGCTCGCCGAAAGGCCGTATGTTGTATCAAGCTGACGCATAATGCCGCTTACGGAATCGGGCTCCAGATTTCTGAGCAGGTGCAGCCAGTGGTGGGTTGTAAAGCCGGTAGTATCCATTCCTTTCAGCGACTTTGTGGCATTAATGGCTGAAGCCATTACCTCTACCTTTTGCAATTCAGTGCTCCTTACCTTAGGGCAATCTTCAGGCAGTCCGATGCCATAAACCCACTCCTGAACATTGATGTTTATTTTACGGTTGCTGCTCAGCAAATTTTCGTCGAGGCTCAGCAGAAAGTCTTCGGTATTGATGGTTTTCCACTTGCGGACACTGAAATAATGCTTCAGGAATTCGTCAAAACGCTTTCTGCCGAATTTTTCTTCCAGCAAACGCAGAAACATGCAGCCTTTAACATAGGCAATATCACTGACGCCGTCGTCCGGATTCCGTCCTTTGAGATTCAGCTTCAGTTTGGTATCACCCGGGGCATTGGTCATCAGATCTTCGAGCGTCAGTTTCAGTTCACCGAAACTAATGGTAGCAAGCATGTCGGCATAAGCCTTACCATAAATCTTCTCCATGATGCGCTCTTCAAAATAAACCGTAAATCCTTCGTTCAGCCAGAAATCATCCCAGGTCTCATTGGTAACCAGATTACCGCTCCAGCTGTGAGCAAGTTCATGCGCAACCAGCGAAACCAGGCTTTTATCACCCGCAATTATGGTAGGTGTGGCAAAAGTCAGTCGCGGATTTTCCATACCCCCGAACGGAAAGCTGGGAGGCAGAACCAGTATATCGTAACGCCCCCAGGCATAGGCCCCGTAAAGTTCTCCGGCGCTGCTAATCATAGACGGAAGCGACACAAATTCTTCGGCAGACTTCTGAAGCATATCCGGTTCTGCATAAACACCACAATTTTCTCCTAGCGGCAAAAAACCTATGTCGCCCACGGCCAAAGCCATCAGATAACTGGGAATAGGCTGATCCATTCTGAAATTATATATCCCGTTGTTGTTCTTAACAACAGGATTCTCGGCACTCATCAGGGCCAGGTATTGATTATCGCAACTTATTCTGGCGGTATACGTGCTTCTGACGGCCGGCGCATCCATGCACGGAATCCAGGTTCTTGCCAATATGGCCTGACTCTGGGTAAACAAAAACGGGTGTTTCTTTCCTGAAGTTTGCTCGGGTTCCAGCCACATCAAAGCTTCGGCTTCCGGCACAGTGTTGTAATAAACCGCTACTTTTCTGGTCTTTTTACCTATCTCAATAACCAATGCGCGACCAACATGCTTTTCTTCCTGTCCCATACTCCAGGCCGTTTCGAGTGAATCTTCCAGCATAACTTTCTGTATAAACAGCTGACGCGTATCGAGAATAAGATAGGAGCAGCCTTTGCTGTTGTCTATACTTAAAACCACCTTACCCTCCAGTTTTCGCGCCTTAAAGTCCACGTTCAGATCAAGGTGAATGTGCTTAATCCCCACCGAATCATAATTTGAAAACGAGTGGTTGTTCACTTTCAGGTCGGGCATTACCCTGACCTCTTTGTGTTTACATGAAAACAAAAAAACAACTGAAAACAAAACGCTTAAGGGCAATGCAGACTTCATAAAATACTTGATTTTACAAAGGTAAGGCATGTCTATAAAAACATTTAAAAATAATATCAGCTTTTACTACATTTGCCCTTCGTAAAAAAATGGTATTGTATTTGTAATATCTTACCAAAATTTGCGTTACTTCAAAAAATGAAAAGGTTATTTTTATTGATTTTCACTTCTTTCGGCATCAGTGCCATGGCCCAAACGGAGAGCGACCCTTTTGGTTCGAGTTACAATTACGACTCTACCAGTTTCAGCGATTCTTCATTTTCTGACCAGCCTGTAATCAGTGAAGGCAGCGCAGAATCTGAACTGCCTAAGTATAAAAAATACGAGCGTTTTAAAGCGCCGGTCGATACCATTACCAATCTGGTGACCTATATGGGTGTTGTTCCCTTCAAACCAATGGAGAATGATGTATATGACGGAGGCACAATAGATTCCTTGTACTGGAGGGCGAAAAAATTCCTGATGGAAAAATACATCAAGGATTACAGGGCCAAATCAAGCAAAGACATGGTCTTTCCAAAAGATCTTTTAATTGAAGACATCAAACCCGACGGCGAGAATGGGCGCATTGTGATTAAACCAACCATACAGTTGTACATCCGCAACAACAGTTTTTCCAATACCCCGGCCGGCACATTAACCTTCAGGCTGGAAATCCGCGTTAAAGAAGATAAGTACAAATACAAATTTTCCCACTTCGTTCACAATACCATCGAAAAAGGCAGCGAAAAACCTGTTAAAACCTACATTGAATTTTATGCCAACAATACCCGTGGTTATAAAGGAACGGATCAATACCTGCTGGCTGTAGACCGCATGGTAAAAGAGATTGTAAGGGAACTTTCCAAGGTAATGAAAGATCCTATTGTTCTGGATCCGGACGATTTCTGACCTTAAATACCATATTCAACATCCGAAAGGCTGCATTTACACACCGGTATTAAGGCATAAATTTCAGGAAGCATATTTTTGCAGGGAAACGGTATTTAAAAATACTGAACTGTCTTTGGCCCCATTTAAGGCGCTTCTTTAAGGTTTATTTTATTTCCTCGTAATCGATGTATTCACCATCCTGTCTGACATCTTTGTTTTTAACCGATTTATCGGCCTGTTCGTGCACCTTTCCGTGCAGATCGTTTATTTGTTCGTGAAATTTTTTCTGGGTTTTCCGAACAGTGAAAAACATTTTAAACAGCTGCCAGATGGCATAAACGATGAAGATATTAAAAAGTAACTTTAACAAAATACTAAGACGCTGCAAAGATAAATCATTTCAGCCATTGGGCAATGGTCTGCATTTTGATTATGATCTCTTCCCACTCATCTTCCGGAACCGACATGGCATTAATTCCGGCACCTGCAAACAGACGCACACCATTGCTGTAGTATTCGGCGCACCTCAGATTAACGAAATAGTGAAAGTCGCCCGATGCCCGGACCGGGCCCAGATATCCGCTGTAATAGCCCCGGCTGAAACCTTCACTTAATTCGATGAAATTTAAAGCCGGCTGGTAAGGCAAACCGCAAATGGCTGAGGTGGGATGCAAAGCTTTTGCCAGGGCTAAATCGGATTGCAGGGTTCTTTGCGCAATCTGAAAATGCGTGCAAAGATGCTCAACACGGCCTGCTTTTCTGGAATACGTTTCGCCCATACTGAAACCATATGCGCAGGTTTCCAGGATCATTGAAATGTAGTCTTGTATCTGGCGGTGTTCGGTCCATTCCTTTTCACTATACACACCGTGTGTTTTAGTTCCCCCCAGTGCTTCAGTGACAAGCTGATTTCCTGTGCGCTGCAGCAGTGTTTCAGGACTGGCCCCCATCATCAGTTTGCCGTCCAGGCAAAGTGCATAAACAAATGCATGCGGGTTGTGGTTCAGCAGCATGCGAAACAATTTTGCCGGTTCACAGTTTGTTTCCATCCATTGCGTGCCGGCAAGTACCACTTTGTCAAAACTCCCCGATTTTATGCGTTCTTTAGCCCGGTTCACAAGCTCAATGTAATCCGCATTAGATACAGATAAACCTGTTTCAGCTTTTTGTAAAGCACAATGCTCAAAAAAATGCTGTAAAATTGTTTCGCCTGCAGAAACAATACTGCCTTTTAGCTCTATCGTCTCATCAGCCCTTAAAAATGGCGCAACCGTAAACGCATCATCGCCTTCACCTGTAATAAATGCTTCTGTCTGGACAACACCGGGAAGTCTGAAAAGCACACGCGCTATCGGAACCTGCTGTTTCATTCTCTGCTTTTTACGGCCATTGTGAGCCTGCTGATGTGCACCAGTTTGCCGTCTTCAGCTTCAATCTTGATTTCCCACACTTGTGTGCTGTTGCCGATGTGCAAGGGTCTGGTAATTGCATACACCCAGTTGCCTTCCATCACCGGCCGCAGATGGTTGCCATTCAGATCCAGACCCAGGGCCACATATTTGCTGCGGTCAAAAACCAGATTGGCCGCCATACTGCCCACGCATTCAGACATGGCCAGACTGGCGCCGCCATTCAGCATGCGCAATGGCTGAACCGTACGCTCATTTACCGGCATTCTGGCCTTTAGAAAATCATCACCAAGCTCAATAAATTCAATTCCCAGATATTCAACCATGGTATTTTTACAATAGTCATTAAGCCATTCCAGCTTTATATTTGCAAGGTCATAAAAAATGGATTTCATATTAAACGATCAAAACGCGAAGATAAGAAAAAGCATTCATTTGATCCGTCACGGCCAAACGGATTACAATCTTAAAAACATTATTCAGGGCAGCGGGATAGACAGCGACCTGAATGTGAATGGCCGAAATCAGGCCAGAAGATTCTTTGAAGCGTATCAGCAAACTCCCTACAAGCGCATTTACACGTCTGAACTTAAGCGTGCAGTTCAGAGTGTGGAGTCGTTTATTCAATCCGGCATTCCGCATACGGCGCTTTCCGCATTCAACGAGATCAACTGGGGCATTATGGAAGGGCGCAACGGAAACCAAGACAGTTCCATGCTCTACGCACAAATGATAAACCAATGGTCGTCTGGTGCACTCGATACCGCCGTAGAAGGCGGTGAAACGCCTCTGGACATGTACCGGCGCCAGACTGAAGGCCTCAGACAAGTTATGCAGGCAAAAGACGAAGAACACATTTTAATCTGTATGCATGGCAGAGCACTCCGAAGTTTCTTATGTCTGCTTACAGGAACGCCGCTGAATGAAATGGAAAAATGGCAGCACAGCAACCTGTGTTTATATGCCCTTGAATTCAACGGTAAAACATTTGATGTGGTATATGGAAACGACACCAGACATCTGGAAGACCGCAAATAAACATGCAGGAGCATAGCATAAACATCTTCAGGAACGGGCAAATCGAGCACCTCCGGCTCGCCGTGAGGTCCTTAAGGGCTCAATATAACTTTGCTGTACTTGCAAACAGCAACACAGAAAAGTGTTGATACTAGTTTCTCTAAAAAAGATCTCAGTAAATTCTAGAAATCTCATTCACCCGGTTGGCATCCAGTTTTAGAAATGTAAAAAGCAGCATGCTGAAACTGATAAGCGAAGATCCGCCATAACTCATAAAGGGCAAAGGAATGCCTATTACCGGCAATAGTCCAAGGGCCATACCGATGTTCACAAAAAAGTGAAAGAAGATAATAGATGCCGTGCTGTACCCAAATACGCGGCTAAATACATTTTTCTGCCGTTCTGCCAGATAATAAACCCGTCCGATCAGCAGCAGATACAGCATAACAAAAAGGGCTGATCCCAGAAAACCGTATTCCTCACCCACCGTACAGAAAATAAAATCGGTGTGTTGCTCGGGTACGAGCTTGGCCTTGGTTTGGGTACCGTTATTAAACCCGTTGCCGAACCACCTGCCGGCACCAATGCTGATTTTAGACTGCCTGACATTGTAGCTGTAGTCCCGCTTGGATTCGGTTTTGTCTTTTGCTGCCTTTTTTTCAAATTTAAAGATGCTGAATCCACTCGATTTTTTGATGTAATATTCATCAACATCCTGATTCAGCGTTACAAGTATCCGCTGCTGCTGATGGGGCTTCAATACCCTTGAAAACACGAAATCAAGACTCAGAATATAGAAGGCAGAGATCAGAAAAACAGCAGACGCCATTACGATCAGTTGTTTTCGTTTGCGGTTGAAATAAATCAACAGGCCCAGCAAGAGAAACAAAAATCCGATGATGTGTATGGAAGGCAGCAAAATGGTCAGCACAAATATGAGCACCAGGTATACGCCAAGCAGCAGCCACCATCCGGACAAACCTTCGCGGTAGAGCACCAGAATAAAACTGGCAAATACAAGGGCAGAACCGGTATCGTTCTGCAACAGGGTCAGCAGCATCGGAAACATAATGATTCCGAAACAGATCAGTATGTTTCTGCGGCCCTCAAATTTAACATCAAATGCCCCCAGAAATTTAGCCAGAGCCAGCGCCGTAGCATACTTGGCAAATTCACTTGGCTGAAGTTTAAAAGAACCAATCTTAAACCAGGCCTGAGCGCCCTTATTGAAAGAACCCGTGGCCAGTAAGACCAGCAGCATGCCGATGATCAGTATATAAAACCCGTAGGCCGAGAAATTAAAAAACTTGTAATCGGTAAGCAATATCAGAAAAACCACGATTGCACTGATGCCGATAAAGAGCACCTGTTTGCCATACTCCTTTGAAAAATCGAGTCTCAATGCCTCATCTACACCGCTGTTGGCCGAATAGATGTTCACTGCGCCGAACAATACAATCAGAATGTAAAGAATCACGCTCATCCAGTCTATGTGCAGTTTTTCTTCCATGACAGATTATTTCGGTTTGTTCAGACTGGCGGAATCAACAGAACTGACGGGTTTCCCGGTCAGGTTGGCTTTTATCATGCGGGCCAGCATTTCCGGTTTCTGACTTGGCACAGTGCGGTCTTTTGCCAGATAGCGTTCAATCATGAGGTTCGCAATCGGTGCGGCGTAATCGGCACCGAAGCCTCCGTTTTCAACAATGACACAGATGGCAATTTTCGGATTTTCTCTGGGTGCAAATGCGATGAAAATAGAATGGTCTTCGCCATGCGGGTTTTGAGCTGTACCGGTCTTACCGCAGATTTCTATGCCGGGGATGCCTGTTCTGCCGGCGGTTCCACCCGGAAGACACACTTTGGCCATACCGGCAATTATGGTGTCAAAATTAGAAGCTGAAATCATGGTGTAGCGCTTCTTTCGGAATTCAGGCGGTACAAAATGCTGGTCGCCGATAGAACGCACCACATGCGGGGTATAAAAAAAACCTTTATTGGCTATAATGGCCGCAACGTTGGCCATTTGCAAGGGTGTCAAACCAATCTGACCCTGACCGATCGACATCGATATCACATTGGATGAACGCCAGTTCTTGCCGAACTCCCGTTCAAAATAACCGGGTTTTTTCACAATACCACCCGACTCTTCGGGCAGATCAATACCGGTATTAGTGCCGATGGCAAAGCTGTGCAGGTAATCCGCCCATTTGACATACGCATCCTGCACCGATTTATAATTCGGGTTGTCGAGTATGCTTCTGTATACAAAGCAATAATATGCATTGCAACTTTTGGTAATGCTGTTCTTCAGGTCCAGTGGTGAAGCATGCGGGTGACAACCAACGGTAATGCTGCCCATATGGTATCCGCCGTGGCAGGGGTATCGGGTGTCGGGTGTCAGTACGCCTTCCTGGAGGCCAATAAGTGCCTGTACCGTCTTGAATGTAGATCCGGGCGGATAGGGTGCCTTAAGTGCTCTGTTAAAAAGCGGTTTCATAGGATCCAGCAAGAGTCTTCCAAAGTTCTTGTTTCTCTGCTGTCCTACCAGAAGATTCGGATCATAATTCGGACTGTTGACTATGCTGAGCACTTCTCCCGTGGCAGGCTCAATGGCTACAATAGACCCTATCTTATTGGCCAGCAGTTGTTCACCATAAACCTGCAGGTCCAGATCTATGGCTGAAATAATATTCTGTCCGGCCGACGGCAGACTGTCAAATTTACCACCGGCGAAACTGCCCTGTTGTTTGCTGAATTTGTCTACCAGTACCACTTTACGGCCTTTCTTACCACGCAGATAGGTTTCATAAGCCCTTTCAAGTCCGGTAATGCCTTTAATATCGCCCGGCTTGTAGTATTTGTCCAGTTCCAGTTGCTTTTCGGTTACTTCACCCATATACCCCAGAAGGTGGGCAGCACCGTTTATGTTGTAGCGCCGGTCAATCTTAGTCTCGATATAAAAAGCAGGGTACTGATATATAATTTCCTGAAGGCGTGCATACAGATGCAGCGGCAGGTTTTTATAAATCACCGAAGCTTCCCGGGGATTATACTTAGCAGCCTTTTTCAGGCGCTTATTAAATTCATTGGTATCCAGCAGCAATTCGCGGCACAAAAAGGCTTTGTCGAAATTCTTTGCCTTCTGCGGCACCACCATCAGGTCGTATGCAGCATCGTTGTATACCATCAGCTTGCCGTAGCGGTCTACAATGGTACCTCTTGCCGGATAAATGGTGATGTCGTTGGATCCGTATGCCTGTGCCTTATAGTAATTGGAAGTATCGACAATCTGCAGAAAAAACAAACGGATTGTAAACACAATACCAATGAAGATCAGCACTCCGATAAACACATACAACCTGTTGCTTTTCTCCATGCGTGAATTAATTTCTGGCAGGTTTATAAATCAGATTTTCCAAAACCAGAATCAGCGCAAAGGCTATGAGTGTGCTGCTGATGAAAGAAGGCAACAGCCTTGTGAAAAAATTATGGCCCATGGAGTCCAGCAGGAGAAACAAAAAATGATAAATGGCAATAAAGGTTATAAAATAGGTCCATTTCCAGGCACTGCCTTTCTTAGACGTCCAGATCTGATTCTCCTCTTCACGAGCGGCTATAACGTTTTCAATGTCGCGGGTAGCATAATGGCGCACAAAACCGACAAAAGTCGCAACCGCTGCATGAACACCCCACGACTGGAAAAAGACATCAAACATGAAACCGGCAAGAAAGGATACCAGAACGAGCCATGTATGCGGCATGCCGGGTGGCAAAAGCAGAATAAACATAACGATGAGCTGCGGCTGGAACAGAAATGCGTAAAAATTTCCAATAAAGACGTTATTCAGTATGTAAAGCTGAATCAGAACAATCAGGACATATAACCCGGTATATTTTAGCAGTGAAACGATCATTTGACGTTCGGGTTCTTTTTTTGAAGTTCTGCTTCCAGTTTCTCAATTTCTTCCTTAAACAAATCGATTACAATGTATACCGTTTGAATTTTACCAAAATTAACGGCCGACCGCACCCTGACTTCAAAAAATGTTTCACTCGATTTGGATTTGATTGTTTCAACAACCCCTATCGGAATGTTTTCCGGGAAATTCTTTGAATACATACTGGTAACTATGTGATGCCCGATCTTCAGGGATTCATACTTGTTAATTTCTTCAAGACTCAGATAATTAGGGTCCTTTCCGTTCCAGATAACGGTTCCTTTTGCATAATTCAACTCTACAATTTTGGGTGTTCCGATTTTGAAACTTTGTGTATTGAGCACAGATGCGGCAATAGAGTAGTTCTCAGAAACTTCTATGATGGTACCAACCACCCCTTCCGGACAAAATACACCCATACCCTTTTCTATTCCGGAACTTTTCCCCCGGTTAAGTGTGATGTAATTGTTTTGCCGGTTGGTTGAGTTGGTAATAACCTGTGCCGGATAATACTTGTAGCGCTGCTTAAACACCGTATCGTTCTGTTCAAACATCTTTTTAGACTCAACCACATAATTGGATTTGAGTTTTCTTCTGAGCTCAAGGTTCTCGTTGTAAAGGGCTTCATTTTTCTTGTACAGGCCGAAGTAATCAAAAACCGCGCTGTTGGTCTCATGCAGGCCTGCGCTGAGTTTCCTGGTGTTGCTGTAATAAAAAGAAGACTGGTAGGTATTGAACCTGAAGATGGCTGTTATGCAAAGGATTTCAAGCAGCAAAAACAGCAAAACATGGAGTTTGCTCTTTAAGTACTTGAATATGGAATTCATTTATCAGGAATTCATTAAAAACTTGAATTTACCGATGTTTTTCAATGCAATGCCGGTGCCCCTGACCACAGCCCTTAAAGGGTCTTCTGCAATGTGCACGGGCAACTTAGTTTTGGCAGCAAGTCTTTTATCGAGGCCGCGCAGCAATGCACCACCACCCGTAAGGTAAATACCGGTCTGGTAGATGTCTGCGGCCAGTTCAGGTGGGGTATTCTCTAGTGCTTTCAGAATGGCTTCTTCCAGCTTTACGATTGATTTATCGAGGGAAAGGGCAATTTCTGAATACGACACAAAAACCTGTTTTGGAATACCTGTCATTAAGTCACGTCCGTATACGGCGTAATCTTCAGGCGGATTGTCCAGCTCAGTCAGTGCAGAACCGACATTGATTTTAATTTTCTCGGCTGTACGTTCACCGCAAAGCAAGTTGTGCTGGCGTTTCATGTACTCGGAAATATCCATGTTAAACTCATCTCCCGCTACGCGGATAGACTGGTCGCAGACAATGCCGCCGAGCGCTATTACAGCGATCTCGCTGGTTCCGCCTCCGATATCAATCACCATGTTTCCCATCGGCTCGGTTACGTCGATGCCGATTCCGACAGCAGCAGCCATCGGTTCATGAATCATGTAAACCTCTTTACCGCCGGCTCTGTCCGCACTGTCCTTAACGGCTCTCTTTTCCACTTCCGTGATTCCGGAAGGTATGCAAATCACCATGCGCAACTGGGGTGAGAACGTTTTGCCGTTTTTGTTGATTTTTTTGATCATGCCGCGGATCATATGTTCTGCAGCCTGAAAATCAGCAATCACACCATCCTTGAGCGGACGTATGGTTTTGATGTTGTCGTTTTCTTTTCCGAACATCTGCATGGCTTCGTGGCCGATGGCGATTACTTTGCCCGTGCTCCGTTCAATGGCAATTATGGATGGTTCGTCAACAACTACCTGGTCTTTGTGAATGATTAATGTATTTGCAGTACCTAAGTCTATTGCAAGTTCCTGTGTAAAAAAATTAAACCATCCCATTTCTTGAATTAAAGTAATTATTGCCATCGCAAAGTAAACATAAAAAGTACAATAAATTTCCTTTTTATTTTAATATTTTTTTAATGTCTGCTGCGGATTTTTTAATATCTGGCACATTATTTGATGATAATATTGAAAATGGAAACTCCTACAGAAACCAAAATAATTAAAAGAAAACCTGGAAGACCTTCTACAAATGATTCCAGGAGAAAAGAAATTCTTGAAAAATCAACTGAGTGTTTTATCAAGTTCGGATTCAACAAGACCACCCTGGATGAAATCGGTGATGCAATCGGCTTCAATAAGGCAGCTTTATATTATTACTTCAAAAACAAAGAGGAACTCTTTGTACAGGTGGTAAACAACCAGCTGACCCTGGGGCTGAACAAACTGCAGGCTGAAGTGAGTGACATCCCGGACAACGAAAACAAAATTCTCAAATACCTCTGGAACCGCACGCAGGTGTATACCAATCTGATCAAGCTGACCAGTCTGTCCAGCGAGAATATTCTGGACCTCAACAACACGTTTGAGGAGATATACGCGCCATACAAAAAAGCGGAAATCGCGTTTTTGTCCGGCATTCTGGCAAAGATCAACCCTAAGAAGTCTCACAAAGAGCTGGATGAATTCAGCGAACTTCTGCTTGACCTGGTAAATGCGGTTGGATTGTCTGCCTTACTCGTACGAAACATCACAAGTCAGAGTCCGCATCTGGAACAATACAACATCAAAAAAGAAATCATAGTCAAAATGATGTTGAAGTCTTTCAATTGCAAAGACTAAGCGGTTTTTATTTTCAAAACGATTTGTGTTAATTGCGGTTGTTTTGAACCGCGTCTTATTCTATCTGATTCTCATTTTTCTGAGCGCATCCTGTGCGCAAACGGCGAAAAAACCGAATGAAAAAGCAGTCGTTTTGGCTGCATTTTCAGATTTTGACACCGCGCTGATGCAATACCTGTCTCATGAAGTGACCGAATTTTATGGTTGCCGGGTGAACACTGAACTGACGGGACAATTGCCTGCTTCAGCCTTTTTTTCACAAAGAAAACGCTACCGGGCGGATTCTCTGCTGCGATTTCTCAGCAAACGCAAATCTGCAAATTCAGACCACATCATGGGCTTAACCGGCTCAGATATTTCGGTAAGCATACACCAAAACAACGACTGGGGTGTTTTTGGCTTAGGCCAATGCCCGGGACCGGCAGCGGTGGTTTCCACTTTCCGCCTGAAGCGTGAACAACAGAATGAAACAGCGTTCAAAAACCGTCTTAAAAACGTTGTTTTACACGAACTTGGCCACAACTTCGGTCTTCCGCATTGCCCCGACAAGACCTGCCTTATGAAGGATGCCAAAGGCAAACTCAGCAGTGTTGAAGGCGACAACAGAATGCTATGCACATCATGCCGCTTAAAAATCCAATCCGGAACATAAATCATGAATACCATTAAATCCCGGATTAAATTTCTTTTACAAAGCAGACACGCATGGTTATGGGCATTTCTTACATGCGTGTTGTTCAATTTTGCACACAAACTTGCAGACCATTTCCTTGGCGACGGCGACGGGGTTGTGAGCGGACATCTCCGGTATCTGGTTTTCGACCTGAACATAATTCTAGGTTTCGGCTTTATTCTCGTTGTTTACTTTAAAAGCAAACGGTGCACAGATCTGACAATCGGCAAAGCGGCCTGGACGATAATTGCCTTAGTGGCTGTTTCCGCTCGCCTTTGGCTGTCGCAGCTCGGCCATAATTTTGACCTTGAATCCTATGAAATTGTGGCCGATATTGTACTACGGGGTGAGAGCGTTTACGGCCTTACAGAGCGCTACAATTACGGACCGGTATGGGCTTACATGCTGGCGGGCATAAAATATGCTTCGGCTTTATGCGGATACAGTCAGCAAACTTTTCACCTGTTTATCGTTTTGATACTCTCACTGGCAGAACTCTTATTTTACAGGCTATTGCATCAGAAATACAGAAACAATCTGATGATACTGCTGCTTTTGTTCAATCCGGTCAGTCTGGTCATTATTGGCCACCATTCTCAGTTTGACATTCTCGCGCTTGCGCTCGCATTTGCAGCGACTCTTCAACTGGAAAAAAAGCGCCTGATCAATGCCGTTCTGCTGCTCGGGCTCTCCTATTGCACCAAGCACATTATGGTCTTTTTTCCTTTGTTTCTGATGTTTGACAAATCCCTGAGCACCCGATACAGACTGATTCTGCTTACGGTACCAGCAGCCTTATTCGCCATTTCATTTCTGCCCTTTTACGCTGATATCGCAGGTATTCAGAAAAATGTACTTTCATACCAGTTTAACAACAATCAAACCTTTCTGAAACAGCTTTTTGATCTCGTTATTCCGGGTTTTATCATCAAGATGGGGATTTTCAAAATACTTCCGGTATTTCAGGGCTACAAGTTTTTATGGCTGGCCATTTTCCCGCTTATCGGCTACATAATTATGAAATACAAGGCAGAAGAGCGCTTTTTCATTTATCTGCTTTGTATTGTTGCCAGTTCGCTGGCCATCAGCGAACAGTATTTTCTGATTCCGTTGGCGGCAGTGGCATTTTACCGCAAATTCATATTTGCATGGCTATATCTGGCTGCATCATCCTATTTCATTCTTTTTGTATCCTTCAACAATACATCAAAGTATTTCAATCTGAGAAGCCTTGGCATATCCGCCGATTTTGAATGGTATCAGCTGGGGTTCGCCCAGGTCCAGCTATGTCTGGCCGGCTTGCTCACACAGGTGCTTTACCATGCGTGGAAACAAACCCGGCAGGTGCTATAAAATCTTCTGCAGAACATCTGCTATGCGCTCAGTGCTTTTACCGTCCCAGAGCGGCGGTATCTGTCCTTTCTTGAATGTTCCGGACATAATTTCGTTAACGCGCATTGCAAGGGCTTCCGGGTTGAACGGCACCAGCACATTGCTGCCGGTTTCAACGGTACTGGGCCTCTCGGTGTTGTTCCTGAGGGTCAGACAAGGCACCTGACGGTAAGTGGTTTCTTCCTGTATACCGCCACTGTCTGTAACCACAAATTTGCACGTAGCCGTCAGTTTCTGGAACGAGAAGTAGTCAAGCGGTTCCGTGAACACAAGCCTTTCCATAGCTTCAAGCTGAGTCCAGAGTCCGAATTGTTTCAGTCTGGCCACAGTACGGGGATGAATCGGAAATACCACTTTGTAATGGCTGCAAATGTCGGAAATCATCCGGATCAATACTTCCAGTCCGTCGCGGCTGTCCACATTTGATGGTCGGTGAATGGTCATCAGAACAAATTCATCTGCCTGCACGTTAAGCGTTTCCAGCACCTTGCTTGCCTTAACCTGTTCTTCAAATGCCACCAGACTGTCTATCATGGTATTACCAACGAAAAATATCCTGTCGGCTGCCTTACCCTCTGCTTTCAGGTGGTCCAGCCCGCTTTGTTCCGTCACAAAATAATAGTCTGATATCTCATCTGTCAGCAGCCTGTTGATTTCCTCAGGCATGCTGCGGTCAAAACTTCTCAGACCGCTTTCAAGATGGGCTACCTTAATGCCCATTTTGTTGCCTGTAAGCGCAGCGGCAAAAGTACTGTTGACGTCGCCTACAACCATCAGAAGATCAGGCATATAATCCAAACAAACCTTTTCAAGGCCCGACATTACAGCGGCCATCTGGGCATTAGGTGTGCCCTGACCGATGTTCAGCATAAAATCCGGTTTCAGGCCGAACTGATCGAAGAAGACCTGACTCATTTTGTCGTCAAAATGCTGACCGGTATGCACAAAACGGACTTCAAGACCGGGGTAATGGGCAATAACGTCTTTAAACCTGGTGACCTTAATAAAATTAGGTCTGGTGCCAACAACAATGAGAATTTTTTTCAAAAGGATATTCGGATATTCGGGGGCAAAATTAAGACTATTGAACGTTTAAATTTACATTTCTCGTAATTAGGCAGTACCTTTGCACGTTATAACTTTCAACAAATATTCATCAAAAAATGTTAAATATCGTTTTATTCGGACCTCCGGGGGCCGGTAAAGGCACACAATCTCAGATGCTGGTTGATACATTCAGCCTGCATCATTTGTCTACCGGAGATATATTCAGATTCAACATCAAACATGAAACTGAACTCGGCAAACTGGCAAAATCATACATAGATCAGGGCAATCTGGTGCCAGATGAGGTTACCATCAACATGTTACAGGCTGAAGTTGAAAAACACCCCGAAGCCAAAGGCTTTATATTTGATGGTTTTCCACGCACCACCAATCAGGCTGTGGCACTTGACCGCTTTCTGGAATCAAAGGGCACGTCTGTCGGACTGATGCTGGCGTTGCAGGTTGATGAGGATGAACTGATAAAACGCTTGTTGCTGAGGGGTAAAGACAGCGGAAGAGCAGATGATTCTGACGAATCTGTAATTCGCAACAGAATCAGGGTATACAACGAACAAACCGCTGTTGCTGCAGATTTCTATGCAGAGCAGGGCAAATTTCACGCCATTAACGGCGTTGGCAACATAGACGAAATTTTCAACAGACTGCGTTCTGTTATAGTTGAGCAAAGCAAATAAAATCAGATTTATCAATAATCTGTAAAACAGTATGTTAGATTCCAATTTCATCGATTATGTCAAAATCTTTTTCCGCAGTGGTAAAGGTGGCAAAGGCAGCGCGCATTTTCACCGTGCCAAAGGTCTGCCTCAGGGCGGACCGGACGGAGGTGATGGCGGAAAAGGCGGCGACATCCGCTTAAGGGGCAATGCTCAGCTCTGGACTTTGCTGCACCTGAAATACAGAAAACACATTCACGCAGAAGATGGTGAACCTGGCGGATCAGCCCTTTGCACCGGTGCATCCGGCAAGAACGAAGTGATCGAAGTGCCGCTGGGCACCATAGCCAAAGATGAGATAACCGGTGAGGTTTTATTTGAAATAACGAAAGACGGCGAAGAAAAAACACTTTTGAAAGGTGGACGCGGAGGACTGGGAAACACCAATTTCAAAACATCCACGAAACAAGCGCCAACTTACGCACAACCGGGCGAAGACAGCCTGGAAGGCTGGAAGATACTGGAATTGAAGGTACTGGCAGATGTGGGCCTGGTTGGCTTTCCGAATGCAGGCAAATCAACACTTTTATCTGTTATGTCGGCTGCTAAACCAAAAATTGCCAATTATCCGTTTACCACCCTGGTGCCAAATCTGGGTATGGTCGAATACCGCGATTACCGTTCATTCGTAATGGCCGACATACCGGGCATTATTGAGGGCGCCCATGAAGGCAAAGGTTTGGGGCACCGGTTTCTCAAGCATATAGAACGAAATGCATTGCTTTTATTTCTGATTCCCGCAGACAGCAAAGACATAAAAGACGAATACCAGATTCTGCTGAACGAACTGAAAGCGTTTAACCCTGAACTTTTAGAAAAAGAGCGGGTGGTTGCCATCACCAAATGCGACATGATGGACGAAGAGCTGATGAAGCTTATGAAAAAAGATCTGAAATCCCTGAACCCATTGTTTATTTCAGCCGTCACAGGCCTGAACATTCAAACATTGAAAGACAAGCTCTGGGAGAAAATCAAACACGGTAAAGAAGAGTGGAAGTAAGCACAGGCTTATTTTTTCATTTCCGTTCTCCACTCCCCTTTCTATTTCCTTATAAAAACCCTCGTGTGCGCCTTTAGCAATCTCTCATTGCTAAGTAGCACATCCCCATATTCAAAAAAAAAGCAGTCCTGAGCGGACTGCTTTCAATGTTTTTACTGTGCCGCTTACGATTTGACAAAACCGGCATTGGAAATACCAGACTGAGATTCGATGGTGCAGGAATAGATGCCGGACGCGAGTGACTGGATATCGAGTTCCATGCCTGAAATGAAAGGCATTTCGACCATCAGTTGCCCTAAGGCATTATATACGCTCAGCGTGCCGTTGGTAAGATTAGTATTCTCAAATTTGACTTTATTGGCAGCCGGATTCGGATAAACATTGGTTGCTGCAAGCACCGGGCGCTTAATACCAAGCGGGTTCCAGGCTCTGGCATTAATAACCACATCGGTGTAATCAAGCGGATTTGACACCCTTGAGAAGCGGACGGTCATCCAGCCATTCCCAGCCAGATCCTTGGTGTAGAAATGAAACGAAAGAATACCGGTATCGCCGGCCGGAAAAGAGAATGAGTCTGTGCTTACCTCAGGGGCGCGGCAAGAGATGATGTCGCAAATCGCTGTGGACCAGCTGGCACCCGGAAGGGCATTGTTGATACGGCTCCAGTTAATTGTTTCGGTACTTGAAGCGGAACTTCTGATAACGGTATGGGCATAAATATCAACGAAATCTGATGATGTACTGCCCGCAAAACCATAGCAATAAAGCGTATCTTCATCAATTGTGAACTGTGCCCGGGCGTTCAACGCCAAAGCCATCACTAAAACAAGGGTAATTTTCTTAAACATAAAGCAAAGTTACTGCTTTTTTCAGTTTTTTAAGGGATAATTTTAAAACTGATGTCCAGGCTTTTTACTGAATGGGTCAGCATACCAAGTGAAATAAAGTCGACTCCGGCTTTTGCATAAAATTCAATGTTTTCGAGGGTTATGCCTCCGGACGCTTCTGTCTCTGCCCTTCCGTTTATCAGCTTAACCGCTTCAGCAACCAGTTCAGGACTGAAATTATCGAGCATTATGCGCTGAACAGGCAATTCATCAAGTACCTGTCTGACCTCTTCTATGCTGCGGGTTTCTACCTCTATCCCAAGCATAAGTTCTTTGGCTAACAGGTATTGCTTTGCCTGACGAATGGCTTGCGGTATGCCACCTGCCACATCTATGTGGTTGTCCTTCAGCATTATCATATCATACAAGCCGTAGCGGTGGTTGCTGCCACCCCCTACCAGTACAGCCCATTTCTCGAGCACTCTCAGGTTTGGCGTGGTTTTCCGGGTATCCAGCACCTTTGTATGGTATGAACTGATAATATCAGCCGCTTTTGCTGTAACGCTTGCAATACCGCTGAGCCGCTGCATAATATTGAGCAGCAGGCGCTCACTTTTCAGTAAACCGTGGGCGAGTCCTTCCACTTCAAATCCGATGTCACCGTATTTTACCGCATCGCCATCCTGCATCAGCGGTCTGATCTTGCAGGCAGGATCGTTGATCTTTAAAATTTCATAGGCAATACTTAATCCGGCCACCACACCCTGGTCTTTGAAAATCAGACGCGCAGCCGACACGCGGTCAGGCGCTATGCATGAAAGCGAAGAATGATCACCGCTTCCGATGTCTTCCTGCAGAGCCCGTGTAATGATGTCTCTGACTTCCGGATGTTTGCTGATGTCCTGTTGAATTGACCGCATAAAAAAAGTACTGCAAATTAAGCAGTACTTTTCATTTATTCAGTCCCGATTATTAACATCAGGTTATTTTAAACTCGTTGATTACAAAGCTGCCGCCTTTATTACAGCCTACAATGCTGATTCTGAAGGTTCCGGTTTTGGTCAGCAGGCTGATCACCAGCATACTGTTGGTTGTGCCGCTGGTTTCGTGGGTTACGGTTGCTTTAACCGGCGGATTGTTTTTGAAAAAATTGTCCAGAACAATTCTGGCCTGCTCCCGGGTGGTAACACCTGATGAGCCCGGGGTAAGCAACTCTATGCTTGAATTAAACATGGCTGCGAGTTCAGAAGTGTTTCCGCTTTGTATGGCCTGTGCAATCTTATCGCTTTCGTTTCCGGCATAAACATGAACGGAGAACATGGCAAACAGCGCTATGAATATACTTTTCATCATTTACAGATAAAGTTTGCATAAATCATGCCAAAGGGCATAAACGGATCGCAGCGCCAGGAAGAAAAAGGCCCTTCAGCCATCATGCCTGTTGTATTTTTTTGAGTCGTTTCTTCAGGTCTTCAATCTGATCTCTGAATCTGGCAGCTTCTATAAACTCCATTTCTTTTGCCGCGCGCATCATCGCCCTTTCGGTTTCTTTAACGGCTTTTTCGAGTTCCTCTTTACCCATATAGTCAAACACCGGATCCGCAGCCTGTTCAAACTGATCCATGTTTTTGGGATACTGTTTGGGTTCATCGCTGATGCGGGCATCCGCAACGCTGGTTTGCTGCATAATCTGATCTCTGGACTTCAGCACAGAAGTCGGCGTAATGCCATGCAATTCGTTGTATGCCATTTGTTTTTCGCGTCGCCGCTCTGTTTCCTCTATGGTTTTACGCATGCTTTCCGTAATGCGGTCTGCATACATAATCACTTTGCCATTCTCATTACGGGCTGCCCTTCCTATGGTTTGTACCAGACTGGTGACGCTGCGCAAAAACCCTTCTTTATCTGCGTCCAGTATGGCCACGAAACTCACTTCCGGCAGGTCCAGACCTTCCCGCAACAGATTTATACCGATCAGTACATCAATAACACCAAGCCTCAGGTTTCGCAATATTTCCACCCGCTCAAGCGTTTTTACCTCGCTGTGTATGTACTGGCATTTGATGCCGAGTTTGGTCATATACTTGGCAAGCTCTTCGCTCATGCGTTTTGTAAGCGTGGTCACCAGTACACGTTCTCCTTTTTTAACCCGCAGGTCTACTTCATCCAGCAGATCATCCACCTGATTAACGCAGGGCCTGACTTCAATAAGCGGATCCAGAAGGCCCGTTGGCCTGATCAGCTGTTCCACCACCACGCCGTCCGATTCCTGAATTTCAAAGGGCGTCGGCGTTGCGCTTACGTATATCACCTGATTCACCATACCCATAAATTCCTCCCATTTCAGTGGTCTGTTGTCCATGGCTGCCGGCAAGCGAAATCCATATTCTACGAGATTGATCTTGCGCGCCCTGTCGCCACCATACATGGCTTTGATCTGAGGCATACTCACGTGGCTTTCATCCACCACCAGTAAAAAGTCTTTCGGGAAATAATCCAGCAAACAAAACGGGCGGTCGCCGGCTTCTCTGCGGTCCATATAACGGCTGTAATTCTCTATACCGCTGCAGTAACCCAGTTCGCGCATCATCTCCAGGTCAAAATTGACCCGTTCCTCCAGTCGCTTGGCTTCCTGATGTTTGCCGTTCTCCTTGAAAAAATTCAGCTGGGCAACCAAATCGTCCTGTATTTCGTAAATGGCCTGGTGTAAGCGTTCTTTGGGCGAAACATAAATATTGGCCGGATAAATAGCCACATCATCCAGATTATGCATGGTTTGACCGGTTGACGGGTCAAACGATTGAATTTCTTCTATTTCATTGCCAAAAAAAGAGACCCTGTATGCAAAGTCGTTGTATGCCAGGTATATGTCAACCACATCGCCTTTCACTCTGAAGTTTCCGCGTTTGAATTCATCCGTTGTGCGGCTGTACAAACTGTTTACCAGCTGATGCAGGAAAGCATTCCGCGCAATCACCTGCCCTTTGCTGATGCGTATGATGCTGTTTTCGTAATCGGCAGGATTACCGGCACCGTAAATGCAACTGACTGAAGCAACGATAATCACATCTCGTCTGCCGCTCAGCAGTGTCGAAATGGTCTTAAGACGCATCTTTTCAATTTCCTCATTGATGCTAAGATCCTTTTCTATGTATGTACCTGTGGTTGGAATAAATGCTTCCGGCTGGTAATAGTCGTAATAGCTTACAAAATATTCAACCGCATTATCGGGAAAAAAATGGCTGAACTCACTGTAAAGCTGCGCCACGAGCGTTTTGTTGTGGCTGAGAACCAGAACCGGTTTGTTGACCTGTTGGATGACATTGGCAACTGTGAAGGTCTTTCCGCTTCCGGTTACACCCAGCAAAGTTTGAGCATGCGCACCCTGCTGAAGTCCTGCCACCAGCAAACGTATTGCTTCCGGCTGATCACCGGTTGGCACAAATGGCGCTGAAAGTCTGAATTCGGGCATGAATATGCGAAGATATTAAAATACGAAACAAGAACCTTGAGAATTTTGCGATTCAGCTGAGGCAATCAAAGGCATTGCAACCTTGGAAAGAACACCACGCTGCAGGCAGGATGTACACTAAGCCGTTTTTATGCCTGCTCCAGCCTGAAACGCTCGCGTCTCAGATCGCTGTAGCCAAGCGGATTGGCCTTCAGCTGATCGGTGTTATGTCTCTGGTGGTGGATGTCTATGGCTGCAAAAACGGCATTGCTGAAACTCAGGGGTGAGGCGATGTTCTTTCCGGCAATGTCATAGGCCGTACCGTGATCCGGACTGGTGCGCACAACAGGCAGGCCGGCGGTATAATTCACGCCGTCGTCGAAGGCCATGGATTTAAAAGGAATCAGACCCTGATCGTGGTACATGGCGAGCACCATATCAAAGCTTTTGTATGATTTCATACCAAAGAACCCATCTGCGCTGTATGGCCCAAAGCAGAAAACACCCTGTGTCTTGGCTGCTTCTACTGCCGGTATTATGATGTCTTTTTCTTCCATACCCATGGTGCCGTTATCACCGTTGTGCGGATTTAATCCGAGGACGGCAATTTTAGGCTTTACAATACCGAAATCCCTTCTGAGGCTGTCGCTTGCCAGTTTAAGTTTGGAAACGATCAGGTCTTTATTCACCGATTCGGGCACTTTGCTCAGAGGCAGATGCTCGGTCAGCAAACCCACGCGGATATCGTCGTTGTACAGCATCATCAGCGACTGATCAACGCCCAGTGCTTTGCTGATGTAGGCGGTATGACCTGTAAATACGGGTGTTGTGCGGATATTCGACTTGTCAACCGGAGCAGTTACAATGGCATGCAATTTTCCGGCTACTGCATCAATCAGCATACGGTCTATAGCGGCTAAAGCTTCGTTGCCGGCTGCTTCAGCTACCGTTCCGGGCTGAATTTCGATAGGTTCATTGCCACAGGCGATCAGATTGAGCTGATTGCCTTTAATTTCGGATATGTCTTTCACCAGCACATAAGCAGGTGCCTCGGCGTTCATCAGCTTCTTATAAAAAGCAAACGATTTCGGATTGGCATATACCACCGGTATGCAATGGTCGTACAAGAGTGGGTGCTCAAATGCTTTGATGATTACTTCCAGGCCTACCCCGTTGGGATCCCCCTGTGTAATGCCAATAATGGGCTTAGTCATGTTATTTTTTGCTTTTTTGACTTTGTTTGTTGAGGAAATCAATCATCAGCCGCACACCGACACCTGTTCCGCCTTTGGGTTTGTATGCGTCGGCGCTCTGATTATAGGCAGGACCGGCAATATCAAAGTGCATCCACGGATAGTCTGTAAAGTGTTCCAGAAATTTGGCGGCGCTGATCTGACCACCTTCACCTTTGCCAAGATTGGTCATGTCGGCAATTTCCGACTTCAGTTCATCGCCGTATTCGGGCCACAAAGGGAACTCTACCAAGCGTTCAAAAACAGCATAACTGCTTTCAAAAATGGCTTCTTTAACGGCATCGTCTGCTTTACCCATAACCGCTGTGGCATATGGTCCGATGGCTCTGACGGCTGCACCGGTCAGTGTTGCAAAATCGCATACCAGCTGAGGGTTCAGTTTTTTGGCAAAATGCAGTGCATCTGCCAGCACAAGCCTGCCCTCTGCATCGGTATTCAGAATTTCAACCGTGGTTCCGCTGTACATGGTAATTACATCACCGGGTGCATAGCTGTTTTCGCCTATCCAGTTGTCTGTTGCCGGCACCAGTCCAATCACATGCAGATTCATTTCAAGACGTGCAACGGCATTCAGCACCGACACAACCACCGCACTTCCGGCCATGTCGCATTTCATGTGGTCCATGCTCATAGGCGTCGGCTTAAGGCTAAGTCCGCCGGTATCGTATACCACCCCTTTGCCTACCAAAACATATGGTTTTTTATTCACCGGATTCTTTGGCTTGTACTCGAGTATATTAAATGTGGGCGGAATCTTACTGCCTTTGTTTACAGCGAGTAATCCCCCCATTTTCTGAGCGGCTATGCGCGATTCGTTCCACACTTCCACACTGAAACCTGCTGCTTTTCCGATCTTTTTAAATTCTTCAGACAATTGAACAGCATTTAAATGACTTTGCGGCTCATTCACCAGATCGCGGGCTATAAATGTAGATTCTATAATGGTGTTCAGATATTCTGCATCTGCGGCGTTGATCAGGCTGCCACCAACTGAAATGGTTTGCAGACTGTTGACTTTTTTCTTCTTGTCTGAAAAATGCCTCAGAAACTGATAATTAGAGAGGGCGAGGCCTTCTGCCAGGGCGAGTGCCGCATGCTTATCGCCGGCCACGATACAAACCGATTTGGCTTTATAATCGTTCAGGACCGCACAAATTTTGGAACCGGATTTACGCAGCTTTTCGCTGAGCTCCCAGCCGGATTTATCGTAAACAGGCAACACAAATTTGTGTTGCTTACCCGAATGAAAATGGATCAGGGGCTTCTTGTGGGATAATGACACTTTTACAGCATCCAGTTCATCTTTGTCCAGATGTTCTGATTTTTTGAACTGTGCGGCATCGATGATGATCACCAACTGATCGGCTGCGGCCGGTTTTGAAACTGATTTTATAATTTTCATACGTTTGCTCTTTTGTTTTTTTTAAGATACGGTAACAAGGCAATATTCCTTTTTGCCTTTCTGTGCCAGTACATATTTATTTCTGATCAGATCTTTGGCACTTATGGCATAAGCCTGATCGCTGACTTTTCCTTTATTTATGCTGATGCCATTGCCCTGAAGCATTTTTCTGGCTTCCGTTTTGCTTGGCATCAGGTTAATTTTTTCACTGAGGAAATCGACGATGTTGATGCCTGCTTCTATTTCAGAACGGGCAATTACCGCCTGCGGAACGCCTTCCATAGCTGAAAGCAGTGTATCTTCATCCAGCGCAGAGAGCTCGTCTGTTGTACCTTTGCCGAACAATATCTCGCTGGCTTTAACTGCGTTGTTGTATGCGTCTGCTCCATGCACCCGAACCGTTACTTCTTTGGCCAGTTCTTTTTGCAGTTGCGACGGTTCTATGGATTCAATTTCTTCGCGTGTTTTCAGACTGAAAATGCGTATGTAATTCTGAACATCCGCGTCTGTGGCCCTCAGCCAGAACTGGTAAAACGCGTATGGCGAAGTCCGTTTGGGATCCAGCCAGATGTTGCCGCCTTCAGATTTCCCGAATTTGGTTCCGTCTGCCTTTTTGATCAGAGGTGTGGTTAAAGCAAATGCTTCTCCACCGTCTATTTTACGGATCAGCTCTGTTCCGGTAACAATATTCCCCCACTGATCACTGCCACCCATTTGCAGCTGCATGCCCTGATGCTTCCATAAATGGTAAAAATCATAGCCCTGCACCAGCTGATAACTGAATTCGGTAAACGACATGCCGTTCTCCAGACGCATTTTAACACTGTCTTTAGACAACATGTAATTTACGGTTATGTGTTTACCAACATCTCTGATGAAATCCAGAAAAGAGAAATTTTTGAACCAATCGTAGTTATTGACAATAACCGCACTGTTTGCGCCACAGTCGAAGTCGAGGAATTTTTCGAGCTGCGCCTTCTGTCTTGAGAGATTGTGTTGCAACACTTCTTCGCTAAGCAGATTACGCTCTGCACTTTTTCCGCTCGGGTCACCAACCATGCCGGTGGCACCGCCAACCAGGGCGAAGGGCTTGTGCCCGGCCCTCTGAAAATGAAGCAGGGTCATAATCTGCACCATATTACCCACACCCAGTGAATCAGCTGTCGGATCAAAACCAATATAACCGTTCACCATTTTACCGTTGAGCAGATCTTCTGTACCGGGAACGACATCCTGTATCATATTTCTCCAGCGAAGTTCTTCAATAAAATTGTATCTCGGCATCATAAATAATGGGGTTGTAACGCTTGATTATAGAAGGGCAAAGATAATCCAAAAGTGAACAATTTTACACGCATGAACGCGAATTATAATAAATTCAATAAGTTTGTGGATACGGATGAATTTTCTTTCCCACTATTATTTTTACAGGTCAGACGACCCTTATTACAATACCGGACTGGTGCTTCCAGATCTGGTAAAAAACTTTTGCAAGGCCCACCTGCGACCCGGAAACAACTTTGTCAATCCGGCCTTTTCGGCATTGTCGGAAGGCAGTTTAATGCATCTGGAAGCCGACCGCAAATTTCACAATTCCTCCTTTTTTCACGAAACCCTGGCGCTGACATCCGGATTACTGGACGCAAGCTGCGGCTGGCCCAGAAAGTGGTTTTTGAACCATCTCCTTTGCGAAATTCTGATAGATCGTGTATTAATAGACCGGCATGAAACACTTTGTGCTGATTTTTACCGGCAACTGGAAAACACAGATGCAAACAAGATAGCACTGTTTCTTAAACTTTCAGGTGTGCTGAACTATCAAAATTTTGCGCCCGGACTGGAACGTTTTGTCAGCATCCGGTTTATTTTTGAATACCTGCACAATGAAAAGATCGTCCTGGCGTTGAACAGGGTGTATCAGCGCTTGGGCATAGCATACAACTGGACACAAGAAGATCAGACCTTATTGCTAAGCCAAATACCTGAAATACTGAATTATATAGACACAAATCTGAGCAAACTGGAGTTTGAACTGAAATAAAAACTGAAAAAACAATTAATTTTAAGATATTTGCATAGTTATATGAAACGTCACATCCTTGTGTTGTCCCTGTTTGCCTTGGTTTTAAAGGGATACGCCCAGAATGCCACCAAATACAGCAATGAGTTTCTACAGATTGGCGTTGGTGCCAGATCACTGGCCATGGGCGGCAGTATGATTGCCTCTGCTTCAGATGTTTATGCCGGGTACTGGAACCCCGCCGGACTGACCGGCATTAAAAGCAATGCGCAGGTTTCGCTGATGCATGCCGCTTATTTTGCCGGCATTGCCAACTACGATTACGGTGCCTGGGCAGCAAAATCAGGCGATAAAGGTGCTATTGGCATCAGTCTGATCCGCTTCGGTGTTGATGGAATAGCCAACACCTTTGACCTGATCCGCAACGGCGAAATTGATTATACCAGGGTTACGTCTTTCAATACCACCGACTTTGCTGCCATAATTTCTTACGCCCAGAAAGAAACCTACAGGTCTATGAACAACATCGACTTTTCCTGGGGAGGCAGCATGAAAATCATACGCAGAAAAGTGGGCCCTTTCGCCAAAGCCACCGGTTTTGGTTTTGACGCCGGTTTTAAATTCGAAAACAGCAAATCAGACTGGTCGCTTGGTATTGTTGTAAGAGATGCCACCTCAACATTCAACAGCTGGAGATATACTTTTACAGATGCCCAGAAAGATGTGCTCGCCACTACAGGCAATGCCATTCCCAAAAATTCGCTTGAAATAACCCTGCCAAGAATACTTGGCGGATTTGCCAAATCCTGGGAAAGCAACAACTGGCGTTTTCTGGCCGAACTGGATGCCAACATCACCCTCGACGGAAAAAGGAACACCTTAATCCGAACGAATCTGCTGAGCATAGACCCATATTGCGGAGGTGAAATCGGCTACGAGATTTCAGACGCCAATAAACTGTACTTCAGAACAGGCATCAATAATTTCCAGTATTACAGCAATTCAAACGGCAAGCGGGTGGCATCGGTTATGCCCAATGTGGGCATTGGTGTCAGCTTCGGTAAATTCACCATCGATTACGCGCTTACCAATCTGAATGCTGTGGCTGGCAACGGACCGGCATTATACAGCAATATATTTTCGCTTAAACTCGACATTCAACGAGACGGCAAATAAGCCGGCTGAAGCATTTCCATATTGCTGCGGGGCCGAGTTTTATATTCGGGGGTAATACCTTAATTTTGCGGCCCCGAACTCCAATTCATACACGTGTCCTTTATTGAAAAATTAAAAAACCGCTGGCATTTACAATCCGGAATTCAGGTCATTGTAGTGCTGATTGTGTTTGCCTGCACAGGGTATTCCGTGATTCTGATCAAACATCTGGTCGGAATTACTGTAGAATCACCGGTTTCGCACAGGGTACTTTTTTACGTCGGCGTTTTGCCCATCTACAACCTGATGCTGTTAGGTTACGGCTTTATTTTTGGTCAGTTCAAATTTTTTCTGGCATTTGAAAAGCGTTTTTTCAAACGCATTGCCGGTCTGTTCACCAAGCAAAAACATGATAAGTCCTGAAAACATTAACGATGCCCTAAGGCATGTTGAAGACCCCGATCTGAAAAAAGACCTGGTCAGCCTCGGCATGATCAGAGACATTGTAATCGAGCAGCGGACCGTTTCTTTTTCGGTTTACCTGACCACACCGGCCTGTCCGATGAAAGAAATGCTGGAGAAAGCCTGCCGCAATGCCATCGCCCATTTTATCGGCGACGATGTACAGGTTAATATCCATATGACCTCTGAGGTCAGTACCCGAAAAAACATCTCCGAGGTAATGCCCGGGGTGCGCAACATCATTGCTGTCGGCAGTGGCAAAGGCGGTGTCGGCAAATCAACCGTTGCAGCGGGCATCGCTTCAGTGCTAAACGAAGCCGGTGCAAAGGTTGGCATCCTGGATGCAGACATATACGGACCTTCCATACCGATTTTGTTTGGTGTTGAAAATGCTCAGATTGAAATGGATGTGCTGGACGGACGTGAATTGATGCGTCCTGTGCTGGCAAACGGCATCAAACTTTTTTCGATAGGCTTTCTTTCAAAACCGGGCGAGGCTATTGTCTGGCGAGGTCCTATGGTTTCTCAGGCCGTTAAACAGTTCATGAATGGCGTCAACTGGGGCGAACTGGATTATCTGATTGTTGATTTGCCACCGGGCACAGGTGATGTGCAGCTTACCCTGGTTCAGAACCTGCCGCTGACCGGTGCAGTTATTGTAACCACACCCCAGAAACTTGCAGTGGCCGATGCCAGCAGAGCCTGTGCAATGTTCAGTCTGCCTGCTGTTCATGTACCCATATTGGGCATAGTAGAAAACATGGCCTGGTTTTCACCTGAAAACAAAGCAGACGAAAAATACTACATATTCGGACAGGGCGGTGCCGAAAAACTGGCAAAACAATATCAGTGCAGCGTGCTTGGCAGCTTGCCTATACAAAGCGAAACGATGCAGGACGGAGACGATGGAAATACCGGCAGTCAACGCAATGTCAGATTTTTTACGGAAATTGCCGGCAGTTTGGTCAGACAAATCGCCATAAGCGGCGCTTCACAACAAAACCCATGATAAACAAAGAAGAAAAAATCGAAGAGGCCCTTAGTTCCGTAAGACCATTCCTGATGATGGACGGCGGCAATGTAGAGCTGGTCAAAATAGACGATGATGGCGTTGTAACGCTTAAGTTGCTGGGGGCCTGCAGTGGCTGCTCTATGAGCCATATGACGATGAAAGCGGGTATAGAAGAAGCCATCAAGAAGGTGTTGCCGGAAGTGCGTTCCGTTATTGCGATAAACGGCTAAGTACTCAGTATACAAGCTGCATACAATCGCCGCAGCGGGGCTCATAGTGCTGTTCTTGCCCTATCAGTATCAAAACCTTATTATCAACCTTGCGGAAGGTGTATTCTGCATCATTGCCGCAAACAGCACATCTGGCTTTCAGTTGATTTCTATGATCGGCCAGATCTATCAGTAAAGGCATGAGACCAAAGGGTCTGCCAAGGTAATCCTTGTCCAGTCCGGCTGCCACCACATCAATGCCTTTTAAAATAATCCGTCTGAGTTCAGACAAAAACAACTTGTCAAAAAACTGCGCTTCATCGATGGCAATCAGACGTGTGTATGGGGTAATGTGCTCATTTAAGTCCATTTCGGGCTGATAAATCAGACAATCGTGCGCGCGCCCGTCGTGGGTCGTTATGCTTGCTTTTCCGGAACGCGTATCTGCCGAGGGCTTTAGCACAAGAAACTCCGAAGGACGGAGTTTGAGTGCACTGAGGTGACTGATCAGGGCAGTTGTTTTTCCGGCAAACATACAACCAAAATATACCGTTAATTTACCATTTTCTGCCATATTCAGCAACAAAAATGTATAAAATAAATGAGCCTGAAAAATTATTTCAAATAATTTTATTTTGCGCCTGAAATTGTTTATAATTGAAGTAGATAAAAAATGAAAAATATGACTTCGCCTGAGCTGAAAGCGCAAATCAAACGCCTGCATTATGCCATCGAAAACACGCTGCAATCCATAGAGGCAAACGAAAATCCTGAATTCTTCAGGGCTTTGCTTCAGAAACAAGCCATCGAACTGTATTCACTGGCATCTTTGCTTTCAGATCAGGGTTTTACAGAACAGCCCGTCAGACAAACCATTTCGTTCACTGAAAAACAAACCGGACCTGTTATTCCAGTTGCCCCTGCAGCTGAGCCGGCAATCGTCGCAGAACCTGTTGTAACTGTGCCAACGCCCGAATCCGCAAAGCAAAACTTGCCTGCTGAAGAAGTGTTATTTCAGCCTGAGGAGCCCATTCGTCATGCGCCTCCTGTTTCACCGCCACCAGCACCAGAACCCTTCAAACATGTACCTGTTTCAGCAGACATCCTCAAAACACAAGCAAAAATACCAGAGACTGTAAGCGAAGAAGTTTCAGTAAATGAACGGTTTTCAAAATCAAAATTGCCGGTGATGAATTATGCCGACAAATCAAAAGAAACACCGATAAAAGACCTTGCGAAAGCCATTTCAATCGGCAAAAAATTTGAGTTCATAAACGGTCTTTTCGACGGCAACAGCGAAGCTTATAAGAACTGTCTGAACACTGCTCAGAATGCGGGTTCATACGAAGAAGCCATATTACACCTGGAATCGGAAATAGCCGAAGTGTACGACTGGGAAGAAAACGAAAAACTGGCGGCTGAGTTCTTCTCACTGATCCGCCGCCGGCATATGTCATGATCAGATGTTCAGCTGGCATGCCATACCTTTTGCAAGGTTACTGATACCTTTTGCCGCCGGCATAATCCTATACAACCACATTCCGGATTTCGCATTTCCGGCCTTTATTTTGATGGCGCTTACCCTGGCAGTCGCCACAGCCCACAAAGTGTTTCCGGCAGCAGCTGCACACTATAAAAAGCGTTATATAGCCGGTCTACTGATCAGCATCGCCCTAATTTGCGCAGGTGTACTCAGAGGAAGGTTCAAAGAAGCAGACCTAACACCTGCGCACTACAGCAACATAGCTAATCCTGCTTATATGAGCGTCCGCATTTGTGAGACTTTGACAGATAAGGGTAAATTTTACAGGGCCATTGCACGTATTGAGGCAGTGGTAAAACAATCCGGGAAAAACGAAGGGGCGTGTGGCAAGGTTCTGATGCGGATTCCAAAACAGAGGCTTAATCAAAAACCTAAAACAGGTCAGCGCTTTATTGTTAACCCTTTGCTTAGTGAGCCGGATGCACCAGCAAATCCGGGCGATTTCGATTACCGCACCTATCTGAAAAGAAAGCAGATTCTTCACATTCTGAACATTGGAAATGGCAAACTGATTCCTTTGCCTTCGCGCGGAAAATCCATTGTATCGATGGCAGAAGAACTGCGGGATGCATGTCTGCTGATAATACGAAAACACATTCCCGATCCGGTATCCGCAGGTGTGGCGGAAGCCTTGCTGCTTGGGTATAAAGATGACCTTGATTCCTCAGTTAATCAAACCTTTACCAACACCGGCACTTTGCACATACTGGCCGTAAGCGGACTGCATGCCGGCATGGTTTTTCTGATTTTAAGTTTCCTCAGCGGTTTTCTAAAGCGACTGCCGAAAGGCAAATACATTCAAACCTTGCTGATACTATGCGGACTGTGGTTTTATGCCTGTATGACCGGATTATCCAGTTCGGTCATCAGAGCCTGTGTAATGTTCAGCATCATTTCGGCCGGGAAACTGTTCGACAGAAAACAGAACATTCTGAACACCTTGTTTGGATCCGCCTTTCTGATGCTGCTGGCGGACCCCGACTACCTTTTCGATCCCGGATTTCAGCTTTCTTACGCCGCTGTTGCCGGAATTGTTCTTTACTTTCCTGTATTCAGTTCCCTGTATTCGGATGCACATAAAATAGTGCGTTTCATCCTGGATACATCTGCCGTGACCCTGGCTGCCCAGATCCTGACATTCCCATTGAGTCTGTATTATTTCGGGCAGTTTCCAAGTTATTTTCTGATCAGCAATATGGTGGTGGTGCCCGTCTTTTCCTTGTTGCTGATTTTGCTTGTAGCGCTAATTCCGCTTACAATTTTGCCATCGTTTGCAATGCTTCTGGGAACACTAATTCATCTGCTTATCGGCTTCAGTTCAGACTTTTTGAAATGGACCGATTCCTGGCCGAATTCATTATTAAACGGTTTGTACCTCTCGCTGGCAGCTGCATTACTGATTTACGCATTCATAATGACCACCAGCAGATGGCTTATGTTTAAAAACAAGCATATGCTTTTAGCCTCATTGCTCATTCTGCTGGTGCTCTCCGGTATGTTTGCCATCAGAAATCTGGCAATACAGAATCAGACATTCATAGCGGTTCACAACATCAGAGGACACGATGTGTTTACCTGCGTTCAGGGCAGGATGGCTTATGTTGTTTCAGATTCTGCCTTTTTCAGAAAGAAAGGACGCGAGCGCTTGCTTTCAGCGTTTCTGCACAAAAACGGCATATCGGAGGTTAAGGAAGTGGCGGATCACAATTCCTTTGTTTCAACAAATTTTAAGCACATTCCGAAACTGGGATTTCAATTTTTTGACAGAATTATGACAATAAAAAAAACCGTTCATTTAAGTGTACACCCGAAGGTGTTTTTGCGCATTAGCGGAAAGCCGGAAACAATTGAAAAACAGTTGAATTCTGCCTGTAACAATTTGATTTTAAGCAATAAAATAAATAAAACACAAAGAGAAGAAATTTTGCATCTGATTTCCCAAAACCAGAGCTTTAAAGAAAAAATGTCGGTCGGTTTCAGAATTATACCCGTTAGCCGGTCTTAAAATCTCTGAAAAGCCATTGTTAAATCCAAAATTATTTGGTGATTCAAAAATCGTGTTTATATTTGAGGTGTTAAAATAATAAAAAAACAATATAAATTTTATTAATTATGAGAAAAATCTACAAACCACAAAAATTCCTGCGAACAGCGCTAGCGTTGTTCTGCGCGGGATTTATGAGCACTGCGTTTTCGCAGTTGTCCGGAACTTACACAATTGACGCCGGTTTTGCGACCGGCGGCGGCAACTACGCCAACTGGGCTGATTTCAGATCTGACATTGTCACCAACGGTGTCAATGGTGCAGTAACGGTTAACGTTATTACAGACATCACCGAAACGGCTCAGATTTCCTTTCCG
>Ga0154020_10000847_pt1 | contig 37734 bp, 31 predicted proteins | sample Klosneuvirus_201_FD_109709 | JGI IMG/M metagenome (GOLD analysis project Ga0154020, IMG submission 109709) | Active sludge microbial communities from wastewater, Klosterneuburg, Austria - Klosneuvirus_20160825_MG | ecosystem: Engineered > WWTP > Aerobic digester > Activated sludge | place... | reverse complement strand
TTCACTCAGTCATATGATAGGAAACACCCCCTATTCAATAGAAAAAACAGCCAAAGACAGTGTCATAGTTGCAATTTTAACTCATGGGGAAGGTTATCATAATTTTCACCATAAATTTCAATTTGATTATCGAAATGGAATTAAGTGGTACCACTGGGATCCGACAAAATGGTCTATTCAAATTGCATCATTGATTGGTTTAGCTCAAAAACTTAAAACAGTTCAATTCTCAGAAATTTTAAGAGCTAAATTAGAAGTTGAATCCTTAAGATTTAAATCTTCGCAACTTTACGTTGAAAAATTGGAACCTTTATATACAAGAATTGTTGATGCTCAGGCTCGATTTGAGAAGTTAAAAAACGAATATTCAAAAGCTAAAAAAATGAAAATATTACGACGCATTAATGAATTGAAAACAGAATTAACTCTTATGAAAATTGAACTCGAATCCATGAGAAAATCTTGGAAAGTTTTAATTAAAATGGCTGATATAAGGGTTTAATATCCATTAAATAGAACAGCATCGCACTTCTCTCACTTCAAATCTCCTATTTAGAGAATGTCGCTCCTAAAGTGAAAGCTGTTTATACAATCAAATATGACTTGAGCTTTTACTATAATAAATTAAGTCTTTATTTCTATAAACTATTTATGCCCCAGAATTGAACGGTAATACTTACGCCAATAAAGTCGGTGAGCATCTGCCACCTCACATATCTTTTTTGCACCAGTAAATGTTTCATTCGTTTGATCAAAACGATACATAAAACTTAACGAAGTAATAATATTGGGTTCCTTTGCAACCCAATTTATAAATTGAGTATAAATATTTTTTAGTTTTATTCTATCTTCTGTTTTAATCTCCTCTGATTTTTTAAATATTATCGCAGGAGGCAAAACAACCCACTTTTTTCCAGGTTGGAGTGCTCCAAGAATTTGATAATAGGCGGGAATACTTCGACCTTCACAATTATCAAATCCCGTATAACAATCCATACCTATCCAATCAAAAACATCAGGAATTTTCAGTTTATCAGTAATCATCGGGTAAGCTTCAACGTATACGAGTGGGATTGCTGGCAGCGACTGATGTAACAGATTACCAACTGTGGTAAGATTTTGACTCATTTCTGCTTCGGACACGAAGTCTTTATTTCCACTTTTTTTATTAGATTCCACACTCCAGAAAGGTTCATCAAAAAGATAAAACCCTTTAATCAAGCTTTTGAATGGACGCAAAATTCGATTTAATTTTTTCCATGATTTAATGTAGTTACTTTTCAGTTTACCATTTTTATCATAAAATAATTCCTGAACTATAATAACTACTCCAATTTTATATTTTGAAAGAAAAAAAAGCTTTTTTGCAAAAAACTCATATGAATTATTATGCCCTATCTCCTTGTTCAAATCTAAATACTCAACAACTTGAAGATTTCCCATTTTTAAAGTAGCTCGAACATCTTTCTCCCATTTAGCAAAGTCCAGCGTGTCTGACTTCATTGAAGACAGCATTCCAACATATTTAAGATTCTTTGAAACTTCAAAATCCTGATCATCTGGAGCGAGACATTCTAAATCTGAATCTTTGACAATTTGCCCAATTGAACTGATGGGATAATGTAATTGTATCTCTACATTATTAGCTCTGCACAATAATCCAACAATCATAATTATAAATATAGTTAATAAGTGACTCACTTGATACCTCCTGAACTAATCCTAATGACTTCTGCTTTGATGATAAAGCCTCAATAAGGTGTGTTGTCAAATTTATTAACTATGAATTTTATGATTGATTCTTGTTTATTTCATAATGCTCTTTAAAATAATCATTTTTGATCGAGAGACTGTGTCCCATCCTTTCAGAAATGACCTTCCATAAATTGCTTTGTTCTTCATTTAAATGTTCTCGAAGAGTCTCATGAAATAGTTTTAACCATTGGGTTAAAAAAACTGTATTAAATCCTGCAAAAAAATGTTTTAAAACTGGATTATATTCTGCAAATAGATAGGGTTTTCCACCAAAGCGAATCCACCAAAAGTGAGTAATTCTTTGAATATGATCGGGCCAATCATGTACTGAGTGAAATGGTACTTTTAATATGGGATCCACCTGTACTCTTGCATAAAAGTCATCTACCACATTAAATAAATCACCAAGGGTGAAGCGAACACCATTTATTCGAATCTCGTCTGACATATTTAGTCTATCTACAGAACTCACTTTATTCCTTTCACGCAATTGACGTTTATGGTGTATCATTTAACAATTATTCAAGGAATTAAAAACAAATTATTTTATCAATCAAATATTATATAGAATCTGCAAAAAATGAAACTAATTTGAAGCCGAAAAGATTCGATTTGGACGAGGCCTAGCGGCTCTACATCGGAGAAAGATCTGAACTTTATCAATTAAGAGCACTGGGGCTTATTTGTAGAATCTAAAAGTCACTGCTGTTGTTCTTGTGGCTTTAAACTTAGTTTTAGCCGCAAGAAGTCACAAATTGACCTATTGAAGAACCCATTCAATTGTGAAATCCTATTCTTGTATGAAGCAAGTGAATCAAGAATTTTTAGAACGCTATCAAAAACTCTGGGATGCCGACCAAACCTCAAGAGTCTTTGCACCACTTGCAGAAGCTTATAGAAAAAATGGCAATCTCCATCACGCACTTCAAATTTGTAAACAAGGTTTGAATCTTCATCCAAATTTTGCTGGGGGTTGGCTTCAAATAGCTAAAATTTACTCCGATCGCGAAGAAACTCACAAAGCTATAGGAGCATTAAAAAAAGCTGTCACTTTAGCCCCCGAAAATATTCAAGCTCATAATCTCCTAGCTGACCTATATCTAACTCAAAAAGATCCTAAAGAAGCTCTCAAATCTTTTAAAATGGTACTTCTACTTAATCCCGATGATTCAAGAGCACGGAAAATAATTGAACGACTGGAGAGTCTCACTGCAGATGAATATAGTGCTGAAACTTTTCAAATTGATTCCCCAATCGGACTGGAAGTCATAGATGGAGAAGAAGTTGAGGACTTAAATTATGATCCCAATGAATCCGTGATTGGCAATAACCCCAATGAAAAATCAACTAATCAAAAAATCGAGAAAGAAAAATCCAGAGCACTCACTCAAACGCTCACTCTTATTGATGCTTTACTTGTAAGAAATGAATTTTTAAAAGCAAAATCATTTGTTCTTAAGGCCATCAGAAAATGGGGAACGACAGAAGAACTAGAATCCTTGCTTGGTATTATTGAACAGCAACAAGATAAATCATTTGAAGAGCAAAGCCCAGAGATTATTCAACCGCTACCACCACGATCCGAGAGACTACGGCAATTAAAAGTTCATAAACTAGAAAGTTTGATGCAAAAATTTAAAAAAGCTTAAATGTTAAAAATCCGCCTTTTTTTTCATATCTTTAATAATTTCAAATTTAATTTTGATCAACTCTTGCTCTCGTGCAGTGAGTTTATTAAAAGCCGCCTGATATTTTTTTAGATTATTTGGTTTTGATTGAAATTTTTCATTTATATCTTGCAAATCCTCGAAGTAATCTAAAACTCCATCATGATCGAGCATGCAAAATATCATCTTCATATAATTTAAGAGCATTGCTTCAGAGATTTCATTTTTCTTTCCAAAATTATTTAAAATAAACGTCTTTGCTTTCTCTAACTTAGAGTCTAATTCTTTATAATAATTGATTCTTAACGAAGAGGTTTCTATTTCTGTACTGCCATTAATATCACTGCTTTTTTTACAATCAAAGGACTTATCTATCGCTGAGTTTGTAAACCCAGACACACTGACTATCGATAATAATAAAAATAAAAGTGATTTTAATTTATTTTTCATCAAATCTCCACGTTTTATATTTAGATACTTATTCAGTCATTTTTTTATTATAAACATGAATCTAAATTACACAATCTCTCTATATTATTTATTTCTAAATAATTAAAATAATCATTCCGTTGGTTTAATATAAACACCTACAACTACACGTTTGGAGGTTATAGATACTGGTTTTTCATTATAAAAATCGCGAATAAATCCGTTTCCCGCTTTCAAAGAGATATCTCCATATTTACAGTTGGAACCACCAACTCCTCTTGGGGATCCACCTTTATAGGAATTTTCAAAATTACGATAATTATGATCTTTACTTTTACTATAATCATTACATTGATAAACAATGATTGCACCATTTGGTATTAAACTCTCATCGACTCGTCCATCGACAGAAGTATATTGATCGGCCACTCCATACTTTTTATCTAAAATATTTATAAATCCTCTCTCCTTTAAACTCGGACCTGAGTTTCCAGCAGCATAGTTTGCAAAATTTTTATCCATTGTCGTCCAATCTCGATGACTGAGAGCCAAATCACCTTTATTTTTATTATTATTCAAATTGCAGGTTTGTTCTAAAAGTTTATCATTAAAGCGATTTTTCACAGCTGTTCGCAAACCTCTTTTAACATCTCTTTCTTCATCCCGTTTTCTTTGTTTCAGAATTGAATAATCCCCACTCAAGGCAGCTTTAACAAATGGGTAACATTGATGTTGTGATTCTGTTTGAAGAATTGAATGTAATTCTTTAGATGGAATACTCTCAAAGTTTTTATAATATTCTAATAACTGACTTGCCTTCACCGTTTGCTCAGGCTTTACTAATGCGAGAAAGGCACGATTGACGGCTCCTTGAGCTCTTTCAGAATATTTTCTGATAACATCCCCCATTTTTCCAGCAGCAACGAGTTGATTCAACCTTTCTTTCGACATTTCATCTTTATTATAACCTTGAGGTTCACACGTAAATGGACCACTGGCCTTAAGATCGATATTTCTAGCCCTTTCAATAGTTTCTTGTATTACGTTACGTTGTGCTGATGCTGATTTATTATTACATTCCAAACAAGACGTTCCTTCATTTGTATAATTCACTCTGATTTCTGATTTATTACTACTGGTTTCCTGACCTTTTCCATCTGATTCATTCCAAAATCTTTTTTGCGGAAAGATAATTTTTAAAGGTGGTTTTTTTTCGTTTTTTTGGTTTATCTTTGCATTTTCTAGGCATGGCCAATTTTTAGTCTCATCCCTTTTCTTATATGGGTAATTCATATAATTTTGACATTTTTTATTTCTATAAGGATAAATAAGATCTGTAAATTTATACATTATACCTCGATTAAATTGAAAATCGGGGCCAATGACTTCATTTTGACAATCATCTCTAACCTTTCCATTCTTATCACATCGTTGTGGCTCAAGTTTTAATTGGATTTGATTAGGATCCACTTTGCATTTATTGCTAAAGGCTTGACTAAGTAAATTTTTGGCCTTGGACTCAAATTCATTATAGCTGTTTATATTTTCATTTCTATGTACTTTTTTTCTATTTTCTATTCCATTTTCAAAATCACTTTTAGTGCCTTGAATTGAAATAACAATTGGACCACGTGCGCATGTTGGGTTTGCATTGCTCGATCCCGATCTTAAATTTGAAATTGAATTTGATGAATTAATTGAATTTGGATTTGAAAGTCCAAAAGAACTTGAAACAAACACACTTATAAGAAAATAGGATAATTTTATCATTCATAAATTACTAAAGCAAATTCTAGGCCCATACATATGAATCATTCCGTCTACACTTTAATGTATCATTTTGAAACAAATTTTATGTTAATTCTGTTCTAATTATTGAGATTAAAAAGCGTTTTTTTGATTTATGAATTTCACCAACAAAAGTTGAAACTATAAAATGACAACTGTGTAACAATTTAACACGTCTGTCTCACTTCGACACGCTCTTAAACTTTCAAACAGTTCCGAAGTGGCATCAATCCTGCAATTAAAGTGTTTAGGAGGCTAGTATGAACAAATACTTTCTAGTACTTTTATTTAGTAGCACTACAATTGTTGCTAATGCAAAGTCGATCAATATTAATCCAATCTTAACAGGTGTAAATACATCCTATTTGGGATTAGAAGATGCCTCTCTCGCTGATCAACCTTTTTCCAGTAAACGGACTCCGGGAAGAACCACACTTTCTGTAAATTATCATCTAGATAACTCACCGTGGGTTTTATTAACTGCGGATAAAAAGAAGAAAGTGGAAAATGTTGTTTCATCGATGCAAACAATTGATTTGGGCTTTAGTTGGCTTCTTGGAGATACTATGCAACTCGGTTTTGAAACTTTTGGTTCGATGGTTAATGTTGCTCCTCAATATGGAGCTGAAAGTTCATCGCACATAGGTGACTCGAGACTTCAATTTAAATATCGATTTTTAACTGATACTTATTGGAATATGGCTGTAGCACCTGAAATAACCATTCCCACAGGCGTTGAATACACTGGTCACCAATACGGAGCGAGCCTCTCTAATTCTAGCTTTGCTCCAGGCGCCAGATTCATTGGCGAATATCGCACCAGCGAAAATCAATGGACATTTAATTTAGGTTATACGTATTACGATCAAGCTGAATTTAAATCACCAAATCAAAATTATCCTCGTATTGATGGACGCTCAAGAATTTTTCTTGGTACTGGTTGGCTAATCCGTCTCTCTAATTACTGGGCTCTTGACTCAGAATACTCTTCACAATTAACACCGGGTGATAACCATTTTACTCCACCAGGCTTAGCAACATTTGGCGGGCGCTATCAACCTTCTAATACCCTTTCTTGGAATTTTGGTCTCGGTACAGGAGCTTTCGGTTCTGCCGGTGGCAATGATTCAGTCATTTATGTTGGATTTAAAATTCCACTCTTTGGATCATCAAATCAAAATAATAAAGATGGTCGCTATGAAGATCCACTTCTTAGAGAGGCTTATAAGAAAAATTTAATTGATAATTCAGAGGATCGTACAACTCTAAGAAGCAAAGATTTTGACCCTAATAATTTCATTTCAAATACCACTGATCAAACATCTGTTAAATCTGAATCAACAAGAGATGAAATGACTAAAAAAGCACTTTTTGAAAGATAAAATTTTTAGAAATCTTTGAAATTATTAGAAGTAGATTAAGAAATCTAATCTAAAATTTTCTAAAAATCTGCAACCTGACTGACTACATCTGGTCGATCGATAAATGGATTCCTATTACCCTGTAATCGAAATATCATTTCGTGATGAATAACTTCGGCACGATCGACTGGGTCTTGTTGATGCCATTTTCTTAAGAAAACTTCTTCATCATTATCGATATGAATTTTATAACGAACTGAAAAGTAAAAGAGCGCTCGAGCTACATTACCTCGATGTTCCATTGGAGGCTCAAAACGCAAACCAAGCGATGTTTTAGCCAATCGAGATGTAGAGCATTTTATGGGTATTGTTTGTCCATTCGCAAATTCGGCAAATTTTAAATTTCCACGTTTAGAGTTCATCTCTGTGTCAGCTGGAAATAAGTGATGTAAGTCTGATTTTTGCATTTCAGCAGGAAAACTATGAGTAAAACGACTTTGCGGCCAAGTATGCTCTGTATTTAAAACATAGGAACTTGGAATTCGGTCTGGACCAATGCCCTCTTTTTTTCCAAAATCATTATTGCTAAAACTCTTTAAACAATAGACATCTCTAATTATAAAGTTTCCAGCTCGATCTTTTTCTAAATAAACGCGACCAAGGAGAGCCTGGCGTGCTCTATCATAGCCCAATACCATTTGTCCTCGAGCTGCAACTTCAAATAGAGACTCATGAACTGCATCCTGATTGTAAGGAATTGTATTATTACGTTGAAATTTAAATTGATTCGTTCGAAGAGAGGCTATTTGGGCGGTCCCCCAAACCGGGTTTTCAAAGCTAAAACCTGTATTGCATATAATTAATGTTAAAAAAATCAAAGTGTATCGATTTAAACTAGTAGTCATCAAGTCTCCCTATGGTTTTCATATCCTAGGTTCGAATCCAAATTAGCTTGAAGGCAAATTCTCAATTTTCAGGACTTATGTCAATAATGAATAATACTTTGTTAAATTTGAATACTAAAACATCAATTTTAGTATCAATTAATTCAAATTTTACTATAAAAACATTATACTTAATCCTCTAACCTACCGATATAACAATATAATGTAATATACTGCTGTGGGTAAAAGGCATTCGGCCAAAAGGAGCTTTTTAATGAGCTGGGAGTCAGTACAAGATCATCTCGTTCTACTTATTGGGGGAATGTCGCTCTTTCTTTTAGGCATGACGATGGCAAGTCAGTCCCTTGAAAAGATCATGGCTAAGAGAATTAGCCAGATTTTAAATAGACTCTCGCAAAGTCAACTCATAGCAATTTTTGTTGGAATTTTATTAACGACCTTACTTCAAAGCTCAGGGGCTGTTACAAGTATGTTGGTCGGTTTGGGCTCTGCACGAGTTATTACCCTTCAACAGGTTATGGGTGTGATAATTGGTACGGCCATTGGATCAACTTTGACTGTTCAACTTATCAGTTTTAATTTAAATCAATTTGGCTTACCTGTATTTAGTATCGCCTTTCTTGTATACTTTTTAACAAAGCGAAACTCTTTAAAAAATATTTCACAGATCTTTATGGGATTTGGATTGATTTTCTATGGTTTAACAATGATGAGCGGAGCTGCTCATTATTTTGCAGCACTTCCAGAAATGGCTTCAACATTTCATGCACTCCGAAGTCACCCCATTATATCGCTCACTGTTTCTATGATTTTTTGTGGATTAATTCACTCCAGTGCCGTCACCATTGGTCTTGCCATGAGTTTAGCAACAGCCGGAGTCATCTCAATTGGTGATGCACTTCTTTGGGTCTATGGAGCAAATATTGGTACGACCTCAACTGCTATTATGGCTGCAGCAAGCAGTAATCACATTGGAAAACAAGTTGCCTGGGCTCATTTCTTTTATAAAGTTGTTAGTGTACTACTATTCTTTCCGTTTTCAGATTTCTTTGTCACACAATTAGAAAGCTTACAAACAAGCCCTTCTCGTACTATTGCAAACAGCCATTTTTTCTTTAACTTAATTTCAGCTGGAGTTTTCTATCCCTTTATTAAATGGGGCGCAATCATTATGGAAAAAATGTTTCCTAAAAATGTGTCTGAAGAATTTGGAACAGAATATTTAAAATTAAACAACTACAAATCTTCTTCACTGGCAATTTCATATGGAGAACGAGAAATCATGCGTGCAGCTGATATTGTTTTGAATATGATTAAAGATTCAATCAAACTTTTCAGTAATTACAATATACCTTTAGTTGATAGTATTCGAGACCGGGATAATAAAGTCGACTTTCTCTATCGAGAAATCAAAATGTTTTTACTAGAACATGCAAATAATAGTACCACGGATGTAAATCAAAGAATTATGGATATGATTATGTTTCTGAGTGATCTTGAGAGAGCCGCTGATTCTATAGATATTAATTTAATTACTCTTGCTTCTAAAAAATCAGCTTTAAAGTTAGAATTTTCGCAAGATGGCTGGGATGAATTAAAAAATATGCATGAGCAAGTGATGAAAGTAGCAGCCATGGCCATCAATGCCTTTCATACTAGAGAATTATGTGATGAGGTTATTCGCTTAAAGAGAGATCTTGCTAAAATTGAACTCACGCTTAGAGAAAAACATATCGGTCGACTTAACCGTGGCGTCAGGGATTCCATTAACACTAGTTCCATTCATCTCGACGTTTTAAGCGAATACAGAAGAATTGCAAGTCTCCTGGTATCACACGCTTATAAAGGTAGTACAAAAACCGATAGTGGGGGAGGAAATACGGCTCCTAGTTCCCTACCCTCTACAGGTGAATAAATCGTTACCACATTTGTTTAATAAATCAAAAGCAATCGATCAACTCGAAAGAAATTTATTTTAATTTCATCAATTTACAGAACTCATCAAAAGGCAAAATTGAAAAATCTGGTGCAATAATTTTACTTTTTGAACCTAAATGAACTTGGTACCAAGTGGGAACAGTGGAAATCTTAGACCGTAAAACCAATAAGGAACTAGACGGCTGATCTTCTGCTAACTTACATTCTACAGCAAACAAAGGCTTACGATTTTTTAAAATAACAAAATCACATTCCTTTCCTGTTTCATCACGGATAAACCTCAATTCCATTTTTTCACCCATTACATCTTGATTGAAGTTGCACCACTTTAATAAATGAGAAGCCACCAAATTTTCGAAACGAAAAGCCTCATCTTCTATTTGAGACCAATCCCACAAATACAATTTAGGAGCTTTTTTAACTGCTTTAATTTCAGAGGAACCATATGGCGGTAATAGATAACAATAATACAGGTTATCGAGAATGGTCACCCATCTCTTTACTGTCTTATCAGAAACTTCCAAATCTTCAGCCAAGGACTTATAAGACAAAAGACTTCCTACTCGACTTGGCAATGTATCCGCCAAAAGCTCCACTTTATCTAAATCGCTCACCGTTTCTAAATCACGAAGATCAATGCGCACTAATTTTGAAACTCTTTGAAGATGCCACCGTTTTAATTCTACTGCATTTTGTTCTAAAAGAGGCTCAGGAAAACCTCCAAATTGTAAAAGTATCTTTAAATTATCTTTGCTATTTCCTAACTCAGATAAGGTATAAGGATGGATGCGATAATAATGATAACGACCCATCATAGAATCTCCTCCCTTACGAAAAATATTGAGTCGAGCAGATCCAGTAATTAAAAAATGTTGATGTCCCCTCCAAGTATCCCAAATGCCTTTGACCAAAGATTGCCAACCCTTTTTCTTATGAATTTCATCAAAAATAATAAGAGGTTCTTCTTTTGGCCAAGCTGATTTCAAAATCAATCTTCGAGCTTCATTATTATCCCAGTTAAGATAGGCAGAATGCCCAGGCTTATAATGAGAAAGGAAACCAATAGCTATAGTCGTTTTACCCACTTGGCGGGGACCACCTAAAAAGACCATTTTTTTTTCAAGATCTTTTTTGATATAAGGTAAATAGACACGTTCTGGTAATTTTTTTATTGCCATAATAACCTATCTAAAAGTATTTCGGAGTCAAGGTCATTTTACTTTAAAGTATTTCGGAGTCAAGGTCATTTTACTTTAAAGTATTTCGGAGTCAAGGTCATTTTACTTTAAAAACACTGGTATAAAATATTATGAAGTGTATTTAAAATACTCGCTTCTGGGTCACTCCATAATTAGTCGCTGTCGCGAAACTCCTTTTGGTGTCGCCAAATTGAAAAAATACTTCGTTGCCTCGCTAAAATCTCACTTCGACGTATATTGGGCGGGGTTACCCCTCTTGAATGGGTGCCCAAATACGCCTACGTTCGATTTGAGCTTCGGACGCCTCGTCTTTTTTCAATTTAGCGACACCGACTAATTAACAATCTATTGACGTCTTAACATATATAGGTATTATTTTTGAAATTAGCACAATCACAATCTCTGATAAAAGCAGGCGCCTCCAGTTTATCTCCATCCACTACAGGAGTTATAGACGCAGGGTAACGATAACAAATATCATTCTCATCCGATACAAATACTATTGCGAGGGCGGCATCTGGTCTCATAAAATCAAGTGATCTTAAAGTTAATAAATTGGATTCATCAAATAGAGTCAGTTCGGCGATTTAATTATAAAAAAAATCATTTTTGTAAATAATACACAGAATTTATTGAATTTTTCTTAAATATCTGTGAATAACTACTTGTTTAATCTAGTTTTATACAATTATTTTTATTTAACATCTAAAGTTTGCTGTTCTTGAAGTGGCAGTATCCTGACTGCTATTGATAGATTGTAACCAATAAGGAAGAGTGTTAATTATATGGTAACTGCACCCAATCTTTGAGTTCTCCTCTAATACCAGCATACACACACTTATTTTTTCTTCTAGAGAGCTCAAAAACATTAAGCATTTATAATTTACTTTAGATCAACTTATTGGGCTTCTGGCCGACACCTACATCATATATATTTTATATTTCTTGATCTAGTTCTGCTTCTAATTCGATTTCAATTATCAAGTAGTTAAAAAAGTACGACAATTCATTATTTTTAAGTGCTCTTCTTAAGTTCATATTTTTCACCATTAAAAATAATGAGAGCTAATTTCTTTTTCTTAATTTGATTTAATGCCACATAGAGGCGATTACAGTAGGACTCAGAAAGAGCATGCTCTCCCCATACTTGATAAATAATTTCATCACGGGAAAGCGGTCCATTTTTTAAAGCATCCACAATTTTAAATACAAGAGACTTTGTTCTTAGCTGAAAGTGACTCCAATGGGCATTAGCTAAGGGGTGAGTGGGGGGAAGTGACGGCTGTGCCCCTGCAAGGCATGCTTTCACTGCTTCTAAATAGTAGTGCAGCTTACGTGAATAAATAGCGATAGACTCAAATTCGTATTTAGCTTTTTCTGATTGTCCTAATTGTAACCAGATTAGAGCAGAAATGCATTTGGCAATGGCCTCATCGTCAGGATAGCTCAGTTGACTGTAATACTTTAAGGCCATATCAATTTGTATTCGAGCTTCAGCATATTGAGATTGTTTAAAAAGCTCCATGGCCAATCCTCTATAGATATTTCCCGCTAAATCAAAGTAATTTTCTCGAATGACTTTTTTTAATAGAACGTAAAGCTCTCCTGATTCATAGGGGATGGGCGACACTGTATTAAAAATTTTACTATTGATTATGGCCCGTAATCCACGAAACTCATCTCCTGAAGAGAGAAAAAGTTGAGAAGCCTGTGTATGTAATTGTGAGGCAAGCAAATAATTGCCCATCTGTTGGTAAATATGTCCTTTTAAAACTTTGATATCTCCAATAATTAATGAGGAGTTTCCTTGATAGGATGTTTCAAAGCGTAGTAAATCACTTAATAATTCTTCTTTTTTTATTTGGTTATTATAAAAATTTTTACGAAATCGTACTAGAAAACGATAATTTGAATCTAGATGATCTTCGCTTAAGGGGTTAAAATCAAAATAAGACATGGCTGAGAAAGTTCGGTAATAATCGTCTTGAGTCAAAGTCTGGTTAGGGTTAATCGTATAGTTTGATAAAAGCATAAGATCAGATTTTATAGGACTCATTACTTAACTCCCAATATGAATGCATAAAAATACCCTTACGGACACACTTTGTAAACTGTTATTATTTATACACTTTCTGTAATCATCACTGTTATTAGGAACCTGAATTCATTTTTGATCTAAGAATTGAGATAACCCAAATATATCTAGCTACTTAAGCATAACTTAAAAACTTTTAAGGATTTCTAAGGTGAATTATTTCTGGTGCCATGTTAAACAGATTACACAAAATAAATAGTATTAGTTTATTGATTTAGGAAGAACATAAAAATGGCAATGCAATGGGAAAATAGTATCCTCCTGTATAAGTGATACTAAATTAAATTTAAACCTAATTTAAAAAGGTAAGGAGTCTTTATGTTTTTTAAGCAATTATTGTTAAGTGTATTAGCAATATCTTCTGTCATTATCAGCAGTAGAAGTTACGCCTATGTGGAAGAAGATGTTGTTTCCTATTACTGTAATGAAGTTACTATGAATGAAGATACCAATGAAATAGAAAATATTAGTTTTATTAATGGTGGGCTTAAGTTTTATGATGAATCGAATTTAGATGTTGGAAATTGGAAAGATGGATATAAAGTACAAATAGATAAATTTAAAAATTTTAAGGTCATAGTTAAACTTTATCAAAATAAGATTGATAGTATTAGAATTACTGAAAGGACATCAGGTGTTACAGCCATAGGTTCAATTTTTACGGACATTATTTCTGAATATAACAAAAATAAATCTTCAGAGATAGCAAAGTTCTATAAACGACCTGCTCTTGCCCTTCTTGATTCTAATAATCATGATTTTACGACAGCTGATCTTTCAACACTAGGATCTAAAGATCATATTCCTTTTGCCACAATTCCGAACAATGTTGCAAGAGTATTGGTTGGCACCGATGGACCAGGAAAATTTCAGTTAACTGTACTTTTGAACAATCGTGGAATAGCCTGCGGAGCTCGCTAGTTCTTTGATTTATTAGGTTAATCTAATAAATCAATCCGTAGCTAAAGAACGTTTGAAGTGACTCTAGAAGATGAGTTTTAACTTAAGTAATTCGAAGAAATATTCTAAATGAATTCCTAATAAACAATATCATGCAAAAGCAGGTGTAAAATGAAGAGCATAATTGAACTTCTATTTTTTATGAGTATTATAGTTTTTTCCTTTAAGGGGGAGACTGCAGATCGTTCTTTTTTAGTTCAAAAATTAAAAGTTGAAAAGCAAATTTTGTTTTCAAGGTCTGAAATAAGAAAAGTTATTTCTTACGGAAAAATAGTAAATACTGGTGAAGATTTAGGGTCCAGTAAAAATTGGCCTACAGCTTGTAGTATAGTTCTAAAAAATGAATCTTTTGAGGTTCGTTTTATAGATCAGGGAACTATTTATGAAGGAAACGAAATCTTTGTTTATGAGGATAGACTCGATTTTTCTACCAGCAACGACAAGGATCATTACCAATTAATTTTACTCTTTCCGAAATCCAGTGAAATAAAAGAAATAAGCTGTTTGAAAGCGCGAGATTTAGTAGTGTATGAAGAAGGGATGATAACAAAAGATAAATTTTATGCTCCATCGATTGATGAAGCTAAAGCTACTTTAAAGGGAATCATTGATTTAGAATTAATCCCTCCAAGAAAAATTAAATTTTAATTTATCATTAAGTCATTTAAATAATCGATGATACTGTATTACTCGTTTATCAAAGTGAGAGCGACCATATGACGATAGGGGCATCACTATCAGTCTCGCATTGATCGGGGTCGGGTTTTGAAGGATCAGTTATAAGGTCAAAACCATTCATTTTTGCCAATTCATCGTTCTCGCCCCTTTCTTTAGGACTGCCGCGTACGGGAAGTAAGTCTCGCTCCATTCGGAAGGCTGCGGACTCAATCTAATCAAAGTGAATGGTATTGAGTTATAAGTTGAAATTAGAATAAAAGTTACGTTGTTTGGCATAAAAATTGAAGAGGATTGGATGAATGAAGGTTTGGTCCTTAATACAAATATTATTATTGCTACAGAGAAGTCCTATTAACTTTAATGCATGGATTAAAGTCTACGCGTATATATTATTGTTGAGTGTAAATTCTTTTGCCACCTATCAAAAAGTTCCGGTTTCCGTAGTTCGGGTGGAGTCCACTCATATGGGCTATGGAATACTTTCTAAAATAGATAATATAGGCATTGTTGTTTTAACTAATTCCCATCTTTTAAAAGGTAAGCCTAATGCTAATGTTACTTTATCATTTATTAATAATATTGAAATACCTTATAATCTAGATTCTTCCAACGTACCAAAGAAAGTCACTATTTTAGCGGAAAGTATTCAGAAAACTGATGATCCCGTTGGAGACATAATTCTGTTAAAACTTAAATGGAATCATCTTTCTCCAGATTTAAAACTCAGAATTTTACATACCGCTGATCAATTTATTATATGCAAAATTTCTCAAGAGTGTCCCAATGGGTATATTTTGAATCAATTTCGTAAAGATTTTGAATCAGCTTTAGTACCACGGACACTTCTTTCTGATGGTATTTTGAATCTTTTGGAAAGTCATTTTTTTACTTATAATGAAGATAGAAAAACATTCCAAAAATCTCATGTAGAAGATAGATTACAAAATATACCTACAATTAATGAAAAGATAGAATTAATCAAACCTGATACGATCATTGCAGCAGAAAATAGTCATGTTATAGCCATTCCTACCTATGGTAGAGAGGGCTACAGTGGGTCTCCCGTTTTCACAAATTATAAATTTAGCGGTTTGTTAACAAAAGTTCATTTAGATGGTACGCCCTTCGTATACGCTATACCCATCGAGGATATAGTAAAGAGGATTCAATATTCATTATTTGATAACAAAACTTATTTTAATCCCAAAATTCATGGATATTGGAATAAAAATGGAAGTTTGGTTGTTGAGGCTGGGGGGGTGCGAATAACAGAAAAAAGTGCTGCGAATATAAACTCTGCAGGCGGTGGTGAAGGAGCAAACTCAGGCGGCGAGCCTGGTAATTCTGGAGGAGAAGGTGGGAATAGCGGAGGTGAGGGCGGAAATTCTGGGGGTACAAGAGAAAACACTGGAATTTTAGATGAGATTGATGCGGATAAATGGAATGATCGTGATTTAAATCTAAGTGAAAACATTGGTAATTCAAATATTAGATTAAAGAACGATAGTTTAAGTTACTCTCAAAATGAATTTTCTGTGCAACTCAAAGATCCTTTTATTGAAAGAGCTTATGCTCCACTGACTATCTGTGGTTTTGGAGAGTACTCATGTTCTCAAAATGATGATGGGAGGTTAAGTATCCCATACCTTATTGATATCAATAATAATAGGATGATTTCTGCTACCACTGCCTTAGTTTCAAGATTAGCAATAGACCATAAACTTTCTCTTAATTCAGAAGAGAATAAATTTCAAATTCCAAATTCTCAAGAGGCCGGACCTTATATAAATCAACTCCGAACAAAATGGCCACAAAAGCCATTATTTATTCGCAACTACTTTAAAAATAAGCATGGAAGATGGGATTCTGCACAAATGTTTATTCCCCCTCGTCTAATGTTAGAAGCCTTGAGAAATAATGACGAAGATAAATATAGTTTTTTTGAACATATGGAATTATTCTCAAGTCGCAAAGAGAATAAGCGTTTTAACCTTAATAAAGCCTATGTGATTAATAGAAATGAAGACCAGTTTTCACTATTTAGTAGTTACACAGCAACGGAACCCTTTAGTTTTAAAAAAGAGAACCGAAATGAATTTTTTAGTTTTCGCTTTATGGATTATAAAACTAAAACTTATAATGAAGTGATATTGGATCGCAATGGCGAAGTTGCGACCATTAATGAATATGATTTATTTAATTTTAAAAATATTAAGAAAAGTGTAATGCTACAGCGTAGTTCACTCCCAGAGCAACTTAACTGGAGATTTTCTGAAAATACTTTGGGTTTACCAAGATCAAAGTACAATATTGTCTATGTTTTTAATCGCGAGAATTTAACTGAACTAGAAAGAATTTTTATTGAAACACCTACAACTGTATTTGAAGTTATCTATTGCCAATTAGGTGAACAATATTGCCCAATTTAATACAGCTCCATGTACTCCCAATGTGGGTGATATAGATTTTCGCACCAAATCCCAAAAGTGTATCGTACCTTTAGTGTGCAGTAACCTCATTTAGCGAAATCAAAAAAGTTCTTGTCAGAACCGAACAATGGCTTGCAACACGATTAGCTAAATAAAATAATTCTGTTTTCTAGAACAGAATTATTCTATCGTCTTTGAGTACAGTCTCTTGATAATTAAAGATATTAAAATTCTTGCAGTGTTTAAAAATTTTTATCAGTAATCATAGGACCATATTTGTTACTATTTCAAAGTTAGACAGTCAGTGTCTTCGAATGAGACAATTTTGACTAAAAATGCACTGTTGCCAGCAAGCTAAATAAATTAGTAATTTTAGGTATATAGATGGCAATTGCAATATTAAAAATTAAAAATAATTAATAAATCTTATTTTGGCACGTTTTGTGGAAGGAGAAGTAGTAGGAGGAGTTCGATTATAGGAAACGAACTTTTAAGGAGCATTTTTATGAAATACATAAATATTAAAACTGTTTTTATAGCCACACTCATTGGTATAATACTCGCTGTTGTTGGTTGTAATAATAATAAAGGACGTGGTAACAGTACCACCTCAAACATGGGAGTTCTTCCAACTATTAATTGTTTACTCAGCCCTAATAACTCACAGGGATTTTGTAACTATCCTTACGGTAATTATCCAGGATTTATGAATTATGATTATACTCTTTCAATAAATGGGCTTACCAATAATTATGCAACAGGATTTTGCGGTTGTGGGCAATCTACTACTAGTTTTCCAGTCTATAATAATAACTGGGGGCTCGGATGTGTAAATAATTCAAGTTTACCACAGCAAGGTGGCTATAATAATCAATATAATAATGTTCAATTCTTAAGGTTTACCTGGAACGCACAAACAAGACAGTGGACTTCATTTCAACCCTATCAACAAAATAATTACTACTCAAACTATTATGGGGCTGGAGCCTCTTGCTCAACTTATTCTGTCATATTAGCCTGCGACACAGGAGCACAAGGATCTTGCGGTCCAAACGGATCATGTTTTCCACTAAGTAACAATGGTGGTGGCGGTGGTTATACGCAAAGTGGACCAGGTGTTTGTATTATGAACCAACAAAATAATTACAATAGTGGATATAATAATGGTGGTTATAATAACGGATATAATAATGGTTACAACTATGGTGGCTATGGTAACGGGTACAATAATGGTTACAACTATGGAAATTATGGTAATGGTTATTACTGATAATGTTATAAGATCACACTCTTGCATTAAGATAGTAGAGTGTAGCTTTTAAGTAATGTGTCTGTAGTCACTGTTGCGACCCCGATTTATTAGAAGGGCATTTTCGTCATCAGAATTTTCATATCATCGTTGGTGAGAAACAAGCCTGCACCAACATAATTAGAATATCTGGAGCTTTGATTCAGAGCATCTGATACACCACTCGTCACATAAATTCCTTTATACAAGTTATAAGTCAATGCAGCTCTTATATTGACGTTTGAAAATTCAAAGGCCTCTGTGGTAAATCGAAGTTTATTTCTCCAAATAAAATAATCAAAACCCACTCCACCAGAATTTTCGATTAAACCACCACGAAATGAAAAGTTATAAAAATTCTTGGCAAACATTAGAGTGAACTTCATTTTATTTCGATAAGTTTTAGTCTCGTTTACATTAAGAGTTGAGCCAGGTGGTGTGCTGGTAGAAACTGTATCTGTACTTTCTTTGACTCCTGCTGGATCATCCACAACTTGAATTAAGTAGTATCGATCTAATCCTGGTTGAAGCTTTAAACCAATATAAGACTTCCACGAATCTTGTGAGCCCAGATACTCACTATGAAAATCAATGGAGGTTTGCAGTTTGCTTGAAGTATCAAGTAAATTATTGATACCTTCGACTGCCGTATTAATTTCTTCAACTGTTTTATCATCATTAATCAATCGGCCAATTGTTCCTTGGCCTTGATTAATTTTATTCGTAACATCTTCAATATTTTTTAAAATATTATCCAGCCGAGCCCAATTTTTCTTAAATCCAGAATCACCATCATTTAATGAAGATTCTAAACTTTTTGTAACAGAACGTATTTCAGTTAGAATATCGGTAACTTTACCTTTATTCTCTCTGGTCATTTGAGAAATATCCGCTGTCAAACCTTCAATATTTTGTACAATACGGCCCAGAATATGCTTATCAGTTCCTTTATCTTCAATTGATTCTTTAATCGAAATCGCAACCATTTTTAGTGAACTTCCAATATCTGAAATCTGACTCATCAGCCCATCCAATGAAGCTTTGTCATCCACATTTAAAATTTGTTCTCCATTTTTTAAAGGAGGATCATCAGGTGATCCTGGAGACACTTCCACATATTTATCACCTAATATCCCATTAGCCTTTATCTCTGCCCGTGCGGATTGACGGAGATCGACTTCATCTCGAACTACAATGTCCACTCTCGCTATCCCATTAGATAGCTGAATATCTCTGATCACACCAATAGGGATACCTGCCATTTTTACAGAACTCTTTTTAACCAGTCCACTGGCATTAGGAGCCAAAAACCAATATCTTTTTGCTCCACCCACGGTAGGATCTTCACTCACTCTCATAGACATTACTGCTATTAAGCCAGCGACGACAAGCACCAGAAGTCCAACCTTAAATTCTGGCATTTGGAGTATCGATTTCATGCGTGTTTCATTCCTTTGTTAACAAAGCGCTTAACCAATTCTATATCGGTTTTAAAAAACACATCTGGAGTCCCGAACAAAATACACTGACCACTGTCTAGCATTGCAATATAATCTCCAATGCGAAATGCAGCTGAAAGATCATGCGAGACTACAACGGACGTCATTCCCTTTCGACTTTTGTGGGTATTGACAATAAGATTATCAACCATTTCAGTGAGGATTGGATCAAGTCCAGTCGTTGGCTCATCATAAAATATAATTTCTGGATCAAGTGCTAGAGCACGAGCTAGACCAGTTCTCTTTTGCATTCCGCCACTAATTTGATTAGGCATTTTACTATAATGTTTTGGATCAAGACCAACTAAATGTAATTTTTGTTGTGCTAACTCTATAATTTTATTTTCACCTAAATCTCTTCGATGTTCAATGAGAGGAAAACTAACATTTTCGATAACTGTCATATCATCAAACAAAGCTGCACCCTGAAATAACACTCCGAAACGACAACGAAGCCGAACAATTTCATCCATGCTCATATTTGAAATTTCTTGGCCCAAAATTTTTAAATTTCCACTCGTTGGTTTGTGCAAACCGAGCATGTGTTTTACCAGGACACTTTTTCCAGTTCCAGAAAAACCAATAATCACAGTAAGGCTTCCTTTGGGGATATTTAAATTCATTCCATTAATGACAAAATCTTTTCCATCAAAGGTTTTTTTCAAATCTGTGATCTCAATGGCATTCTCTGTATTTGAGTTAGATGTTCCCATTATTGAAGTCCCGACAAAGTGTAATAGATTCTAATCACGTTTGTTAAAAAGTAATCTAAGATAATAATCATAACCATACTTTGAACTACACCTTGATTTGTTGCCTCGCCCACGCCTTTTGCACCACCAGTTGTATTAAATCCTCTGTATGTGCAAATAACTGCAAAAACCAATCCAAATACCGTAGATTTAAATAACCCTTCATTGATATGTCGTGGATCTAAAATATCAGCTATTTTTTCCCAAAAAATAGCTTCATCTAATTCTAATAAATGGACACACAAAAAATAAGTTCCAACCATGGCGACAAAATCAAATACAGCAGTCAAGAGTGGCATACAAAAAACTGCTGCATATATTCGAGGAGCAATCAGATATTGGCGAGTATTTATCCCCATCACATCAAGAGCATCTATCTGCTCACTCACGCGCATTGTACCCAGTCGCGCGGCCATTGCTCCACCGGCTCTCGCTGCTACGATCAGCCCAGTAAGAACTGGTCCCAGTTCTCTTGTTATTCCAAGCGCCACCGTGGGGCCGACCATATTCACTGCATTGAATAACTTAAAACCTAAATAAATTTGAAAGGAAAGCGCAAGGCCAGTGAATAATCCTGTGAGCGTGATTATAAATACCGATTGATTACCAATAAATTCCATATAACGAATCAGTTCTGATACTCGAGATGGCTTTTGAAAAGATGACTGAACAGTTTGATAAAAGAATATTCCAATTTGACCCACTTCTTTTACGATATTATTAAAGGAGTCACGCACTCCAAAAAAAACATCATCAATCCATTGAGCCAACATTTGTACCACGAAGAATACTCCCACTTTAACGACCTGTAACGGATACTCTCGAGATAACCCTGATTGAGCGAAGTGCTTCTGACAGTCTTTACGTAGGACAAAACGGTCCTTTGTTAAGTATTGTGCGAAACAATTCTTCTTGGAACTCTAGCTGTCAATGCTGTAATTAACTCATAAACAATTGTTCCAGCTGAGTCGGCCAAGGTTTTTAAGGGTAAATGATCCCCCCACATCTCGACTTCATCACCAATATAAACATTGTTTACATCAGTGACATCTATCATAAGATAATCCATACAAACGATTCCGACTAGTGGAACTATCTGACCTTGGATAAAAACCTGACCTTTGTTCGACAAACTTCTTGGATAACCATCAGCATATCCGATTGGTAAAACCGCCACGAGAGAATCTCGTTTTGCAACCCAACTAGCATTATAAGATACCGATTGATCTTTAGGGACTTTAGTCATATGTACAATTTTTGTTTTTAATTTCATAACGGGCTTGAGCCTTTTAGTCCATTCGTTACACACCCCCGAATAACCGTATAAGGCAATTCCAAGACGAGCGCCATAGGAATCTGAAAGCCTTCTCTTCTCTTGGTTGGCAAAAAAACTATCTGAATTAAAAATATGTTTTTCCGTTACTTGCGGAAAGTGTGACTCGATTTTCTGAAATTCATGAATTTGATTAACACTGAATCCCGTTTCATCAAGAAAATCAGTTGCTTTTAAAAAATGGGTACAAAAGGCTTGGATTTTAATAGGTGAATTTTGGTTGATAAAATCCTTCAACCAAACTTTATCACTCTCCTTAAGTCCTAGTCGATTCATTCCGGTATCCCATTTGATATGAATAGGGTCCAAAAATGATTCTGTAGCTAAATCAATTAAATTTTGTTTTTCACCTATTATAGGTGTGCAATTCAATTGCTTTAAATAAGGAATTTCACTTTTTGAGAATGGCCCAAGGATTAAAATTGAACCTTTAAAACCACAATCTCTGATTCTTTGCGCCTCTTCAACCATTGCGACAGCGCATCGAGTGGCTCCCAGCTGCTGAAGCTTCTGCGCTACATTTAGATCCCCATGCCCGTATGCGTTCGCTTTAATGACAGGAATTAATTTATCGACACTCTGAATTTCTTTAAATATATTCCAATTATTTTCAAGTGCACTAAGATCAATTTCAGCTACTGTTGGACGAGACACTTCCTATCCTTTCCCATCAATATCAATGGGAGAAAATTTTGTAATTTTGGGCCTATGTACAACTCTGGCAATTCCAACTCGATTTCCACCTTGAGTCATCGCTGCACTCAGTGCCTGCAATGAACTCTTCATTAAAGTTTCGGCATTGGTAGAAAGCTGTGGATAGGTACTCACTCCAACACTCACTGTTACTGCGCCAGTAATAGGTGGTATCTCTAACCCCTCTACTGCGACTCGAATTCGTTCCGCCAAAACGGTTGCCTCCTGAGGCTTAAGATGACTTGCTAATATTGTAAATTCATTATTTGCTGTACGGAAAAACACATCGGTTGTTCGGCAAAATCTCTTTCCAGTTAGTGCTAAAGTTCGAATAACACTTGCTATTGCTGTTGGTCCAAATTGTTCTTCGATATTTTGGAGTCGATCCACACTAACTCTAAGCATTGCTAAACCCAATTGTTGACGCCGTAACTGCTCCATTCGATCTGAAAGCGTTTCGTAAAAATCTTCATAAGTTTTGATATTAGATAATATTTCTTCTAATTCTAATTCCATTTGTTTTTTTAAGAAACTAAATCGTTCAAAACAGACTCTAAAGAGTGAAAATCGATTGCTAAATTTAATCGTGTTAAAAACTTCTAATGAGTCTCCAAAGAAAACAAAAAGACCATCAATATCTTCTCTCACAAAAAGGGTTTTTACATAACACTGTTCAATATGAAAAATATCTAATAACAATTTATTTAAACTTCCAAAACCTCTTGGAGAAATCAAGAGGTTTTTGGCTTCTAAAGCCTCCTCCGGTAACAATCGGATTCCAGCACCTTTAATTTGATCTACGGGTATACCACTTCCATGTGTTGCCACCAGGAGCTGAACTGGTTCTAAGTATTTAAAGTAGAGTACTTTTGCACCTTCTTGACAGTATTCTTCCATTGAGTGAAAAAACACCTGTATAAGATCTTCTCTATTTCTTGTATTCTCATAAAGTGTCAGTAAATTAGAGATATCTTCTTCTTGAATATACATCGACGAATTAACATTAGAATATTGATTTTGATTCGAAAGGTCTAAGCTTGCATCCAATTCGTTACTTATTATATCAGAATTAGAATCTTCAACTTTATTAGTGTCTCCATTAATTACAGAATGCTGATCTGGATTTTCAGATCCATTTTCAATTTCAATAAAGCCTTTTGATAAAACAGAGGATTCCTGCAATTGCACTTTTAATTGTTCAATTCTATTTTTTAATCCTTCAGATTCTTCAACTAAATTTTTATTCACTAATTTTAGAACAACACGCTCTAAGGCATTTTCGATTGACCATTCAACGAGGCCAATCAGTCGATCTTCAAGCGAAATATAGTCAATAACCCCGTATTCCCGATAACCCCAATATTTGTTTCTAGATAATGATGGTCCGAGTAAAATAAAGTGAGTTTGACAGGCTAGCTCTAAACACTCTGCTAAAAAATCATCTATCGGCCCCTCAACTGTTGAATAATCTACAATCACCAAATGACTGGGACTTTGTTTAAAATCAAGTTTAAACTGATCCCTACTGGTCGAATGAAACACACTATGACCTTTTTCTCGAAGACTAACTTTTATCTGTTGATACTCCTCCGAAAACGGAACCAAAAAATGAAGATCAAATTGAGAGCGATATTCTGATAAATCCACTATAATTTCTCCTCAGGTCTTGGTATGTGCACTTTTATATTTGAAAGCGTCTCTTCTTTTTTCTTTAATCTCTTTGATGGAGAGGGAGAGACCATGACTTCCTTCTCAGTAGAAGTAAGTTTCAAAGATTCCTGAATAGCTGCTTGAATAACCTCTTGGGCCGCTTTTTCACCTAAGCTTTGTTTCATGATCAACTCATCTTTTGGATTTGAGTCTTCTGAAAATTCTAAACGACCAAATTGAAACTCGCCAATGGCATCGTCTTCATCAAAAAGATTTAAAGATTTGAAAATATCATTTTCTTTCTCAATAGAATCATCAATAGAATTGATTGATTCAGCTCCTGCGCGAGTCGATGTTGGGTGTAGAGTTTGAATAGGAACTTTTGCTTGAGTTTGAGTATTTAATGGAGATTGAGTTACACTTGGATCTATCTTTGGCGTTGTTTTAGAAATGAAACAATTAGCTAAAGGTTGAACAATTTCCTGACTCGTTGGCAATTTAACAATGACCGTTGTTCCCTCTCCCAACTTTGATTTCAACTGCAATTGAGCAAGGTGTTGACGCAAGATTCCACTTACCATTGAAAGCCCCAACCCGATGTGATCAAGAGTTGAACGAGTGGTAAAGAAGGGATCTAGGCATTTTTCTAGATTCTCTGATGACATTCCTTCTCCCGTATCTTCTATCTCAAGTTGGATGGTATTATTGACCTTGCTTGCACGAATAAATAAATTTTTTCTAAGACTATTCTCCATTGATTCAATCGCATTTTTAAAAAGTGACGATAAGGCTACTTTTAGATCATCAACATCACATTTTACTGCCAGATCAGAAGAAATATCTCTAATGATCTTAATATTATTTCTTAAAATAGATCCTTCAACATTTCTTAAAGCAGATTCCACGACTTCATACAGCGGTACTGTCACAGATGGAATATGAGCTTGGCCACTAAACTGACCCACTTGATCTAAAATTTCTTTAGCATTCCGCACTTCAGTTTCTATAGATTGAAGTGCACCGCCATGAGGATTCAACCGTGCCATTTGCACATGACCCAAAACTGACAATAATGGAGCTCGCAAAACGGCTACCACTTTATCTAAAATTTTCATTGAAACTTGAGGTTCTCGAATTTCAGGAGTTGCTAGTGGAGTTGCAAAGAGAAGTGGAGGCCTAGACAAAAGCGGGGTTGATTCTTTGATTGAATGTAAATTTGATCCAGTAGATTTTAAAGAAGTAGAACCAGCTATTGGCGATGGTACCGTCGGATAGGTAGCTGAAGCTGGAACATGTGACAAATTCGTCTTAGAAACATTGGGATTTTGAGATGTTTGAATAGTAACCGTTTCTTCTGCCTCCATAGAATCGATGTCAGCACTCGAAATCTTTGATTTTTTTTCTGCTATATTTTCAAAAGTTTCGTCACCCCTATTTTCTGTTGAAATATCACGAATCATTTCTCTGACTAAGCCCTTGCGCAATAACTCACTTTCATAACGTTTAAGAAGAAACTGAGCCAAAGCACCACTGAGTAAAGACAAGGCTAAAATAAAAAATAATCCTTGACCGTAAAAAGTCCAATCTGTAGCCAACCAAAGTTCTTTGCGCCATTGACTTACTAAAGTCAGTTTTCCATCAGGAAGTTTGACATAGAAAGATAGAATATCATCGCCCCGCACATCTTGAGTTATGATCGTTCCAAAAACACTTTTTTGAGCTCTAATTTGCTCATAGGTTCGATCTCCTAGCATTGAGTTCCCAACGTACTCCGATACAGAATGAGCCAGTGTTAAACCAGTTTGAGTGGTTAAAAAAGTATGAATTCCTTGAACTTTAAGTTTATCTATATAATCTTGAAATAAGGCCTGTGATCGAATACCTATTAAACGCACTTTATTTACTTGACCAGTACGATGATCACGAACATTAGCCTGCACACTCAAGGCAGATCTGATTTCACCTTGTGGAGATTGAGAAACAAAAAACTTTAATTCACTATCTTCAGACTTTACTTCTTTTGTTTTTTGAATCCATTGTGCAGCCCACTCATCATTTTGATTCACATCAGCTCGACGTGGTGCTTGAGTTTTCCAAATAAACTCAGAGGTTTCAGAGTTGAGTGCTGCAACCCCAATAAATACTCCCAGGTTTTTTTGAGCTTCTTCAACCTGACCTGACTCCATCAATGTGGCAACTTGAGCCAGTTGATTCTTCATTTTCTCCAAATCATTTTGAAGTAGATCTCCCATCAAGTCCAATTGACTTCGAGAGTTCTCCGTAAGCCAGTGTAGCTCCAAAGACCGTTCTCTTTTTACAAAAGCATAAACAGATATTAGACCCGTTAATAAAATAATTAGTGCAAAAGCACCGGTGATCTTTTTTTTCATCCTTGAATCCCTCTTGCTTGTTATGCAGAGCATCAATGCTCAGTGAGGACTTAATATTTGCCTTCAACATTTTTTTAACTAGTTCAGACATGACAGAAAGCACTTTCTGGTCTCTCTGAGCTAGCTATAAATATTGTTCCTGACGAAAGACCAAGAATCAAGAACATTGCCAGTTTTTTCGAGTTAACTTTTTCTCCAAGCTCACCCACGATGACATTAGAAGCTGTTCGAAAAGTATCATATTCGAGGCGTTGAACTTGAGCGAGGGAGTCGTACACCAAGTACGTCGCAGCGAAGCGAAAGTGAAAACAACGAAGAAGATGATACTTTTCAAACAGCTTCTTGGGTTCTTTTCCAATAGCCTCTCCTTATTCTCTTCACTGCAAACCTTGATCTTCACCAATGAGAGGAGTAGGTTCCCTTCCATGAAAAATTATCGCTCTGAATTTTTAGTTATCGGTTCTGGATTGGCTGGATTGTCCTTCGCCCTCAGAGCTGCAGAACATGGCACAGTTCATTTATTATGCAAAACAGATCTAACGCAGACCAATACAGCTCTCGCACAGGGAGGAATTGCATCAGTTTCTTTAACAGAGGACTCCTTTGAAAGTCATATCAAAGATACCCTTGTTGCTGGAGCCGGACTATGTCGTGAAAATGTCGTTAAAGACTACATTTATCAAGCACCTGACCGAATTAATGATCTTATATATTGGGGGGTTAAGTTTGATAGCGATGTCACCCGTGAAGGTGGCCATAGCTTTAGACGAATCTTTCACCACGAAGATCAAACAGGATTAGCCATCCATCATCAACTTCTAAAACTCGTTCGCTCTCACCCTAATATAAAAATTTTTGAAAATTGTTTTACCATTGACCTTATCCTTAATAAAAAAATTTGGCCCTACCAAATGGGACCCTCCTACTGTCTTGGAACCTACGCCCTACTTACCAAAAAACAAGAGGTTGTGAGTTTTCTTAGTCAAAACACCCTGCTTGCAACAGGAGGTGCAGGTAAAGCTTATTTGTATACATCTAACTGGAGTGGCGCAACTGGTGATGGAATTGCTATGGCCTATCGGGCGGGAGCGAGAATAGCAAATATGGAATTTATGCAATTTCACCCAACTTGCCTTTATCATCCTGAGGCTCGCAATTTTCTTTTGACTGAAGCCCTAAGAGGCGAGGGAGGCGAGCTGATCAACAGTAAAGGTGAAGCCTTTATGAAATCACAACATCCCCGCGGAAGTTTGGCACCTCGAGATATTGTTGCAAGAAGTATTGATGCAGAAATAAAAAAAACAGGAACAGAGTGTGTCTATCTTGATATTCGTTCTCAATCGAAAGACTTCTTAAAGTCTCGATTTCCACTCATTTATCAAAAATGTTTGGAATATGGATGGGATATGAGCCAAACACCAATTCCAGTTGTTCCAGCAGCTCATTATCTATGTGGAGGCGTCTTAACTGACGAGAATGGTCAAACTGATATTAGTGGTTTATGGGCTTTAGGTGAAACAGCTTGTACTGGATTTCATGGCGCCAATCGCCTAGCTAGCAATTCACTTCTCGAATGTATGACAACCTCTTTTAATGCCTTTAAAGTTATTAAAGCAGCAACAGCATTAAACCCGTCCTTATTACCAAATAATTTAAGTTTAAATGAAATTACAGCTCCTGAATGGATTCAACCGAGAGAAACCAATGATGATGAGCTCGTTGTCATATCACATATGTGGGACGAAATCCGTCGCCTTATGTGGAACTATGTTGGAATTTTGCGTTCCACTAAACGCCTTGAACGTGCTCACCACCGATTGGAAAATATTTTAAATGAAGTTAAAGAGTACTACTCACACCTTCAATTAAGTTCTGATATTTTGGAACTAAGAAATATTGCCATAGTGGCTGAATTGACTGTTCGTTGCGCCTTAAAACGAAAAGAATCCGTTGGGATCCATTATACTATCGATTATCCAATTGACTCTTTTCAATCAACTGAAAAAAAAGAAACGGACTCCCTTCTCTCTTTTCAATCCACAACAAATGAATCAAAAGATTCTATAGTTCTAAGAGGTTTATAGATTTAACTTTAGTACCTGGCCAGCTCGGATGAAACCTCTTAACGCTGAGACTCCGCAAAGCTCAAACAAGCAGTGCTCACCGTTTCCATCATTCATTCCTTATTTTACTCACTTAAATTGTCACTTAAATTATACTCATAATGAATTTCTTTCCTACTTAAGTGACCATAATTGTCAAGCCTATCCTTTTTCTGTTGTTTAAATCGAATACAGATTGGCATCAAAGTTGTATGTTCGAAGATGGGCAAATGAAAATTAAAAAATAAACAAAATATATTGGAGCGCTAATATGAAAATGAACGCAAAAAATAGCAGTAATTGTAGCACAAATTCGCGTCTCCTTTTATCTCATCTTGTAATTTGCCTTGCTGTTTCTTTAGTATCTAATTATTCTTTTGCTCAAACTAGACAGTCTCAATTACAATGTCGAAGTAAATCTAAAGAAATTGCTAAAACAGCTTATGATCAATGTTTGGAATTAGCTAAAGGTGATGAAGCCGAAAATATTCGCAAAGAATTTAGAATGAAATTTGCAAAACTAAAAGATTACTATGAAAAGAAATTAAAAAAAGTAGCTGCAAAAGCAAAAAAAGATTCCAAAGCTGGCGTTATTCCAGCTACAGCTGACGCCTCTAATACTAGCACCAAAACAACATCGACCTTACCAGCTAAAACTAAAAATGAAATCCAAGCCAATGGTGAGAAAAATTTTAATCCCCCACCACCTGTAAATACCCAAGAACAAGAAACTTTTTCAACGGCTGGAATCGACAACACCCCAATTGAATCAAGCAACATTAATGCTGTTACAGCAGATGAAACAACTTCAACATCTTCTGGACTTTCTAATGAACCAACAATTCAGCTAAAAGAAGCTCCTAAATCAAATTCAATTACACCACCGTCTTCGACAACTTCAGATTCACCAACGTCTTCATTCCAGCCCACTTCAGAAAAACTGGAAGTCGAACCCGACACTGCGATTTGATTTGCAATTCGACGGGTAATGTGTTTTCGTTTCTCTCATGGAATACCCGATTTATAATGGCTTGACCCGAAAATTAGGTTTGTTTCTTATTTGTGTTATGCTTCTACCATTTTTGATTTTGAGCTCTTTACTTCGACTAGAGGCACAGCCCCTTCCAGATGAACTTCTAATTATAACTGGATTTTTTGTACTTGGTATTCTGTTTATATTTTTATTGATCCACATTATGACTAATGTCTATATCAAAATAGAACCGAAACAGAAAAATTATTCTATATCTATAAAATATTTTCGTGGTCGATATATTCAAAATCCTATGAGTTAATCCAATTTGACTGAATCAGTGTTTATCGTAACTATCGAGCAGGATATCGAGTTGCTTTAGTTGGAAGCGAAACGGATATTGTCATTTGCCACACAATGAAAATTGGCGAAGCTCGCAAGCTTACTGAAAGTGTTGCAAATATAATTGGAATCAAAATAAAAGATCAACTCTAATGCATTGGTACACGGCTGATTAAGAGTCTAAATAAATCAAAAATCACAATGTTTGTCAGATTAAAATAATGGACAGCAAAAAAAAGAGTGAAGTTTAATCGACTACTTTCACTTCGTCGATATAATAAAAAATAAAGTAGTCAGAGCTTATTTGTTTGCTCAAAAAATAGAGGATTAATTGTGATGTTTTTTTTACTATTCGTTATTCTATTCTGGAATATTTTAATTGGTAAATTTTTTTTAAAATACTTACAATTTAACACCTTCCTCGACAAACCAATTAGTCCAACTATTGACCTTTTTTTAAGTTTAGGTGTCGGTTATGGAGTACTTTCTTTTTTTCAAAATCTAATTCTTAAATTTATTATAAATCGTTTTTCATATTCAATTGAAATTCTTATTTTAACTTCTATCGTCTTATTATATTATGAAAGAACAGCCATAAAATCATTTTTATTTCAAAGCTGGAAGCTCACAAGAGACGACCGATTATTTATTACTTTTTCTTTACTTATTTTATTTCTCAGTTCTTGGGCTACAATTAGGCTCGGCGGTCTCAGCACACCTACTTATCTGGGTATGAATCATGCTGATCGCTATGGTGCTTTTTCTATGTCTTTTATAAATTTAGATTTACTTTTACCCTTATCTCAACATTATTCTTCGAGCCTCTTTAATGCCACTATACAAAAATTGACCGGAATTAATATTGGATTACTCAATTGGTTATTACACAATATTTATAAAATGAGCCTTTTATCTTCTATCTATGTTGTTGCGCTTTATTTCACAAAAAATCTTAATAAATCTTTATTTCCTATTTTCTCAGTACTTATTCTTGGACTCGGTCATGGCGCAGTGGATTTGAATAATTGGCTCAATATTGATTCCGGCAATCCAGTTGTATTGATGTCTTATTTAGATCGAATTATTTCTCTAGAGTTTTTTTTAATTTGGTTTATCTATAATGACATTCTTTTTTCAAATAAAATTAGTATTAATTCTTTGATTCAGTATCTGATTTTGACCTGCTTTACTGTTTGTTTTTTTGGAATTTCAGGTGAAGATTTCGTACCACTTTTAGTTTTTATTAGTATCTTTACAGTCTTTTTAAATTATTCTACAATTTTAAAGCATTTATTGTACATAAACCCTAGCTCATATAGTTTTAAAAAACTATTCATATGTATATTATTATCATTATCCGTTTTAGTTTTTTTTAATCAGGGAGGAGCTTTTTCGCAGCATTCTGACCAAACAACTTATAGCGCTTCTATAATACCTGGAAATCAGAACGCAAAATTATTTGAAGTTAAAGTTTCTACTCGACCGAAATGGCAATACCCTCCAATCTTAGAAGCGAGAAAAAATTTTTGGGAAAGACCCGATCTTTTAAGTTTAAAAGAAGACGTCTCATCAGGTTCCGCAATTATTGGTCTCTATTTGAAAAGTTCTGGATTAGGAATTCTCTCTTTTTTAATATTAATTTTATTAAACTACTTCGTTCCCGATAAAACATTATCAACATCTCTGAAAAACATGCACCATTTCAATTTTGTGATTTTAACGATTATGATTTTAGGATTATTAATTACCATTTTTACTGATTTTAGATTTCCTACCAATTGGGAAAATACTCGTTTTTTACAAGCTGGTCAGCTTTTTTCTCTTTATTGGGTCAGCCTATTAGCCGATTCCTTTTCAAGATTGAAAAAAATAGGTTTTTTTCTGCATGTTGTTTTGATTGCGTTTGCGCTAATACCTACACTTAAACTTTTCCTTATTCCCAAAATTGTTGATAATTTACATATCTTTGTAGAAATGGTGAAATCTGGAAATTGGTTTACATAGTTTATTTAAAACTGTTCAATAAATTCAATGATAAATTTTAAATTAACAATAATGGTAATTGGCCAGCTCCTAGGAATATCAAATGCAAACATAGACTTCGATAAACGAGTTCGGAGCGGAGCCGAAGGCGAGCACCGCTTGTCTGAGGCTTTGCGGAGTCTATGTTTGCATTTGATATTCCTAGGAGCTGGCCAGTTAAAAATAATGATTTAAAAAAATCATAGGTATAACTAGTCGCTGTAACGAAGCTCTTTTCGATTTCGTGACACCGATTAATTAGTCCATTTGGGAGAACGACGCGTACCAGATAAAGTGTAATTTTGATTTTTGTTACGATCGCCGCGAATTTGTAGTTGTCCTTGAATTTGATCTTTATTATCTGCAGAAGCTTCAAAAATAAAACGAGACTTTAAATCAATCAAACTGCCCTGTAAATCTTTGATCGTTATTCCCATTAAACTTTGGTTAAAGTTTCCTACTATATTTTTAACCTTAAGTTCTTCAATATTTTCTGGTAAGCTTTGAGGCCAATAATCTAAATGATTCCGAGGAGCAACCACATCTTGAATATGGATTTTTCCATCAATATGATCACCTTCTCCTTCAAAATCGACTCTGGCTTTGTCTAAGTTAAACTTATTTATAACCACTTGATCCGATTTCAAAAAACCTTTAATGTTTTTAGCTCGACCATTAGAGAACTCAAGATTCAATTTTCCCTCTAAAGGTGAAAGTCGCCCATTCATGGTCATCATTTCTTCAATGTCTTGATTCAGTTTCACTTCAGAAAATTCCGTATCAAATCGAACTGTTTTTGAACTTTGATCGACATCGATTTTGATATCTCCATTCCATTGACCACCCTCTAAATCAATATTAGTCAAAACCCCAGACCACTCACTCGCTTTACCATTTATTTTTAACTGAACACTATTAATCGTTTGAAGCTGATTGCGTCCTTTTCCAGAGAAAATTATTTTAATATTTTTCAATTCTCCAGACAGATCAACGAGTTGATTTTCTTGATACTGAGCTTCTCCATCAAAAATTCCGAATTTATTAAATGCGGGGTATCGCCCCTCCCATCCTAATAATTTAGCAAGAATATCGACGTTTATTTCTTTTAGAAGAGCTTTATAGGGGCTAATAACCCAATCAGATCCATCGAGAGAACGATCCACGATAACTTTTCCCAAAATAAAATCACCAAACTCACCTTCAATTTGAGTATTATTGAGTTCAAAATGCTCTGGAGCAACTGAACTGTGACTCCAATCGACATTTGTAGAAACCCACGCCTGTGAAGAAATTGGTAGTGAATCAGCTTTACCTAACGACTCAGCTAAAACTACAATTTGTCCCCAAGGGATCTGCTTAAAAGAACCATTCCAATTAAAGTTTTGACTCTTAGTATTCCATTGCCCTTCAACTTCAATTCGGCCTTCTCTCCAAGCTCCTTGAATCTTTGCTTCGACTGTATTTTTATCAATTTTTGCATAAACCTTTGCATTAATTCCCTGAAAGGAAAGTCGAGCTGAATCGGCAGATTCCTTTAATGTCGAAGCCAAAGAAATCATACCATCCACTTGTGTTTTTTCATTTTCAGTCGCTGGTAAATGCACATCAATTTCTTTTAAATTCCATTGAAATTGAGGCCACTCAATCAATTGCAGATGAACTTCATGCAATACAATGTGTTGTAATAATTTTGATTCCAAAGACATGGTTTGCACAAGAGGCGGCGATTCCAAGGATCGCTTAACTGTGGACGTTTTACTCTGTGTTCCATTTGGATTTAAACTATCAGAATTTGAAATTGATGCCGTTGCAGTCGTTGAATGTGAATCGGACAAGGGACTTATTGGCGAAATTTGTTGTACAGAGTGCATCGATTCTGCAGTTGACGTTGTCGCTTCCGTTGCTGTTGCTGTTGCTGTTGTCGCATTATTGGCGGGAGTCTCTAGAGTAGAATTTTTTGCATCAAGAGGTTCTTTAAGTACAGTCTCATTTTCAGATGGATTGATAACTTTATTAGTCCCTCCTTCTGAACAGTCCCCTCTTTTTGCCTTCATTTCGATATTAATTAACCCTACTTCGATTCGCTTAAAAATAAGATTACGATTAAGTAGCGATGAAAAGGCGATTGGCATTTCTAAATTTTCAATATTTGCTTTAACTTGATGAATACACGGGTCAGCTGTGTTTATTTTTAATTTATCAATAACAATCGCAAGACGAGGCCAAACACCATCAGACAAGCTCAAGTGAGCGCCCTCTGCTGAAGTTGAAATACGAGGATCTGCTGCGCTTAAGACTCTTTCAATTTCATATTGTATACGACGGGGAGAAAAAACCGCTTTGAATGTTAAACTAAATATAAGAGCCAGAGAGAGACCTATTGTGACAACTCTCCAACCCTTTTGCTCAACCACCAAATACTTGTCAGCCTCAAGTCTTTTATTCATTAATAATTTATACCTCTTTAAACAAAGGCTTGGTCTATTTTCTCATCACCTTCGATAAAAACTTTAATTTCAATGTATATTTATTAGTATTTCTACACTACACATCATTAAATAAAGGAAAAAGAAATCACTTCATATTCTTTTTCAGATTTGGCTCCTTTGACTAAAACAACATCTCCAGAAACTTTTCCTATTAAAGACCTTGCAATAGGCGACATAATAGAAATTCTATGTTGTTTCACATCAGCTTCATCTATACCGACAATCTGATATGTAATTTCTTCTTCAGTCTCGAGTTCCTTCAACTTAACCGTAGCTCCAAAAACAATTCGATCTGATTTAATCGTTTTAGGCTCAATCACTTCAGCACCAGCCAATTTGCCCTGAATATCAGCAATTCTGCCTTCAACTAAGGATTGTCTTTCTTTTGCTGCGTCATATTCTGCATTTTCGCTAATATCACCATGGGCCCTAGCCTCTTCTATGGCTTTAATAATAGCAGGGCGCTCTTCATGAAGTAGTCTCTTGAGCTCCAGATCAAGTAAGGCTTTTCCTCTCACTGTCATTGGCAATTTGTCATCAGCCATGGGCTCATCTCCTTTTCAATGGTATAAAAACTATATTAGGTCGATTGGCTTATCGCCATCCACCTTAAAATTACGAAAGCAAGACTATCCTTATACTTAAAGTCTTTGACCTTCTCAAGGTTAAAGCTCAAGCTTTAATGATGGAAGTACATATTTTTGCGTGAAACTGCCTTATGAAGCATCAAAAAAGCCGCAAGGAAATCATTTGTCGCTGTAATAATATCTCTAGGGAAACAATTGAAGAGGCTATTAGAAACGGTTGTCACACACTTAATGAAATTTACGATGCCACAACTGCAGGAGTTGGTCCATGTGGAGGCAGCTGTCGCCGTAAAATTGCTCCCATTCTTAGCACTTATTTGGAGACAGGGGAATTCCCGCCCCCCACACCCCCATTAGGACAAATAAAAAAAGAACCCACTGAGTAGGGCTCTTTTTTATATTTAACTTTTGGACTGTATTTTTGAGCAGAAGTGCTGAAACATCTAACAACTGCTAAACACAAGATTACTCGTTGTAAAAGTATTTATTTGTTACTTGTAATTCCTTCAATTTTAGTTTCATCATCATTCGATTCTACACTTGAATCTGAGTTCGGTAAATATCCTCTTTCAAAGCCCTCAAGCTGTTCTTCCATTCCTTTAGTATGTTCAATCTTTCGATCAATAATATTTATTAATCTAGTTTGACTGTTTATACTTATAATAGATCCTACTGTTTGTACATTATTAGCTGCACGATAAGTTAACCATGCTGCAAGATATTCTTCTGAGTTAACAATTTTATTTACTTTATTTAATGCGTCTTCACTAAATTTCTTAACGTCTTTTCTAAGCTTTATTAATTCATTAGATGTCATTTGTGGATCCGTATGACTTAGTATTCCCATTACTTCATCTTCAGTATAAATACCACTTCCTACAACAGCTTCTATTGTTAATAGATCAATCTTCATTTCTGATGTATATTTTAGTAAATATTTCAGTTTTTCAGATACTTCAGGAGAAAGAGCCCTATTAAATAAACGATATAAAGTTCTATATTGATTTGTTATATCAAACACATTGTCACTAGAGCCTGCAAAGCTTGAAACATTGATTAACAGTAACATCATTACAATCATCAATTTATTAAAATCTAAATATATTTTGTTTATATTAAAATGCTTCATTTAACTCTCCATTCCTTTCAAGATCTGTCATTGAACTATCGTTAGTATATTACTTAAATATTCACTACATTGCTTGTCCCTCATCAGAAACAGTACCCGCATTGACTGCTGGTGTTGGTAAGTATTTTCTTTCAAAATTTTTAAGATTTTCCATTTTTGTACTTTCAATAGCATGTTGATCCACTTGTTGTTTCAATAATTTTTGTGAAAGCGGTATTGTGTTTGTTTTGATATAAGCGCCCACTAGTTTTGCTTTTGAAAGTGTTTTATATGTTAACCATGATACCAGATATTCATCTGAATTAACTATTTCAGTTACTTTACTTATTGCGATATCTCGCAAATTCTTTAATTTATCAAATTTCAAATTTGGATTTCTATCTCTTAAAAGTTCCAGTACTTGATCTTCAGTATAAATACTACTTCCGACAACAGCTTCTATTGGTGATAGCTTAATCTTCTTTTCTGATGTATATTTTATTAAAAAATTCAGGTCTTCAGAGGTTTTAGGAGAGAAGATATTGTTTTTACGAAATAATAACTTCAATTCGTTACTTGGATCTGGATAAAGAACATTTTTAACAGCTCTTGAATCATTCAAATTATATATGTTTTCCGCAAAACTTGAAACACTGACTGACATCATCAGTATGACTATTATCGTTTTATTAAAAGTAAATAGAGTAACAATTTTGGTTTTTAAATTATGATCCATTTAATCCTCCATACTTTTTGATTCTGCAAAAAAAGCACCAAAGAATGGACTGGTTTCAAACAGCTAGCCAAGAGAAGTTAAAGAGCTGTTTTTGCTATAAATAATGTAAGTTAAAATATCTATTAATAAATACAATTTATTCTCAAAAAAATCAGAGCTGTAAAACTTTTATACAGTAAGAATCCAGATCATACAATATTTCATATTCTTTATGGTTCTTTATGGATTCAAGTAACTGAAATAAAATTCATTTTAATTTCACTAAAAATCTGAAAAAAACACTATTTTAGTAGTCAGATAATTAATGTTCATTAGAAAATAGTACAGCATAAATTTACATTGAAAAAATGGCATCAGGGCTATTCTGAATAGTTACCTCCTTCTTATAAAGAAGAGAAATTAAATAAATTATATTAATATTCTAGAATTATAGATTATGCCTTATTGGTAATTGGTAATTGGTAATTGGTAATTGGTAATTGGTAATTGGTAATTGGTAATTGGTAATTGGTAATTGGTAATTGGTAATTGGTAATTGGTAATTGGTAATTGGTAATTGGTAATTG
>Ga0154020_10000846_pt1 | contig 37828 bp, 32 predicted proteins | sample Klosneuvirus_201_FD_109709 | JGI IMG/M metagenome (GOLD analysis project Ga0154020, IMG submission 109709) | Active sludge microbial communities from wastewater, Klosterneuburg, Austria - Klosneuvirus_20160825_MG | ecosystem: Engineered > WWTP > Aerobic digester > Activated sludge | place... | reverse complement strand
TCCCGCCTAACTGGCTGTTGTTCTTTTATTCTTTGCCCAAAATTTTTCCAAAGGAAAAATCAAGGGACTTTTGCTCAAGGTTCTTAAAGAAATTTACGAAGTTCTAGGTTTTGAATTTGCATTCAAAACCTTTTATTTCATAACAATTTTCTATTCATTATCCGTCTGTCAAAGAACAGATCATTCAGTAGCGCCAAACGCTGCTGAAGGTTCGCTGCGGCCACTTGGAGGTGTCCGTTGCGGAGAGCCACTATTTGAACGCTCAACAACGCGTCAAACAATTAGCTATTTTTTACTCCTAACAGCGAAAGAGCCCACCACTTTTTCTTGCCGGCATGTTTCGGACTGCATATCTTACCTATCGATAGCACTCACGAGAGCAGAGTGCTATCAGAGAAGAAAAAAGAGAAACACATGACCGACAGGCAGGGAGAAATACTACGCGCGCTTGTGAAAGAGTATGTGGCCAGCGGTGAACCCGTGGGGTCGCAGATTCTCGTCGAAAAGTTTTCGATGGCCTTCTCACCCGCCACTGTCAGAAAGGAAATGTCAGTGCTCGAACAGATGGGCCTGCTCAGCTCACCCCATACATCCGCCGGTCGCGTGCCGACCGATCGCGCATTTCAATTGTATCTCGCAGACCTGGTGAACCTTTTTGAAATCACACTCAACCAAAAAGCGGAGCTTGAAGATCTCTATCGCTCGGCTGCACTGCAGCTCGACCAGCTGCTGAAAACGACCGCGCAGATGCTCGCACAAACTTCCAATTTTGCCGGCATCGTGTTGGCCCCCAACAGCATTGGCTCCAGTATAAAGAGGATTGAACTCATTTCAGTGATGGAAAGCCTCGTGCTGATGGTGATGATCAGCTCTTCTGGCGCAATCTACGAAAAGAAAATCAAACTCGAGCGCGTCGTCAGTCAGGAAGATCTTTATAAAATCAGCCGTTATCTCAACCAAAACCTGAAAGGTTTTGAACTGGGCGACGTGCAGGAACGCGGTCTCGAATTTTTGAGCGGCTCTCTGGCTGAACTCGGCGAGCTATCTGATATCGGCACCGCGGTGACGCAGGCAATTGTTTACAACCCACCCGACCAGACAATCCACATCGAAGGTAACACCAACCTGCACCGCAAGATCTATGAGCTGACACCCGACCGCCGCAAGGCAGAGCGCATTATCACGCAGCTCGAAAGCCAGGACTATATCGCTTCGGTCTTTGAACGCATGAAGAACCTACCGCAGGTCGGCTCACAGGTCGGCCTCGAAATCGACGGCGAGATTATGTCGGGCATCACCATTCTCGGCAAGGGTTATACGTTAAGCGGAAAGAGCGTCGGCGCATTGGGCGTCATTGGCGCTAACCGTATGCCTTATGAACGCCTGATTCCGGCGCTCGATTACAGCTCGCAGATTCTGTCGAATGTGTTGAGCGAAAAAAGTAACATCGAGATGCAGGGCAACGATCTGAAAGTCAGCGAAATAGAAATTACCGCGCGCAAAGAATTGCCGGGCGTCAAAGGCCGCCACAAAGAAGCGGCGCGCAGCAAGAGGAACACATGAATCAGGAACACAACGAAGAACACGAAAAGAAAGAATTTGCTACAGAAGCTGAAGAAATTGCGGCACTCGAAGCAGAGAATACGACCACTGCGGATGCAGACCCCGCAGAAACCATGCGCCGCCAGATTGAATCATTAACCGGAGACCTGCAGCGCGAACGCGCGGAGTTTTCGAATTTCCGTCGCCGCGCGCTGACAGAAAAAACGCAACAGGCTGCACAATCAAGCGCACGAATCTTGACCGATCTCTTACCTGCGCTTGATGCACTCGACCAGTTCTTCGCGGCCTACTCTGCCAAGGCAGAAGAAGACGCGACAATTAAGGGTATCGTCGATGGAGTGCAGCTCGTGCAAAAACAAATCACGCGCGTCTTCACCGAAGCCGGTGTCGAAGAGTTCTCGCCAGTCGGACAGGAATTCGACCCGGCGATGATGGAAGCGCTGTCCCAGCTCGAAGGCGATGTCGCGGTGGAGACGGTCAGTCAGGTATTTCAAAAAGGTTACCGCATCGAAGGTCGGGTGATTCGCCCGGCGCGCGTAGTGGTAATGAAACCCAAAGCAATTACAGGATAAGGAAAGAAGGAGAAAACAATGGCTAAAGAAAAAATTATCGGCATCGATCTGGGTACAACCAACTCATGCGTTGCCGTCATGGAAGGCGGCGAAGCGGTCGTCATCGCGAACAGCGAAGGCGCGCGCACGACCCCCTCGATCGTGGCACTGACCGACAAAGGTGAAACATTGGTGGGTCAGGTCGCCAAAAACCAGATGGTGACAAACCCCGAAAACACGCTGCGTTCGGTGAAACGCTTCATCGGTCGTCGTTTTACGGAAATCACCGACGAAATGCGCAAAGTCGCATACAAAGTGAAGGAAGGAACATCGAAAGATGTACTGATCCAGACGCGCGAAAAGGACTACCGTCCCGAAGAAATCTCGGCCCGCGTGCTCACGAAGATGAAGCAAACGGCAGAAGAATACCTCGGCACGACGGTCAACAAGGCTGTCGTTACGGTGCCTGCGTACTTCAACGACGAACAGCGCCAGGCGACAAAAGACGCCGGCCGCATTGCCGGTCTCGATGTGGTGCGGATTATCAACGAACCTACGGCGGCGGCGTTGTCTTACGGCCTCGACCGTGACAAAAGCGGCGAAGTCATCGCGGTTTATGACCTCGGTGGCGGTACATTTGATATTTCGATTCTCGAACTCGCGGATAACGTATTCGAAGTCAAATCAACCAACGGTGACACGCACCTCGGCGGCGACGATTTCGACATGGCTGTGATCGACTGGATCGTCGCAGAGTTCAAAAAAGAGACTGCAATCGATGTGGGCAAAGACAAGATGGCGCTGCAGCGTCTGCAGGAAGCCGCGGAAAAAGCGAAGATCGAGCTTTCTAATAAAGAAACGGCCGATATCAACATCCCATTCATCACGATGGATGCCTCAGGCCCGCGCCACCTCAACATGACGCTGACGCGTGCCAAGTTCAACCAGCTGACGGCGTCGCTCGTTGAGCGTTCGGTCGAACCCTGCCGCAAGGCGATTGCCGATTCAGGCTACAGCCTGGCGGAAATCAACAAAGTGATTCTGGTCGGTGGTTCGACACGTATTCCCGCAGTGCGCGAGAAAGTGAAAGAACTCTTCGGCAAAGAACCAGACAAATCGGTGAACCCCGACGAAGCCGTGGCCATCGGCGCGGCAATCCAGGGTGGCGTTCTCGCCGGTGAAGTCACAGACGTTCTGCTGCTCGACGTCACCCCGCTCTCTCTGGGTATTGAAACCCTCGGTGGTGTGATGACAAAGATTATCACGCGCAACACAACGATCCCCACGAAGAAGTCGGAAATCTTCTCAACTGCGGCCGACAACCAGACTGCGGTCGACATCCACGTATTGCAAGGCGAACGCGAACTCGCCAGAGATAACCGAACACTGGGTCGTTTCCAGCTGTCAGAAATACCTTCGGCACCGCGCGGCAACCCGCAGATCGAAGTGACATTCGACATCGACGCAAACGGCATCGTGCATGTACAGGCAAAAGACCTCAAGACCAACAAAGAGCAGAAAATCAAAATCGAAGCATCGAGCTCACTGTCAGAAGCCGAGATAGAAAAAATGGTGAAAGATGCTGAGATCAACGCTGAAGCCGACAAAAAGGCCAAGGAAGCGGCGACTGCATACAACGATCTCGACAATATCGTCTACACAACGGAAAAGATGCTTGCTGACGCAAAATCGCTCGATGCAGGCATTAAATCCGAAGTCGAAGCAGAACTCGCGAAGGCGAAAGAGGCCCTCATGTCACGCGATGCCGATAAAATGAAGGCAGCGGGACAGGCACTCGGTGAAGTCGTACAGAAACACCAGGCGGCATTCACTGTGCAGGGTGATGCACCGGCGGGCGAAGCGCCCAATGGCGAACCAGCGCAAGGCAAGAGCGACGAGAAAGTGGTCGATGCCGAGTTTACTGAAATAAAAGACGACAAGAAATAATTCGCGTGGGGCCCTGACGGGCCCCTGCGAATAGAGCAGGAACATGGCTGATAAACGCGATTATTACGAAGTACTGGGCGTACCCAAGGGTGCCGCTCTGAACGACATCAAGAGCGCCTACCGCAAGCTGGCGATGAAATACCACCCGGATAAAAATCCGGGTAACGCTGAAGCGGAAGTGAAGTTCAAAGAGGCTACCGAGGCATATGAGATTCTGCGCGACGAACAGAAGCGCAAAATTTATGACCAGTATGGCCATGCAGGCCTCGGCGGCGCCGGAGCACAGGGCTTCGGCCAAGCAGCCTACAGCGACTTTTCCGATATTTTTTCAGGCACGAGTTTTGAAGACATCTTCGAAAATCTGTTTTCGGGCTCAGGCTTCGGCCGTGGGCGTGGCGGCAATTCTGCCCGGCGCGGCAGTGACCTGCGTTATAATCTCGAGATCACGCTCGAAGATGTCTTCAACGGCCGTGAAGAAGAAATTGTCATTCCGCGAGAAGAAGGCTGCGGCGACTGCAATGGCACGGGTTCGTCAGACGGCAGGCTCGACACCTGCCATATCTGCGGCGGTTCGGGCCAGGTCAGACGCAGCACCGGCTTCTTTTCGGTGGCATCAACCTGCAATACCTGCGGTGGCACGGGCAAGCTGATCAAGAATCGCTGCAAGACCTGTAGCGGTGCGGGCACGGTCAGCAAAAAGCGCAAACTCGCAATACGCATTCCTGCCGGCATTGATACCGGCACGCGACTCAAAATTTCGGGTGAAGGTGAAGCAGGACCACGTGGCGGTCCATCGGGCGACCTCTATGTCGTTGTGCAGATTCGCAAGCATGCAACCTATGAACGCGACGGCGTCGATCTCGCGATGTACATCGATGTACCAGTAACGACCGCGATGCTCGGCGGTGAAGTGACCGTTGAGACGCTCGATAAGAGCAAAGTCAAAGTTAAGATACCAGCAGGCACGCAGCCCGACACCCTCTTCCGTGTGCGCGGCAAAGGTTTGCCCTACATGGGTGGGCAGGGACGCTTCGGCGACCTGATTGCCCATGCGCGCATCGACATTCCCAAGTCGCTGTCGAGTAAGGCAAAGACCCTCGTCAAAGAACTCGAGGCCGAAATGCAGGCGTCGGGTTCGGGCATTTTTGGTAGATTCCGCGGCTGACGCCTGCTACAGATAATAGATGAGCACAAAAAAAACTCCGGCGCGAAAAATAAAATTCGGCATTATCGGTGTCGGGCACATGGGCAGCTATCACCTGAGCGTGGTGGCCGGCTTGCCAACACACGACCTCGTGGGCATCTTTGACGCAAGGCCAGAGCATGCGAAAGAAAAGGCAGATTTATTTGAGACACGCGCCTTTGCCACCTACCAGGAACTGATCCGCGAATGCGAAGCGGTGACTATTGCCGTGCCGACGCATCTGCACTACGAAATTGCCAAATACGCACTCGAAAACGGCGTGCATGTGCTCGTCGAAAAACCCATCACCTTTGACATTGCGCAGGCAGAAGAGCTCATTGGTCTGGCGGCTGTGAAGAATCTCATTCTGCAGGTGGGCCACGTGGAGCGCTTCAACGGAGCGGTGATGGCGCTTTCCAATATCGCGACAGAGCCGCTGTTGATCCAGACGCGCCGCCTGCACCCACAGAACAACCGTATTCTCGATGTGGGTGTGGTGCTCGACCTGCTGATCCACGACATCGACATTGTTATCAATCTGGTAGGTAAGCCGCTCGTGCGCCACTCGGCATTCGGCAGTTGCATCACCGGCAAGCATGAAGATATTGCCGTAATTGAGCTGCAATTCGAGGGCGGTTGTATTGCCACCCTCACCGCTTCACGATTAAGCCAGTACAAAGAGCGCACGCTCACCGTGACGCAGAAGAACAACTTCATCATTCTCAACTACGGTAGCCAGGAAATTGAAATCCACCGCCAGGGCAATTCGGTGACCGTCACGGCCCCCGATGAAATCAAATATTCGCAGGAATCCGTGGTGGAACGCGTGCAGATTCATAAGGATAATCCGCTCAAAAGCGAACACCTGCATTTCTACAACTGCATCATTGGTGCCGAGCAACCGCTGGTTTCTGGTGCGGCCGATCTTGAGACGCTCAAAATTGCGCTCGATAGCGTGAAACAGATCGCGGGCTAAAACATAAAAGATATAAACAATAGCTCAAAAAGATATCTTTTTACTATACTGGAAGCATGAAAACTTCCATGGATATTCCGGAAGATTTGCTGCGCGAGGCCAAGGCCCAATCGGGGGCCTCAACCAACCGAAAAGCGGTGGTTATCGCGCTCTCAGAGTATGTACGGCGAAAAAAGCTAAAAGAGGCAATTCACTTGTTGGGTAGTTTCACCGAACTGTCCAAAACAGATTCTGTTCGCAAACAACGCAAAAAACGCACATGGTAATCATTGATACCTCCGCCTGGATTGAAGCCCTGCAGCAGAATGGCAAAGCGGATGTGAAGAAAAAAGTGGTGGGCCTCACGGATGAAGATGAGGCGCGTTTCTGTGACCCGATACTGCTGGAGTTGCGGAACTCGAGCCCGCGTGGCTCAGAAAAGACCAGGTTTAATGCAATGCTTTCGCTGGTTCCTTCATTCCCTGCAACTGCCACAGCATGGATATTGGCCGGCAAATATGCCGAGCAGCTCAGATCGCGAGGCATCTTGGTGCCCGCAATGGATATTCTGATACGGGCGATAGCAGAGGAAAATGGAGTTTCACTCTATTCATTAGATACGGATTTCGCGTTGATTGAGAAGGGACTCAAAACAGCACAATAAAGTGGCCAATTGCAAGCCGAATACGTTTCACACCCTTGTCCCCCAAAATGCCGGTCGGTTCTGGCGGCCTACCATCGTTCAATATCTCACGCGGAGCCGCGGAGCTCGCGGAGTGAAGAACATTCACACAACCCTAACGACTTTTTGTTTGGACCAATCTCCGCGTCGCCACGCCTCCGCGTGAGGCAGGCCTTAGATCCCGTTAAAATCTGCCTGACTCAGCTGCAGTGGTTTTGTCTCGTTATCGGCAATGAATGTCCCTGAAAGCGGGTCTGGATTGGTTTTGCGATCTCCAGCATTGCCGATAACACCATCACCATTCTGGTCAACCGTAATGGTGATGGTGTAATTTCGCGTACCCCGGACCATATAAAGCGGATATAGAAAACGCCCTGAAGAGTCCGTTTTCTCCGCGGCTGTTGCAACCGTTGTTGTGCCCAGAGCGTCGGTGTACTGAAGCTGCACAGCCCGTTGCGCGGCGAAACCTGTCGCGTCGAGCATCAGCAGCGGCTTGCTGTCGTTGATGGCCGCGTCGCCCGGCGGAGTCGAATCGTAAGTGCAGCCCGCGGCCGCCTGTATTGCCATCGCAGCACAGTATAACGCCAATCTTCTCATGCCGTTGCCGACTCTCTGACCAAAAATGGCATGCGCGAATTCTGTGCCGTGAACTCGATCATCCGGTAATACTGCCCCACATTCTCTGCTGCAGGAAATTTCTCAATCCACCTCTGCATTTCAACCAGTGCAAACAGGCGCCAGAGCTTCTCACAGATCACCATGCGATTCACATCGCGATCAAACTCACTCGCCAGCAACTTCTGTAACTCTGCCCACTGCCCCTTGAGCACGGGCGCCATGCGCTGGTCAGCCAGTACTTTCGCATCGTTCAAATAGGCTTCGAGTTTGGCGGCGACTTTCGGCCGGCGTGCTGCGGCAATCGCATGTTCGGCCAGAAGCGCATGTGTGCCTTCCCAGGTTTCGTTGATGATTGCATCGTTCAAGACGCGCGGCAGCACACTGAAATCGCCCAGAATACCGTTGCCACCGTGCAGAATCAGCGCTTCTTTCACAATGACTGCGCTGTATTGCGTGACGATCACTTTTAAGAGCGGCACCAGCAGCAGCTCAAGCACTTCTTCGCGTTCGCTGAAGGCAAACGCGCGGTAACCCGCAAGCGTCAGCGCCGTGCGCAGCATGCGAATCTCGTCCAACGTATTCTTCACACTGGGGAATTCATTGAGCTTCATGCCGTACGCCTCGCGCGCCGCAGTATACGCTTCGGCTTCGATGACCGCGCGGCCGATGTGTCCCAGCCCTCCGCAGATGACGTGCAGGCGCGAGGTGCGCAGAATATAACGAATCAGGTTCGCCAGACCATGTGCGGGGCGGCCCAACGCAGTGGCTTCGCAATCTTCGTAGACGCTCTCGACCGTGATTTTGCCCTTCGAACCAATAATATCCTTTTTCCTCAGCAGGTGACAGCCGTTGAGCTCACCGTTCTCTTTCAGGCGACCGACCAGAAACAGGCCTACAGTATTCGTGCCTTCGAGTTTTGCCGTCGTCACCCACACATCGCCGGGGTTAGAGCAAAACCATTTTTCGCCGTTCAGTATCCATTTGCCGTCTGCCTGTTTCGTGGCAATCGTGCGGTTAGCGGCCACGTTGCTGCCGCCAACGCGTTCAGTGACGTACTGCCCCGCCATAAAATGCGATTTTGAATCTGTGTCTGTCAATAATGGTAAAAAGCGATCTTTCTGTTCATCTGTACCGATGGCTCGCAGCGCATGGATCAATCCTTCTGTCATCGCCAAGGGACAGGCCACACCACATTCGCCGTTCATGTTGGTCAGAATCGCCAGCGACATGCGGTGCAGAATACTGAATTCATGCTTCCAGTCTTTGTGCTGATCAAGATTCACCACACCATAGTCGTAAAATATTTTTCTCAGCTCAACTTGTTCAGGGGCGTACTGCACCAGATCAATGCGCTTGCCGGTGCGGTCGAACTGCACAAGCTCACCCCACTTGCCTTCTTTGTGGCAGGCAATCGTCAGGTCATTGACGACGCCACCCGCAAGCGCGCCGAGCCCCGACATGTGGGCAGTCGCGTCTTGCAGATAAGTTTTTTCCTGGTTTTGCGAATTGAGAGCAAACGCCTGCGCCAAGACCGCAGTTTCAGTGAAAAAATTTTTTCCCGTGACCCCGGTGTATCCGGTAAGATCAAATGGCTTAAGACCGGGATTACTCATGGTTTCAACAGTAGGCTTCAAACAGCACGTCAATCATTGGCAGGTTTGCCACTGGCTGATTCACCGACGGTTCAGCTTTGAGCACGAAGTCGGATTGTTCCGTGAACAAAAGGCTATCACCCCAGACAAGAGTGAACTCGTCTTTGCCGCTTACCAGTCGAGCCGGGCGGCCCATCCACGTCAGCACGGAGAATTTTTTACCGCCCGGCGAAAGCCTGAGCTCCGTGTTCAAACGATGATAGTTCACGGAAAATTTATCTGTCACCAGATTTTGAAAGCCCGGCAGAATATCGGGTGTCTGGTCTTTCATGCAGCGGATTGCCTGTTCAAGGTGTAACTCACGGCCGCGGCCAAAATCATAGATGCGGAACGTATGATCGGAAGTCTGCTGTATCTCATAGAACAGCAGGCGGCCGGTCGTGCTGTGCACGAGACCGGGGTTGAGTTTGATGACGTCGCCCTGCCGCGGCTCGATCGCATTAAAATGCTGCAGCGGATCTTTTTCGCTCTCGAGGTCGTTCAGAACCTGCGGCGATTCCCCCTGCTTCAGACCCAAGTATGCGCGGGCTGCGGAATCAACATCCAGTATTGTCCAGCATTCGAACTTGCCGCCGCCCTTAAGTCCCATCGCATGTGTGTCTGCATCAGAGGGGTGGTTCTGTACCGAGATCGAATCGTTAGTCGATAACAGCTTCAGCATGAAAGGCAGTGGTTCAGTGGGAATATCCGTCTCACGCAGAAAATCCGCCAAGCGCTTCTCGCCTGCGCTGGTAACCACTTTGACCGGAAACTGCGGCAGATTGGAGAACAGTACATATTCGCCGATTTTTTCGGCCGAGGTATTCTGCGCCAAAGCGTCGAGATGCCCCCCGCCCCACGGTTTGGGTACGGCAAACGGAATTAACCGGTAGATTCCCTTCATGGTTTCGCGCATACCTTATTTTGCTTTCATGCCTGCGAACAGAATTTGCATCGACCGACAGCGATGAGTGTCGACAGATTTTACCAGTATATTCTTTATGCGGCGCTGGCTTTTGTGCCCTTTGCCTTTATTTTTAACAATGAAATATTCCATGCATTGAATTGTTCACCCGCCAATGCACGCGCCAACTGGTTCTTTCTGCTGATGACGTCGCTTGCCGACGGCCTGTGGGTCATTATGATTGCGACAGTGGCGCAAAGCCTCAGGCCGAGGAATTTTGCGGTGCTGGTGTTGGCACTCGTTATCGGTAACATTCTACTGCACAGCGGTAAATTTCTGATCAATGCAGATCGGCCGCTTCTCGCGCTCGGAGCAGGCAATGTCTGTGTTCTCGGTTTGCCGCTGACCTCGCGCAGCTTTCCTTCGGGGCATGCATTCTCGGCAATTCTGCTGTTTTTATTTTTGCGGCCCCGCCATTCGCTATGGTTAGGTGCCTTTGTATTAATGCTGGGCATCGCCGGCGCCGTGTCGCGCATCTATGTCGGCGTGCATTTCCCGCGCGACATCGTGACCGGGGGGCTCATTGCCGTAGCTGCCTGGTTTCTGGCCGAGATCTTAGCCCCCCGCCTGCACCTGTGGAATATGACGCATGGCGCGCGCACGGCGGCACTGGTGATTGTGGGCGCCGGCACAGCACTCGTTTACATTTTTCTGTACCATGAAAAGACGCGCGAACTCGAATATCTGCTCACCCCTTCTGCTTATGGTGTGCTGGCGTATTGGTTAATCTTTGCCGCCAGCCGATTTTTCCGGCGCACTACTCGGTGATGCGGTAGAGCACCATCTCGCGCTTGATACCCTTGAGCTGGGCCGTGTATGGCGCAATATTCAGGCCTGAAAAACGCGCTTCGTTCTGCAGGCGGCGGTACAAATCTTCAGATATTACAGTTTCATTGCCAGCGGCTTCGTTCTGTATGCGCGCGGCCTTGTTGACCGTCGAACCAAAATAGTCGAGCTTATCGTTCAGCGTCAGTGCCAGCGCCGGGCCTTCGTGCAGGCCGATTTTCACCACGAGCTTGTGGTCCGGCGAGGTACGGTTAAAATCCGCGATATCGCTGTGGATTGCCAAAGCGGCTGCCAAAGCATCGGCGCTGCGCGTGAAGACCGCCATTACCGCGTCGCCTATCGTTTTCACGACCGCGCCATGGTTTGCCCCAATGATACGAATCATGATATCAAAGTGCGACTGCACGAGAGCAAACGCCTCTGCATCGCCACGCTCTTCGTAGAGCTGCGTCGAATCTTTAAGATCGCTGAAGAAGAACACCGCATTGCGGATCGCAAGCTTCAGGTCGGGGCGCAATATCTCGGCGGAAAACAGATCGCGGAAAACCTGAATGGTAGAAACCTCGAACGCGGTGAGCGCCAGGTCGTTGTATGAAGGGTGTTCGATGCGGATCGTCTCGACCTGATCTGTGTCGTTATGGATCACAATATCTTTGTCCGCCGCAAAATTGAGTCCTTCGGGCGGATGCGAGAGCGCAAAGCGGTTCGTGACATGCCGGCCTTTTTCCACCGAGATGCCAGCGATCTTCGTGCGTTCTCCGCGGCGAAAATTGTAGAGCCCCGCGGGCAAACCGCCCAAAATCACCTCTTTTTGTCCCGGGAGAATAGTCAGTTGCGTGTGGATGTGCGGTGTCTGCCCCGGGTTACCGCGGCAATACATCACCGGCTCAATCTGGCGCACGCTGCCATGCGGCGAAAAACTCACTTCGACATTGCGGTCAAAATCGGCATCGTAGGATATATCGCAGAACTCGCAGTGTGACTCTCCTTTAAGCAGCGAAAGATTGCGCGCATCGGCATTAGGCGCGCGGCATGCCGGGCAGAGAATTTCCCAGTGCATGTCAAAGAGGCCTGCACGCGTCGCCTGCAGCATAAAAGCCGTGGTTGTCAGAAAATTTGTGCCAGAGCGGGCGGCAATTTCCTTGGGCCGGATCTTCTGCACCTGCACATCCGGTGCGAAAGTCACAAATTCGGCCAGGGTATGCGCCGTCGCTAAATCCGCACCCAGCTCCTGGTAACGTGCCGCCAGCGCCAAGAACTCCCGCTTTTTTGCCGGTGTTGTATCAAAGAAAAGTGCAGGATCAAACTGTGACTTTCGGGGAATGCGGTTCTCGAGACTCCGGTAGACCTTGCAGTAGTCGCGGAAGGTATTCCCGAGCAGCAGGCTGCCTATGACGGGAAACCGTGGCACAAGGCGCACCTCAAAAAACAGGTCAGTGCCGCGCTCGCTCGGTTGCAGGTGAAAATAGAAGCTGAAATATTTTACGGGCCCGGAGATGCTGACCGCTTCGAAACGCGCCCACTGATTTTCCACCCATTCCCACGGCAACTCCCAGGCGGAAACGGGAATACCAAACTTGCGAAAACTGGTGGCAGTGAGTTTCCAGCCGCCCTGAGCCGTTTCGGCGGCAAACTGCGTGACCGGTTTTTTCGCCTCGCGAGAAAGAAAGTTGTTGCGAATAACGTAGGGCCAGACCTCAGCGGGACTGACAGAATACGATATCGTGGTTGTGAAGCGGTGTTTTTCCGATGCCTTGCGCAGCGAAGGGATATCCTCCGCCATGCGCACTGCCTGATCGATTCCCTTCATTAGCTAACCCTGTTACACAACTACCCGGTGGTAACGCAAAATCAAGTTTTTTATTGCTTCGGACAAAAGTATCGGCGCCTGCTCAAAGGTTTCTTCATGTATCCACAACCATTCCTTGAACAGGTGCTCGGCGATTGAGCGCGTGCCCGTCTGTACCGCGAGCACGTGGATATTCTGTTTGGCATATTCCTGCCCAAGCTCTTTGAGCTCCTGGCTCGGCGGGCTGAGGATTTCTTTTTTAAGCTCGGCGCGCGCACGGTGGCCGCGAAAGTCGGAAACCATCACAATAAACTTGGTCACCGCTTCGGGTGAAAACTGCTCGGCGGCATAACGCAAAACCTGCGACTCTTCGATCGTATCGCCGTTCCAGTTGTCGGTCATGCTCTCGAACAGCTGCACCTTCTGGCTGTGCTCCGGGCTTTCGCCGTCGGTCGCGATATATTTATTGATGTCGATCGAATGTTTCATGTTCTCGAAGTCTGAATACCCGAAGACCTTCACCGGAATTTTGCGGTCGAACAGAATTTCTACCGCAGACTGCAGAGCCACAATTGCGGAAACTGCCGCCTTGAAGTTGAACATCCGCCTGCCTTTCGCCAGCACGAAGATGAATTCAACACCCTTGAGTTTATTCTCGGAATGCAGAATGCGCGTGCGATCGAAGATACGGTCGTTGCCGGCCTGCGCCTGGTAGGTAATATAGCGGCGCGCATCGACGCGGTGGCCTTGCGCCATCAGCCGGCGTTCGATTTCGGGTTCTGCATCGAGTGCATTCTCGAGATCCATCTGCAATTCAGACAGCATCTTGCCGAACACGTCGTAGAAGTCGGCGAGCGAATAGCCCATGTGGTAGTCCCACTTGGGTTTGTATTTTTTTAAGAAATCCTGGAACAGTTGGTCGGTGCGGTAACCCCATGCGCCACCACCACCGGCAGGTTCACCCTGCCCGCCATTGCCCTGTGTGTCAGAACCATACCACGCGTCTGGGCCTTCTTTGATATTGCCGCCGGTTTCAGGCGTATCAATTCGGATGCCCTTCTTCAGCTCCTGCCCGTTGAGGCGTTTCTGCGCCTTGCCGGTATTTGCCTCACGAAAGTGTTTCGCCTTGTCCCAGTCTGGCGGAACGATCTTCTTATCGCGCTTTTTCAGCTCGGTGAGGACTTTTTTTTTTCCGTCGGCCAAGGCCGCGAAGATGTCATCCCACGGCAGGTCGGCAAAGATGCGGTCGAACAGGCGGCGAATCTGCACGCGGTCGTCGTTATCCATCAGCATGCCGGCGTAGTAGATCTCTACACCGCGTTTCATAATTTCGAGGCCAGAGCCCGGGTTCTGGTTCTCTGCGTAGCGCGCAGCATGTGCAATCAACCGCAGAATGTGTTCTTCACGGTAGCGGATCACCTCGGCGAGATTGCCGCCGATCTTCTTCTCACGCGCGGCTTCGTCTGCTTTCGCATGGAACAGCGACAATTTCTGCACGAGGGTTTTTCGGAGCGTCGAATCATCATCGCCGAATTCGTAAGCCAGGGTCAGCGCAATGAGCTCACTGAGCTCGTCGTTGCCCTCGATCACCGGCACGTGCAGGTTAAAGAAACGGTTTCTGAGCGCACGCGAAATTGTCTGCTGGTTGCGGCTGCGCCGTGTGCGTTTGATCGCCACGATGCGGCAATCGCCTTCTTTTTTTAAGATAGATTCACCCTCGGCTTCGGGGGGTAATGCGAGGCGGCCGGCGTGGTCGAGCAGCATGTTGAGTTTCTCTACGAGTTCGGAGCCCGCGGCATCGATATTCTCGAGCACAATCAGGTCACCGCGGCGCAGCGCGGCAGTCAGCGGGCCATCGACCCAGCGCACCGACGAACCATGCGGCCGCAGTGCACCAATGATATCGCTCGTGTGCATGCCGCGCGAAAGAAAGATTTCGGTCAAAGCCCGGCCACGCGCACCAGCATAGGTGGTGCAGAGTTCGAGCATGCGCGCCGCGTCGTCGCCCTCCATCAGCAGGTTGTCGTTGGCGGTGAGCGAAGCTTCGACCTGGTCGAGAATGCGTGCGCGCGAAGCCGTCAGCGGAAAGAACATCCGTTGCGCTGCCGTTGTGCCCGCTGGAGCCAAATATTCGACCGCCGGACGCTGCGGAGCCGCTGAACGGTAGATTTCGTGGTCACGCGTCAGGGCTGCATAGTCAAACGCCAAAACTTCAGCCACCAGCTTCATGGCCAAAACCCGGTCGGATTCGAGGCGGAAGGCTTCGACAAAAAAGGTGAATACCAGGTCGCGAAAAGCGGGCGCGTTGATGTCGGTGAGCCCGGCTACGAGCGCGCGGTTCATAAAGCGCTGCGCGGTGCGCAGGTTGAAGTGGTAGTGTTCGAGATCCTCTTTCGCGAGCTCGTTTTTCCAGATCGCAGTTTCGAGCGCGCGTTGCAGCGTCACGACCGTGTCGGCAATGTTGCCATATTCCGCAGGGTACAGGCCGCGCAGAATTTCTTTTTCTTCATGCGCGGGATAATGATCGAGATAGATGGTGGTGAAATGGCGCACGATGCTCTCGGGCAGGTTCTTGCGGCCCTCAAAACCGCGCGCGGGGTTTTGGGTCGCGACGAACGAAAAGCGCTCGTGCGCGACAATTTCGCTGCCATCCTTCTCGAGCAGAGCTAAACGCCGGCGGTCAAACACGCTGATGAAGCGCTTGAGGATCTCGGGCGAAGCGAGGTTCATCTCGTCGGCAACAAACGTATACCCCTTTTCAAGCGCCTCGGTGAGGGGCCCATTGTTCCACTGGAAACCGCTCGGCAGCACTCGGAATGAACCCGACAGGTCTTCGGGTAAAGTGTCTTGATTAAAACTGAAACGCACTGTCGGCAAATTGCGGATTTTATTGATATAGTAGACGAGCGCGTTTTTGCCGACGCCGGCGTCACCGACCAAAAGCAGGTTCTGCCCTTCGGCGAGCGGATAAAGAATCTTCTGCAGGTTCTTCTCAGTCGTCTCGGTCAGCACCAGTTCCTGGTGAAAAACGAGCGCCTTTTCCGCCGGTGAGATCTCTGCGGCGTCGAGGTGAACTCCTGCTATTTTGGGCATGTTTCTCTCCCGGAACACCCTATCCGGTGTAAATTCCGATTCATATGTGCAGATGCACTATATGAGGTTGATTAACCACCGGGCCCTGGTGGCTCCCCCTAAAGTCGTTGAAAATAGAAGTAAAATCGTGCATTCAGCTTGACGTACGCATTTTGTTTTTAATCTCGGGGCCCATGATTTCAGTTTCCGGTCTCAAGAAAAACTTTGGCGAATATGAAGCCGTTAAACAAATCAGCTTCACCATTGGTAAGGGCGAAGTCGTCGCATTGCTCGGCCCCAACGGTGCCGGCAAGACCACCACGATGCGCATGCTGACGGGCTTCTATGAACCCACAGGTGGCAAAGCCACGGTTGGCGGCCACGACGTTCAGAGCGACCGCAAGGCGGTGCAGGCATTGATCGGTTACCTGCCCGAAAGTGCGAGCTCATACCCTGACATGCTCGTGCGCGAGTTTTTGGATTTTATTGCCGAAAGCCGCAACCTGACCTCAGAGCAGGCTGAGCGCGGTATCGCGAAGGCGGTCAAGGTCACTGACCTCAATAAATACCTGAATTCACCAATCATGCACCTGTCGAAAGGCTATAAGCAAAGAGTCGGATTAGCCGCCGCGCTTTTGCATGACCCACAGGTGCTGATTCTTGACGAGCCCACCTCGGGCCTTGATCCCAACCAGATCCATGAAATCCGCCAACTGATTCGCGATCTATCTAAAGAAAAGACAATCATTCTGAGCACGCACATTCTGAAAGAAGTTGAAGATACCTGCGAGCGCGCAATCATCATTGCAGACGGGCGCATTGTGCTCGACGAGAAGTTAGATAAAATCCAGAGAATGAAAGAAGGCCGCGAGACGTGGGAATTCGCGCTGAAAGGCAATCAATCCGCCGCGCTCACGAAGATAAAATCTCTGCTTTCAGGCGATGAAAATGTTTCTGTCATTTCGGCCAATGACGCCGAAACCCGTTTTTCGGCCGAGACCCTCGCCGGTTTCAACGAGAAACTTTTTGCGCTCTGCGTCAGCGAGAAGTGGACGTTGTGCGAAATGTTCATGCAGAAGCAGAGCATCGAAGACGTGTTCGCACGCCTGACGGCGAGAGGCGAAAAGTGACAATCGTGTGCTTCAGCGCCAAACCTAACTGATTTCGGAGAAACTATGGAACTGCTCAATAAAATCGATATCGACTGGAAAAATGTTAAAACCATTTTCCGCCGGGAACTTGCGAACTATTTCAACACACCCATCGGCTACATCTTCCTGGGGATTTTTGTCATTCTGGTGAACTTTCTGTTCTTCTTTATCACCCGCTTTTTTGACCGGGGCTACTCGCTGCAGGGCATGTTCGACATGCTGAAGCTGATCTACCTGGCTTTTATTCCGGTTATCACCATGCGATTGTGGGCTGAAGAGCGCCGCAGCGGCACGGTCGAGCTGTTGCTGACCCTGCCGATCAATGAGATTGAACTGATTCTTGGCAAATATTTTTCCGCATTGGTTTTTCTCGCGCTCGCGCTCGCCACCACGCTGGTGCTGCCGATTATCGCGCTGTACGTTTCTTCGCCCGACCTGATGGTACTCTTCGGTTCGTACCTGGGCGCCCTGCTGTCTGGTTCTGCATACATCGCGATGGGCCTTTATATTTCATGGCTCACCCGTGACCAGATTACCGCATTTTTGCTGAGCTTTCTCGCCTGCCTGTTTATCTACCTGCTGGGTTACCAGCCGGTGCTGCAGTTCTTTGGTCCTCTGAAAGAACTACTGGGATTTTTGTCGGTATCATGGCATTCCGACTCGCTCGCAGCGGGCCTGCTCGATACACGCGACCTGCTTTATTATATTTCATTTTCTGCACTGTTCATTTACCTGAACAAAATCAGCATTCAAAACTTCCGCCGGGGTAACTGATGGACACGACAAGATTACCAAACATGGGCAATATCAAACAATTCCTGGGCTCAAGCCGCGCAACGACAGTACTCTACGTACTGCTGTTTTTCGCTGTCAGCTGGCTGAGCTATGGCGCCTACGTGCGCGTCGACCTGTCGACCACGGGTGCGATGCGCATCACGAGCACGACAAAAAACCTGCTCCGCAGCCTGCCTGAAAAAGCCGTCATTGAACTTTTTGTCTCGAACGATCTGCCCGACGAGGCAGTGCTCGTCGCGCGCAAGGCACGCGATTTCATTCAGGAATACGTCAACAGTTCGCGTGGCCGCGTGAAGCTGATCGTGCTCGACCCCGACCATGACAAGGCAGCGGCTGCCCGGGCGAACGACCTGCATATTCAGCAGCTGGATCTGCGCGTCGGCGGCAGCAAAAAAGCACAGGCGCAGGCAATCTATTTTGGCCTGGCAATATCGTACGGCAGCAAATCAGAAGCCGTCAACAACCTGATCGGCCTCTACGAGCAGCACGATCTCGAAAACCAACTGACAGCAAAATTGTTCCGCATGGTGAAGCCCAATGAGCGCAAAATTGCGATCATGTCGGGCCATGGCCCTTTCAACCAGAAGAAAGAACGCAGCCCAACATCGCTTTCGCTGTTTGCCGACCGCATGAACGCCGTTTATGGCGACCTGCTTGAAGTGAATCCGGCAACAGCAGATATCCCGGTCGAAGTTTCTACACTGGTAATTATCCAACCCGGCAAACTCGAACCGATTGAACGCTTTCGCCTCGACCAATTCGTGATGCGCGGCGGTAACCTGATCGTCGCTGCATCGGGTATGGATGTCAACTTCAGCCAGCAGTTTATGGCCTCGCCCGGCGCCCCCGATCTGGGCGAGTTTCTGAAAGGCTACGGCATTGAGCTCGCGGCTGACATGATCAATGAAGCCAAAGCGAACTATTTTGTGCCGTTCGTGCAACAGGGATTTAAGGCACCTTACCCGCCATGGGTTGTGGCACAAAAAGAGAACCTCAGCCAGGATAACCTCGCTTCGAGAGGCAATTCTGCACTGATTCTGCCTTATACCAGCAGTATTAAAGTAAATTCCGGGATGCTTCCCGGCGGCGAAGGCCCTGGTAAGTTCAAAGTTGATATCATCGCCAAATCGACAGGCGAGGCATGGTCACAGACCAACTTTGCTTTCCTCGACCCAAACAAGATGCAGGAAATGATGGCTGCGCCAAAGCAGACAACCGGCACCTATAACCTCGCGGTCATGGTGCAGGGCAAATTCGCGAGCCAGTATGCAAGCCTCGCACCGCCGAAAGACGCGCCTAAAACCTGGCTTAAGGCAGCCGAAAAAGAGAGCCGTATTCTCGTCATCGGCACTCCTTATGCGCTCAGCAATATGATGTTTATTCTCAGCGAAATGCTGGGGGCGATCGACATGCAGTCGGGCAAGGCGCTGCTTCTCGAAGAAAACTTCAAACTGATTTTTCCGGCAGTCGACCTGATGAACGGCAACGACGAGCTGCTCGAGTTGCGTAAAAAAGCCAACCCGCGCATCAAAACACGCATGGTCGAAGACGGCGCGCGCAAAATTTTTACGCTGCTGGCCTTTGCGATTCCGCTTTTAACAATTCTGGTATTCGGCGCATACCGGCTGACACGCCGCAAAAATCTCGCGCCGGCCGGTTGAGGATAATATGAATACCGAAAAAAAGAACACTATACTCGCCGCAGTGGTGGGCGGCATTTTCCTGCTGGGTTTTCTCGTGAACGACCCGTTTCTGCTGTTTGAAAGCAGCTATGAAAAATCGAAACCGCTGATCGGCGGCAAAGCCGACAACGTGAAGAAAATCACGCTGAAAGATGCAACAGGCATGAAGGTTTTCACGCGCACGACGGATGGCTGGTCGTTTGAAATTCCGGGTAGCCCCATGGGCATGCAACGTGCAGACGTGGCTAAAATAGAGGCCGGTCTCAAAAACATTTTTGAAGCCAGAAAATACCAGGAAGTTTCTTCGAATAAAGACAAGCAGGCCGATTACGAAGTGCGCGACCAGGATTTCCAGATTTTACTCGAAGGTGAAAACGGACAGAAAATTGCCAATGCTGTACTGGGTAAATTCTCCGGTTCGGGCAATGCGAGCTTTATCCGCCTCGCTGACGACTCATCGGTTTATGCGGTGAAAGGCTTCTTACGCGGTGACTGGAATCAGGATGTCGACCAATACCGCGACCGCAGCGTTCTGCGCATCGCCAAAGAGAACATCCGCGAGATTCAGGTCACAGGCGCGCAGACATTCAAGCTGCGCAGCGATGAGAAAGGTGTCTTAATGCTCGACCCCATGAAGGCAACAGACAAGGCGCGGGTGACAACCTATACCTCGGACCTGGCCGACCTTTCGGGAATGAAATTTTTTAAAGAGGCAGCCTTACCGCCCAAATACGGAAAAATTCTTGTGACGCTGGGTGGGAATATCACGAAAGAAATCGAATTTTTCGGCCCAACAAAAGACCAGGAGTTTGTCGCGCGTAGTACCGATGCAGCGAGCCCGATTGTGCTGAATCGGGCCAAAGTCGACGCCCTGTTCCCGCGCGTCGAAGACCTGGCCGACAAAGCGGGCATGCCGGCGCTGATGCCACAGAAACCTCGTTGACGTATCCCGCCTGAATTGAACCGGAGAACCGCTATGCATGCTGCGCGCCTTCTTCCGGTTCTGGGTCTCCTAACAATCCTGCATTGCGGGCGCGCCCGGGCGATGTCTGAAGAAGGCCTCATGCGCATGGAACAGGGGAAAAACACTTCTGCGCTGGAGATGTTTGACCGGGCGCTGCGCAGCAATGCCAAAGAACCGCTGGCGCTTTATGGCAAAGGCATGCTTCTTTCAGAAGAGCCAATCACCGAAGAAATTGCGCTTTCGATGCTGCAGTTGGCTGTGCAACAGGCCCAACTGCCGGAAAAATACCGTGTCCGCGCGTATCTGCAAACGGCGGAAATTTTCGCCCGCCGTGGCGACAAAGACGAAACACTGCAGAGCCTCGCCAAGATATCCGGCACCGGCCGCAGCGTGAGCGGCGAGACGGTGCGCAAGATAGCGACGATATATCTGCAGCTGAAAGAAAAAGACCGCGCCCGCGAAGCAATTACGGCCTTCCTCGATACGCATCCGCATGATGAAGAAACCGAGTATTTCCTGTTGAAGCTGTATACGCTGATTTTTAAAGATCTTAAGGCCGGTAGCCGGGTGTGCGTAAAAGTCGACTGGCAAAAAAGCCAATCGCCGCGCTATTTATTAAATTGCAGCCGGGTGAGTGCTGCTGCCGGCGATTTTGCAGTGGCGCAGAATCTGGTTGACCTGTACATCAAACGTGCAGGCGCTGGAACACCGAAAGAGGTAAATGACCTACGTGATGCAATCGGCAAAAAACGCGGAAAATTTGAACCTGTCGCGACCGATTTCTGACGCGACTTTCTCCCGTCTGCTTTCGGCGATTCTTTCTATCTGCATCGTCACGCTGCTGTTTTTGGAAATAGATCTGCGCGGTCTGCTCTTCGGTGAAAAGGAAAAAAGCAGCGGGCAAAACGAAAAAATCATACGTGCGCTGCTGGAAAATGCGCAGCCGCTCAAAACGAAGCCGCGTGACACAGTTAAATTCCTTTCCGATAAAGATTCTGAAGCACAGGGGCAACTCACCAAAGCGAAGGGCTTTGAAGCGATTTCGACCGATTATGTGCTTTCACCGGGTGAAATGCAACCGCTGCGGGCGCGTATCGTTTCTGCAAAAAAATACGCCAAGATACTTACGGCAAAAGAAAGCCGCATGCGCGTTGCCGCGGCTCCTGAACGAGAAGAAGAACAACAACAGGCGGCAACCGCGGCTGACCGGCTGCGTATACCGGCATACTACCGTTTCAGGCATGATTTTGCGCTGTCATGGGATTATGCCGGCCGGCCGGCGATCCCCACGGCGCGTTACGCGCACTACAGCTACTTTCGCTCGATGATCAATAAAATACAGGGTGTCTGGGCTCCGCCGGGCGGTGACCCCTACCCGACCTTCGGGGATTCATACCACCGCATGAATTATGCTTCGGGGTATACACGCTTCTCCACTTTTCCCAGCCAGGATATTTATATCCAGTTTTTGCTGGATGAACAAGGAGTGGTGCGCGATGCCAAGCTCGTGTCGTCATTGGGATATCAATCCCTCGACCGTTCATGCATCGAAGCGCTTTATGCCGCCCACGACTTTGGCCCGCCGCCGCCCGAGCTGCTCGAGAAGGGAGTGCTGATTGTGCCGTTTATTTTTAGAATTATCGTTCGCTAGCCACGGGCTGAAGCCCGTGGCTAGCGAGGAGACTAACTTGCTTTAGCGAGTTCGCTCATCGCTAAATCCCTGTCTTTTTGGTTTGGCGGTGAACCGTGCCAGTCGGGATTGTTTTCCATGAAGGAAACACCTTTCCCGAGCACAGTCTTGAACAGAATCATTTTCGGTGCCCCTTCGTCTTTCAGCGACCAGTCAAAAGCATCGGCGATGGCCTTGAAGTTATGGCCGTCGGCAACGCGCACTTTCCATCCGAAGCCGGCGAATTTCTGATCGAGCGGTTCAATCCCCATGACTTTTTCGACTTTCCCGTCGATCTGGATATTGTTGAAATCAAGAAACGGATGGATATTCGTAAGTTTGTTATGCGCTGCTGCCATCGCTGCTTCCCAGGTCATGCCTTCCTGGCATTCGCCGTCAGACATACCCAAAAAAACACGCCCGGGATTTTTCTGCAGGCGCAGTCCGAGAGCCAGGCCGCTGGCATTCGCCAGCCCCTGCCCCAGCGATCCGCTGGAGTTCTCGACTTCGGCAAGGTATTTCGTCGATGGGTGACCCTGCAGGCGTGAGCCCAGTTTGCGAAAAGTAGCCAGTTCGCTTTCGGGAATCTGCCCTCTGAGCGCCATCGCGCTATAGCGCACGGCGCACACGTGGCCGTTGCTGATCAACAGGCGATCGCGCTCTGCACCCGAAAGCCTCAGCACTTTGAAAAACAGATAAGCATAGATATCCGCCAGCCCCAGGGGCCCGCCCGGATGCCCTGAATTGGCGCGGAAGATCATTTCAATCGCATTCTGGCGGATGCGGTTGGCGAGAAAGGCCAGATCGTCGTCAGTCACCGCTTCGGATTTTTTGCCGGCAATTTCCGTCAGGTGCCGCTTTTGTGCTTCGTCGCCCACTATGAATTCCATTGTTTTCCTCTCGCTCCTGATTTTGGCTTTTTCAACACCCTACTAGGCGTGAAAAATCACCAATCCGGAAAAATAAGTCAGAGTGTAACCCGGTAAAAATATCCGGTGCAGCAAAATGTGCAGATTGCGTTTGCGGCGCATGCCGGTCACGAGCATCATCAGCATCATGATTGCCATCAGCGTGGCAAACAGCCGGTGTGCGGTCACCACCGGCAGCGGATAGCCGGTCAGCATTTCAATGCCTTTAAATCTCACCGCATAAATCAGGTACACACTGCTGACCAGATTGAACACGACTCCCAAAAGAGCCAACAGACGGTGCGCAGCATTGTTTTTTTTTCGCAGCGCATAGGCCAGAAAAAACAAAAGCAGAGACGCACCCATGCCCCAGACGAGCGCGGTATAGGGATGCAACACTGCTTATTTTCCGGCCTGGGCCAGAGTGTTGCGGACAAGCAGCAAAGACTTTTCTATTTCAGAAATATCAGAACCATCTTTCTTTTCGTCAAAGCCCAGTTTCCGCGCCAGCGGGCGCACAATCGTGTGCAGCAGGGGGAATTTCCGGCGTGCAGGCATTTCCAGCGCAATAAACGTTTCGCTTTCAAGACCTATCGCTGAAAAGTCGTAAGTATCCATCAGCATCTGCACCTGTAACTTCATCAGGCGTTCGGTGCTCGAACGCTGGTAGGGCAAGTTAATGCTCTCCCCCCATTTGCGTTTTTCATCGTTATCGCGCGCATAAGACGCATAGATCGCCTTGAGCCTGCGGTTCTGCAACACGCCGGCGGCATCACTATCGGTGAGGGATCTGCGCAGCGCCAGAATCATGTCTTCGTACAGCAGCGGCTCACCCGAAGCATCTTTGAAATGCGGAACTCTGGGGGTTTGCCATAATTGCCAGACTACGGATGTATCGATACCGATTTCAATACGTTTCTGCAGATCAGGCACCTGGGCGATGCTGCCGTTGGCGGCCAGTGCCGCATTTTTGATTTTGTTCAGCTCGTCGGGGCTTAAGCCGACAAATTGCCCGGCGAGTTCGGCGAACGGCAGGCTTTGCGCCTGAGCGTATGGCACGGTATTCGTGATAAGCACGCGCACTTTGTGCGCGGGATTCTTTTTGTATGCTTCGGCAATTGCAGCATAAATATTGCGACCGGCCTGCGTTATCAACTGCTCCCGTTCATAGGGAGCCAGATTCACACGCAAAGCCTGAAATGCGGGCAGCACCAGGCTCGCAGAATCCTGCAGGAAAGAAATTTCGCCGAGAGCGACAAGCTGCGCTCCCAGACATTTTGCCGCGCGCGCCGCGGTATCGGTATAGTGCAAAGTCACCGCTTCGGGAATCGCCCGGAATGAGGCCAGGTGCAGGCCGACTTTTTTACCCTCGTTGTTCACGACCTGTAACGATTTCAGATATCGACGCGCCGATGCAATTTTCTCCGCGCGTGCATTACAATCGTTGTCAAGTACATCCATCGCTGCCAGCGGATATTCGGCAAAAGTCAGATTATTGCTGATGTAGAAGTTGACCGGTACGGGCAGCATACGGCGGCCCGCATGGTCGCGCAGAATATGCAATTTATCGGCAAGCCAGTTATAGTCATAACGCGAGACATATTCGGCCGAAACGGTGAAAGCAGTCTCTTGCATGCGGCGTGTGAGTTTGACGGGAGTGGAAGCCGATTTCACCGGCAGCGTCTCAAAGCTGTCCCTCATGAAAAATGAGATGATTGTGGAGATGATCAGTGCGCTGACGACCAGTGCCAGCAGACTATTGAGGGCCTTTCGCATAGGTAAAGGTCAATACTTTACCCGGCGAGCAAAGCATTTTATAGCAATAGCACAGCGGGGCTCACCCCTTTGGGGTATCCTCCGCTCTGCGGTGGTAGCAAAAAAATCTTGTCAGAGGGCAGACACTCGGCAGCTGGGCATATGAAGCTCAAAGCAATAAAAAAGATGCGCGGTTTTACGCTCATCGAACTCATGGTGGTACTCGTCATTCTCGGTGGATTGATGGGCGTGCTGCTCGTTGTACTGAAAGACGACAAAGCCGGCCGGGCCAAGGCCGAGGTAGAGCTCAAAGTCGCATACGGCAAAATCCAGTTTGCCCTGTTTGAGTTCAAAAACTAAGTCGGCCGTAATCCGACACAAGACGAAGGCCTTGAGGCGCTGGTCACCCAACCCCCCGGACTCGAAGGCTGGGCCGGCCCGTATATGGATAAACGCTACCTGCTCGACCCGTGGAAGAATAAGTTCAAGTACAGTGTCGAAGGCAGCCAGGCGAAAATCTTCAGCCTCGGGGCAGATGGCCGCGAAGGCGGTGAAAAAGACGACGCAGATATCGATCTGAACACCATTCTCGACAGATAAGGCGTTAAGTTCAGGGCGCCCGCCGGCCGAAAATGTCTTATCTGCTCTAAGCGGCAGATAAGACACGTTAATCCTATGCAGCAATACCGGGTAAAAACTCTCATCGCCATGCAACGCGAAGGAGTATTTGTACACAGAAACGAATTGCTGCACCCTGAACCATTCATGCTGCTCGACGATGCACTCGCCTTCTGTGCGCGTGACATGGAAGAAAAAATGCAAAGCGGCAATTATTTTCGCGCGCAGATTTACGGTTTTGACCTCGTGCGCTATCGCAATTTATGCTCGCAGAATATGTATATCGCCTACCGCGTGGCGATGCAGACAGTGAACAAATCGCTGCTGGCACGTGATTTCGAGTCTCTGACATATATTTGACCCGCTGAAATTGAATTGGCCTTTGACGGGCAATGACCGCCCGCAGCGCGCGAATTCTTCTGGTTGAAGACGACGAAATTCAGGGTGAAATTCTGAAGTCGCTGCTCGAACAACAGCATTATACGGTGGATTACTACCTCGATGGCCGCTCGGCCGTTGCAGCGACAGAAAAACGGCAATACGATCTGGCGTTCATCGACATTTACCTGCCCGATATTTCCGGGCTGGATGTTCTCGATCATATGCGGTCAAACCCGCACTATGCCAGCACGCCGATTCTGATGATGACCGCCGACGCCACGGAAGACACTTCAGTATTGGCTCTGGTTAAAGAAGCCGACGAAGTGCTGATCAAACCGCTAAGGCACAGCGAATTTCTGCTGAAGACAAAACTCTGGCTCGATCGCCAGCTCGAACGCCTGAAACTGAAAGAAGCCAATGCTCGCCTCGAGGCTCAAAGCAGAATCATGGCGCAATACTTTTCCGACGACGTGATCGAAAAGATCACCGCTTCGGGCAGCATGATGCAGCCAGAGCTCGTGCCGGCGACCGTCATGTTTTTTGACCTGCGCAGTTTTACTGCTCTCTCCGAAAAACTGGACCCGGTCAACGTCGCAGATCTGCTCAATATCATCTTCACCGACCTGATGGATCTGATTTTCTCCCACGGCGGTTCGGTGAATAAATTTATCGGCGACGCCATCATGGCAACTTTCGGAGCCCCGCTGAGTCAGGGCAACGACGCCCTTAATGCGGTGCGTTGTGCGTTGGCGATACGCGATTCGATGGACTTGTTTAATCAGGTCCGTCCCGCCTATTTGAGCGAAAATATCGGTTATGGAATCGGCATCGCCAGCGGTACAGTTTTTTCAGGCACCGTCGGTTCTTTCCGCCGCCTTGAGTACACGGTGCTCGGTGACACGGTCAATGTCGCCAGTCGGCTCGAGTCACTCAATAAAATCTCGCGCACGCATGTGCTGATCGACGGCAAAACGCATGAACTCGTGCGCAATCTTGTCGAATGCCGCCGCATCCGCTTTCAGGAGAAAATCCGCGGCAAGTCGCAGGAAGTGGAAATTTTCGAACCTCTGAAACTGATTGAATGATGGAAAAAAATAATCTGGTTCGCGTTCAAAACTACGCGCAGCTTGCCGAACCCGACCGTCTGGCTCTCTTTGCGCGTACCGGTCTTGACCTTGAGGCCGTGCGCCGTGAAACGATCGATCCGCTGGCAGCTTTATTCAAACAGAATGCCGAACAGGCATTGCGCCATGCAGCACAGACCTATGAAGGTTTCGTACCTGAGCAGCTGTTTCTCGGAAAAGCCGAGCTCAGTGCTGCCGCCGAGCGTTTCAGCGCCGCTGAACCGGCAATCATGGCGGCGTTCCAATCTGCACACGCGAACATCCTTGAATTTCACAGCCGGCAGAAGCAGGCGGATTTCGAAAGTGAAATCGCGGGCAATACGCTCGGTATGAAATTCATGCCCTTCGACCGCGTGGCGCTTTACGTTCCCGGCGGCAAGGCGCGCTACCCCTCGACCGTGCTGATGGGCGTTATACCCGCGCGCATAGCGGGCGTCGGCCATATTACTGTGCTCACTCCACCCGACCCGGTCACCCGCCGTGTACCGGATGTTGTACTGGCGATGGCGCACCTCGCCGGTGCCGATCGTGTGCTGCAGGCCGGGGGCGCGCAGGCTGTGTTTGCCGCGGCACATGGCCTGCCCGCGCACAATTTTCTTCCGGTCGATTTTGTTTATGGTCCTGGTAACATCTACGTTTCTGCCGCAAAAACCCATGTCGCCGGTCAGAACCTGTGCGGTATCGACTCATTCGCCGGCCCCAGCGAGGTGATGATTATCGCCGACGACACGGCGAATGCCCGCTATGTGGCGCACGATCTGATGGCGCAGGCAGAACACGACGAGAATGCGCAGGCAATTCTGCTCACGACTTCCACGGCGCTTGCGGCCGGGGTGGAAAAAGAAATTATGGCAGCCCTCGGGCGCCGCGGCGACGATGAGAAGCGCAGAACCATCACGCTTGAGGCGATACGCCGCAACGGTCGCGTACTCATTGTCGATTCACTGGAGCAGGCAATGGAAATTTCCAACCGTTACGCACCGGAGCACCTCGAGATTCAAACAGCTCAAAACGATACGATGCTGGCTCTGGTGCGCGCAGCGGGCAGCGTCTTTGTCGGTGATCATGCACCGGTCGCTGCCGGCGACTATTATACAGGCACGAACCACATATTGCCCACCGTCGGCGGCGCTCGATTCGCCTCGGGCGTCAGCGTATATACGTTTTACCGACGCATCACCTGGCAGCGACTGACGGCGGCCGGCCTCAACAGGGGCAAAGATGCCATTTCAGAAATGTCGCGCGCAGAAGGCCTGTTCGCCGAACACGGTTATTCGGTGCTGACACGGTTTGAATAGAATTTGGCGGCTTATTTGGCGCGCGGGTGAACTCTGCCCTCAGTACTCATGGGTACGAAATATCCAGCAGGCCGAGTATCAGCGCCATTCTGACATAGAGACCGTTATTCGCCTGTTCAAAATAGACCGCTGAAGGGTGTGAATCCAGATCGGTCGAAACTTCAGAGAGTCGCGGCAGCGGATGCATGACGATCAGGTCTTTGCGGCACTGGCCGACAAGATCCGTATCGACCACGTAGGCATCTTTGAATTTTTCATATTCCCGGTGATCGATGAAACGCTCTTCCTGGATGCGCGTAATATAGCCGACATGGGCCTCACGCAACGCCGCAATGTCTTCTGTTTCCGAATAATTTACACCGGCGCTGTTCAGAAGCTCCCGGTATTTTTCCGGTAACGCCAGTTCTTTCGGTGAAATGAAAACCAGATTCACCTTAAAATGCGACAGCAACTGCACGAGAGAATGAATCGTGCGTCCGTACTTAATGTCGCCCACGAAAGCTACAGTCAAATGCGGTTTTTCGAGATAGCCGCGCCGGTGTATCGTGTATAAATCCAACAACCCCTGAGTCGGATGTTCCCCCGCACCGTCGCCGGCGTTGATGACGGGAATTTTGATACTGCGCGCCGCGAGAGAGGAAGCCCCTTCGACGGAGTGCCTGATTGCACAGATGTCGCTGTACGATTCGAGCATTTTCAGAGTATCAAACAGCGTCTCGCCCTTGGCCAGCGAAGAAAACTGCACGCCCACAGTCGAAATCACGCGCCCGCCGAGGCGGTGCATTGCCGCTTCGAAAGACAATCGCGTGCGCGTCGAAGGCTCAAAGAACATGGTGGCGAGCACATAGTCGTCGAGTAATTTCAGGTTACGGCTGCGTTTGAGGTCATTCTCGAGTTTTACCGACAGAGAGAGAATTTCATTCAGATCACCCAGACTGAATTGGTTTGCCGATAAGATAGATTGCCGCCGCCAGCTCATCAGGCTTTCACCTCTGAAGCATTGGCTATCGCATCGCTCAGTCGCGGAATTTTTTCGTTGTGTGGGTAGTGTTTCACCAGCATCTCCAGTGCCTCTTTTGCTTCACCAGCCGCCCCTTCAAGAATCAGCAAATCGGTGAGATTGATCAGGTTCTTCTCATGCATCGGCGTGCGTGCCAGCAGGCGGCGCGCAAAATCGAGCGCTTTCGGGTAATTGCCTGCAAGTTTAAAACCAAATCCCGCCAGATAGAGAAATTCGGCTTCCATCGGGTATGCCTCGACAAAACGTTCGGCCCATTCTGCACCCTTGGCGTACTGCTTTATCTGGTACAGCCAGCGAATCGCATGGTGCATCGCCGTCACATTTGCACCCTGTGCTTCGAGCATCGCGTCAATATCGCTCAAGGTCAGCGGATTGGCGCGTTGCTTAAGGTCGGTCTTGAACTGCTCAATTGCCTGCGATTCTGCGAGTCTTACCGGAGACCTGCGTTCGGCCGGGGCCGCATATTCGATACGGATAAACGAAAGATCATCGCTGAGATCGCCGGCCGCTTTCAGTTCATCAACCACCGATTTGAGATCACCTTTGGCTTTTTCGACATGGCGTAAAAACAGAGTTTCATCTTCGTTGATGATTCGCTGCCCTTCGTGATCCACTCCGAGAATCAGATCGTCACGGCCGTCCGAGCCCATGATGACAACGTCGCCGTCCTCCAGATAGAAGACCTTAACCTGCACGTTCTCATTGACGCCCAGTGTGCCGAGTTTACGCAGCGCAAATTCTTCGTCGGTAAAAACCGCCTTACCATTGCGGTAGAGCACCGTCCACGGATGTTCCGCGTTGATATAATACATCACTCCGGCTTCGTCGTCAATCGCAGCGAGTACAATCGATACCAGCATCGAACCATCGAAACTCTCAAACACCCGGCTCAGCTCAAAAAAAGCGCTGCGCAACCAGGTCTCTGGCGCCATATCATGCGATTCGACCGCGCCGCGCGTGCGTTCGATGATACTGGCAAACACCGAGCCCAAAACCAGCGCACCGCCTGCCCCCTGCATCGACTTGCCCATCGCGTCGGCGTTGAGGGCGACGGTGAAGCGGCGCCCCCGCAGCTCGACGGTGTGCGCCACGCACATGTCGCCGCCAATTTCCCGGTTCCAGCGCCTGAAGGAGAACTCTTTCTTCTCTTTCACGAAGAATTCGACTTTCGTGCGCTTGCTGTCCACGCGGTTTGCCGATAGCGGTTCGATCAGCAGTGAAGTCAGAAAATAGTCACCATCCTGCTGCGATTTAAGTTCCTGCACCTTCTGCAGTGAATCTTTGAGCTCACGTGTGCGTTCATCGACTTTCTGCTCGAGCGTGCGGTTGAGATCTTCGACTTCGTTGTGCACGCGCACGAATTGATTGGCAAGAATAAAGGCGAGAGAGATGAGAAACATGAAGATGACATAACTGCTGATTCTCGGTATGTTGAGAATGCCGTAATAGACCAGATTATCCACGACGAGCGTCGCGACGAGAAACAGCAAACCGATCATGATGATGCGGGCATCACCGTCGCGTTTAAAAATGCGGTAGATTACGATTGCCAGACACACCGGCAGAACTCCGAGCATTGACCCCTGCAGGTGGAATTTCTCATTCATCGAAGCCCACAAGCTGACATCGCTGGTGAAGAGAACAAACATCAGCACAAAAGCATTCACCGAGAACAGCGCGAACATGCCATAGTGCACGTAACGGAACGCTTTAACGGCCTGCACGCGAAAAAACTCGCGGATATAAAAATAAAAAGCGGGCATCATAGTGAGCAGCGCAATGTATTCGATGCGCTTCAATAATACATAATCGGTCGAGACGTAATATTTCACCTGTGTCTGCAGAAACTGGTAGAGCACCAGCAGCACGATAAAAATGAAGAATAACAGATATGCCTTTTCCTGCGGGCGGCGGATATATAAGAACAGAAAGTAGGCGCCGAATGTCAGGTAACACGCTAAAAAAACCAGTACCGTGATGTCGGATACAATCATTTCCCGGTTCATGGTCGCGCCGTCGCCAATCTCAACCCGGTCGCGGATGATGCCAATTTCATTGCCAAAAAAAACATCGACACGCACAAGCAGAATATTCTTCTCGAGCGGCTTAATGAGCGTCGCGGGAATTTCGTAGATTCTCAGTTTATCCCACGCGTGATCGCCTTTCACTGAGGCATCACCCGATTTGCCGATCGACACGCCGTTGAGAAAGACCTCATCGGTATCGTTGATTTTACCCAGTCTGAAGGCCAGTGTCGATCGGGGATTCGACGGAGCGATAAACGATTTGTAATACCACAATGACGCCTGTTTCTTCTGGTCGCCGAAATATTTCACGAGGTTCTCAGGCACTTTCACTGCCTTGAACCCTTCGGGCTGCATCTCGCGCCGCTTATCACCCTTTAACTGTTGCGACGAAAATTTCATCGGATCGATCGCCTTATCTGTAGCGAACCAGGTATGTTTCTCACCGGGCGCCGCAGCAAGCGAAACCGGCTGCCGCAAATTTCCCATATCGATGACCTGCACAGGAAAGTCCTCGGCTATGGGCGCTGATGCAGCGAGGCCACCCGCCGACAGAGCGAGCAGAAACGGTAAAAATCGCATGTATCTCACTCTTAAGGTTTCTCTGAACGTCAAGCCTATCCGTTGCGTCGGTTGCGCTTTTCGCCCTGAATCATCCCTTGATTCAGGCGACATGAAAGCCCGATTCGTGATGCTTATAGTTGTGGCTGCGATCGCCTGCCGCAAGAATCCGCACATTGCAAAAACGGAGATTGCCGCTCAGACAGGAGCCAAAGTGGACCAGATTCTTCTGCAAAAGAAGTACCAGCTCGACTCAACACCGTCATTTGAAGACATCGTGCTCTTCGCGAGCGATAATACCACCCATCTGGCGGTATTTACGCCTGCCGACAAGGGTTATTCGCTGCTCAGACAATATAATTTTAACCGGCAACTGATCGATCCAAAGCTTTTATTTGTCGCCATCGGTAATCGCAAGTCGCACATTCTTATCACTCATGGTGGTGCAGAGAAGACATTGGTTCTGTTTGATGCAAAAAATTTCATGCAGGAGTTTACTCCCAAACTCGTAGCCACCGCCTCGGTCAAAGTCACTAAAACCGAAGAAAAACCGCACGATGAAATGCTCTCGTTCGGCAAAGAAAACTTCCGTTTCAATGGAATCCGCTGGGTGCCGTTTCAGCCTGACGAAATTTTTCCGTACGTCGAAAACTTTGAGGCACAGGGGGAAAGCAGCGTGATCGAAATTGTCAACCGCGGGCAATCAGGCAGCCGGGTTCTGCTCACCATCGCATTCCCCGAACTTGCCGCCACCGATATACCGGCAAAGCTCAGACTCACAAAAGAAATATCGACCGTCACACTCTACAAGCCGGGCAGTGCTGTGCACAAAAACGGTGGCGGAAATATCGTACTGGCTCACCCGATCATTGAAATCCGCAAAGACTCGTGGCAAAAAAACAGCCGCATCAAGCTACCCTTGTTCATGCAGGATACCAGACGTTTCACCGTCCGGGCTGTCTATTCACAGCGTGGCCGTGGCCTGATGTGGCCGGCGAGTGCCGGCGTCGGTGTGACGCAGGACGGGCAGAATTATTTGGCTGCAGAAAAGCTGCAATAGGTGACGTGAGCCGGCGAACTCCGGCGGCAGTGATTTTTTTGGGCTAAAACGGCCGGCAAATTACCGAAAATCAATTATGCGGATTTTGCTGTGCGCGCTTGCGCTATCTGTACTTGCCATCGGCTGCGGCAACGGCCGGGGTCGATTTGCCTTCACCGTGGCAGATCATACCGACCTGCCGGCGCTCGAACAGCGTTTTTTTCACCCGCAGCGCTTTGTCCGCTTTGAAAACAAACCCATCTTTGAGCGCGATGATGTCGTCTGGTATGCCTATAAACCCTCTTCGCCCAAAGCCGGGAAATTTTATGCGATTTCATTGCAGAAGAAAAGTCTTGGCTATCAGGAAATTGATCTGCGCAACCGCACCATCGCAGACGGACAGGGTATGCTCATCGACCACTACAAAGGCCTCGACGAGGGTGAATACCGCATGAAGATCGCCTTCAATAATTCAGTCATCGACCAGATCGACTTCGTCGTCGTGGCCGACTCGGCGAGCGAATCGATAGACTACGAAACCGACGAAGGCTCTGAAGTGTAAGCGATTCGATAGCCGTTGGCTATCGAATCGCCCGGGTTTACTTTTTGAAAATGTTACGCAAAACCACGTCGAGCGTGGTAATCTTATCTGATTCTACCGTAACTTCCTGATCGTATTGTTTGATCAGTGCTCTGGCCGACCCGCGCAGGAATACCGTGTATTTCCCGGGTTTGACACCGGTAAAGGCAAAGCTGCCATCGCGCGTACTGGTGGCTGAAGATTTGAAATTGGCCGGCGGTTTGATGAAGAGGATGAATCCCTCTGCTGGTTTATCAAAATTTTCCAGATATACTTTGCCTGAGATCACACCCTTGCCCATAAGACCGCAGGTGATCGATTCGACGGTTGTGCCGTTCGGTTCAATGCCGGTTTTGATCACCTGATCTGAGTATCCCGATGCTTTGATCGTGACGTTATGCACGCCGCTCGGCACCTGAGTCAGAGTCAGTTGCGCGACTTTGCCCCAACCGCCCATTTCAATATATTGCAGTTTTGCCGGAAATTCATTCTGGTCGATAAAAACCGTTATGCCACCCGAAATCTGGTCGGCTTTGTAAGTCGTTTTGATAATCAGCGTGCCCGTCTTGGGATTCTCGGGGTTCACGGGCTCAGCAGGCGTCACCGGCGGATGCACATTCGGATCAGGAATCACCGGCGGCACAGGTGGTAAAACCGGCTCTGTCGGTGTAATGACCGGCGCCGCAGCGACGAACATGAAGCCTGAGGCATCACCGCTGATCTGCGGCACCTGTTTATGGTTCGCCTTGGCAGCCAGTTTGGTAGTTTCGTTGCGCGCTTTGAAGAATGCTTCGTACGCGGTGACATTTTTGTCATTGTTGAGATCCGCATTGAGAATAGCCTTGCTGAAAAAATAAGTGAATATGCCGTGCTCTATCGGCTTACCGATCTCAATCGCCGTTTCATTGTCATCGGATGAAGAGATCACCACCTTATTCTGGAAATGCACATTTTCCAGATTCTGCAGCACCGCGTAATCCTGCCCTTCGGGAATCGGCACATTGGCCGCACCGCGCGTCGCCGCGCCTTTCTTTGCTATGCCGCCCGAAAAGCAGCAGTCGAGAATAATGACGGCCTTTTTTGTGCGCAATTTCGCAAACCACTGCGACAGTTCATCGTCAGATACGTGCGGTCGCTGGAACATGACGATAAAATTGCGCATGCCATTTTTGGCCGCGGGATCGCGCATAAACTGCCCATGGCCGGCAAAGAAAAAGAACACCTGATCGCCGTCCTTTACCTCGCGGGCAAGCCAATCAACGATTGAAGACCGCAGATTTTCGCGCGTCACCTGGCTGCCCATCAATACCCGCACATTCTGTGCCTCAAAATTACCGGTTTTGAGAATGGATTGTTTCATCGCCTCGGCGTCTTTTTCGCAGAGGTTGAGCGGGCTGATTTCAGAGCCTTTATAGTTGGTGCCCACCACGAGCGCAAACTTACGCGCTGCAAAAAGACCGTCCACCACAAAGAATGCCGTGCACAGAATCAGAATACGGGTCATCAGAGCCATACAGCTAATACGCGCGGCCTGCGTAGGCCGGCTACTGATTTTTATTCAACAGTTCATCGAGACGCGTGGCATTCTTTTTGATCTCGTCATTTTCCGGGTCAAAGGCCTGCGCTTTTTCGATGGCAAACCGGGCCAGCGCAAATTTTTTCAGATTCAGACAGGCAATCGCGAGATTATTAAAAGCCAGTGCATAGTTAGAGCGCAGGTTAATCGCTTCGCGCGCATATTCTTCTGCCAGCTCAAATTCGCTGCGCAAAATCGATATTGAACTCAGATAGAAGAACACCTCTGCATTCTGGCGGTTGAGTTCCGCATAGATGCGGAAATATCGCTCCGCGGCATCAATCCGGCCCAGATCAAAATTGAGTGCCCCGGCGGTTTTCAGCGACAGCAGGTTTTTGCCATAAAGCTGAATCGCTTCGTCGAGATGGCGGGCGCCCCCGGTCTTGTCGCCCTGTTCGACAAGCTGGTAGGCACGCGAAGCTACCTGCAGAAATTTGGAATATTCGCGGTTCACCTCGATCATGAGGATCGAGATGTCGTCGTTGGGTTTGGCCCCGTCGGCAAAGCGGAATACCTCTTCAATAATGAACGGCACCGCCATTTCAGGCAACAGATCGCGCGCCGAGGCCAGCAGCGCATCGAAACGGTCATTGCCCAGCTCTTCATCGCTGCGGTTGCGTATCTCGGTGAGGCCGTCTGTATAGAGGAACAATCTGTCCCCGGCATAGAGCCGTTCCTCTTTTTCTTCGTAGCTGTCACTCGCCTCAGTCATCGCGCCGACGAAAAGGCCGCCGGTATCGAGCGACTCTATCGAGTTGTCTTTGGCGCGTAAAATTTTCGCATGCTGGTGCGATGCATTGCCAAAATAGAAATGGTGCGTTTCGTCGATCGTCAGATAGAACGCGGTGAGGTAATCCTGCGTGGTGACAATATTGAGCAGCTGTTCGTTGACCTCGCGGAAAGTCTGCGCGGGGGAATACGTGTTCTGTGCAGCGCGCGCAAATGCCACCTTCGCCATGGTGGTGATGAGCGCCGCGGGTACGCCATGCCCTGAAACATCGGCCATGAGTACACCCAAACGGTTCCCCTGCGCGGGAAACACATCGTAATAGTCGCCGGAAACTTTCTCCATGGGTTTATAATAGCCGAAAAACTTGAGTCCGTTCCACTCTTCGATGCGCCCGGGAATAATGCCTTTCTGAATCTCGGAGGCAAAATCGAGTTCCATCTGTATCAGTTTATCTTTTGCATGCAGAGCGTCATTAGCCTCAGTCAGCTCGGCGGTGCGTTCTTCCACTTTGCGCTCAAGGTTATGCTGGTAATCGCGGATCGTCGTCGTTGCGGTATTGAGCCCTGTCGCCACGTTGATGAATTCTTCGTCGAGCGCCTGCGGAAACAGCATCGCGTCTTTGCCCTCTTTAATGCTCTGCGAAGCGGCCTCGATTTCTTTCAGCGATTGCAGCACGATCGAAAACAGCATATAGGCCATGACCGCGGCGATAAAAATAGCAAAGACCGAGAAGCGGATCATCACCGGAAACTCGACGTTATAATAGACCATAAAATTCGACACAAACAACGTCGAGATCATGATCATGATAAAGAACAGGATTTTTGACCGTACAGTCGACAGGGCGATTTCGGTGAATTCCACCTTTTTCTCGTACATAATCTGTTTCACACGGGTACGCATTTCGCCCGTGACGAGTTCGGTAATGACGGCGGTAAATCCGGCGTGCACAAAACCGGCAATGATTGCAATGACACCGACCTGAATCAGGTTGATCAGCGGATAGTTCTGCCAGACCGTGAGATATACCGTGACCCCCGCGACAATCATCAGCACCATCGCAACCGACATGAAGGCGTTTTCGCGCGGCAGATAACACAGTTTGCGGTGGATCGCGCGGTATTGATCGGCGTTCAGATTCTGCCTGATCTCCACCGAGAACCAGCTACTGCCGCGAATAATTCCCTGATTGAGAATGCGCATCGGCCTGGTAATACCCGAGATACCGATTTTATGCAGAGTGCCGAACCACACACCGTGAATCAGCGTTGTCAGTGCCGCAATGGCCCCGACGACCAGTATCAGCTCGTTCACTGCCGGCAGTTTGATGGCATAACTGAAATACAGAATAAATACGAACGTGAGAATTCCCGCATAAAGGGCGCTCGAAGCCGCCGCCGCTCCAAATGACAGGATATTGGCGACCATATAGAATACGGGTAAAAACAGGCGCCGCATGTCCTTATGAATATCGGCAATTTGACCGCCTGAATTGCGTTTACGGGCAGAAAATTCAGAATTCCCCGCTCGTAGATCATGTGAACAAAACGCTTCGTTAATTGACGAAATGTCGGATTTTCCCGGTTGCTCTCAGCAAATGCGTTCCACCCGCAATATTCTCCGCTTTGACCGCTGGCAGCGCAGAATTCTGCGGCTGGTGAAAAGTTCGGACGGGTTAATCCGCATACGCCATCTCGACTATTCAACCCCGGTCAAAGGCGGCGAACGCTGGCCCATCTATCTGCTGGAGGTGGGAAAAGCCGCGGCGCTAAAAAAACACGCCGTGACGCTGGTGTCGGGGGTGCATGGCCTCGAGACGATTGGCATCCGCATTCACCTCGACATCATCAAGTGCCTGATCAACCCCAAAAGCAAATTTTATTCCCGCGATCTCGCGGACGGCAAGTTCGGCATCTATTCGCTGCCGATCCTGAATCCGGCTGGGGTCGCGCGCCTCACCCGCGCGAATGCGCGCGGCATCGACCTCAACCGCAATTCGGGCATCCAGGCCGAAAAGGCGCTGCCGTTCTTTGGCGGCCATCATATCTCCGGTGCGCTGCCCTATTACCGGGGCAAGACCAAACAACGCGAATCGCGCGCGCTGTTCCGTTTTCTCGCCGAACACGTCTGGCGCCGCAAAAAGAAGATCCACGCCGCGCTCGACATACACTCGGGTTATGGTTCGGATAACTTTCTCTGGTGGCCCTATTC
>Ga0154020_10000845_pt1 | contig 37857 bp, 27 predicted proteins | sample Klosneuvirus_201_FD_109709 | JGI IMG/M metagenome (GOLD analysis project Ga0154020, IMG submission 109709) | Active sludge microbial communities from wastewater, Klosterneuburg, Austria - Klosneuvirus_20160825_MG | ecosystem: Engineered > WWTP > Aerobic digester > Activated sludge | place... | reverse complement strand
TAATCGCTACCAGTCCCCAAAATTTCATGCAGTTTTCTCCTTCGACTTCATCAGGTTCTCTGTTGTTTCACGGTGTTTCAAGTTTCACGGTGTTTCAAGTTTCACAGTGTTTCAAGTTTCACGGTGTTTCAAGTTTCACGGTGTTTCAAGTTTCACGGTGTTTCAAGTTTCACAGTGTTTCGAGTTACGCATATTCCGCGTTGCGCAACGCAGCGCGCCATCGGCTGCTTTCCGGGCGCGGCGCGGATGATTCGACAACACGGGGCGGCGTGGCATCCACGGGCTGGGACGGGTTGCCGGACCAACGTCGCGGCCCGCGGATGCCTTCACGCAGCACCAGGCACACACTATCCATGTCTTCAGGGCCAAGCCAGGCCGCTTGAAAGCGGACGCTTTCTCCTTTGGCGATCAGCAGAAAATCGCCTTTGCCTTCCAACTTCTCAGCGCCGCTGTCGGAAATGCCAGTGGCATAGCGCGCCTCGTCGCGGCTGGCGACGGCGCCGACCAATCGCACGGGGAAATTGGCCTTCATCGCCCCGCCGAGCACCTGCGCTGTTGGCTTCTGAGTGCACGCCACTAAATGGATGCCCGCTTCACGCCCGCGCTGACTGAGCCGCGTCAACAGCGCTTCGACCGGTGCGCCGCCGGTCATCAACAGGTCGGCTAATTCGTCGATGCCGACGATCAGCGCCGGGCGATTGCTTGCCAGGCGGTCGCGGCGTTCCATTTCCTCCACAAGCCAGCGCAACCGCTCCGCGGCCGCGTCGGGTGAACTGGCGACGCGCCCCAGGGTGTGCGGCAGACCGGCCAGTGGCCCAAAGCCGCGGCCTTTGGGGTCGATCAAGACGAGTTGCACCTGGCTTTGCCGGTTATGCATAGCAAGCGATACGAGCAGCGATCGCGCCAGGGCAGTCTTGCCGGAGCCAGTTGTCCCCACGACGAGCACATGAGCCACTTCTGGCGCTGGCAACCTCAGCAACAATGGTGTGCCGTCTTGTTCCAGGCCCAGTACAGCGGTCAGCGCGGGAATCGCGCCAAGCCCGTCGCACAAGGGAAGAAGGCGTACAGGCTCGGGCTGCGTGCGTGGCACCTCCACCTGGATCGCGGCGCCCTCCCGATAAACGCGCGCCTCGCGTCGATCCAGCTCCATTGCGATCTCATCGGCGAGCGCTGTGATCTTGTTGACGCGCGTCGAACCATCGGCAACCAGGCGAAAGCGGATAAAACGTGGCGTCACTGTGCCGCCCGCCACGCGCGCTTGCACGCGATGTCGTGCGAGGACGGCTTCAATGCGGTCTGCTTGCATTTCCAGGGTGCGTCTACGATTGGCCATGTGGTCACCGTACCGAAACTAAGAATAGAACAAATGTTCTTTATTTACAGTATAGCACTTTCCTTTGGTTGTCAAGTGCTAAAAATGGTAGGGATTGAACAATCAGTCAAAGCACACTGCATTCATACGATGATGTTTGGATTTCTTTTTTATGTTTCGGTGTATGATGATTGGGTAGAGGGCGCTATTTACAGTGGGGACAGTCAACCTGTGAGAATTGTGCCGGACAGCGATTCTATCCATCTGTTGTGCCCCATCTGATTCAGGATGATTGCCAAGAGAAACACAACGATAGCATTTCCCTATATTTTGTGTCGTGCTTGTGTCTTCTTCATGGCTGCCCGGAGCCAACGATGCTTTGGTCGTTTGAGTTTGTCTCTTACATCAATATCCAAACCGCTCTGATCGCGTTAGCGGTGGCCTTTTTTGCGTGGCATCGGCGCACGACGCCTGGAGCGCAGCCATTGGCGGGACTCTTAGTGGCCGCCGCGCTCTGGGGAATTGCAGAAGCGGTCGAAAGTGCGGCGCCTACGCTCACCGCCAAGATGATGGTTTCAAAGTTTAGCCACATTGCGATTCAGTCCTTACCGGTGTTCTACTTGCTGTTTGTCGTGCGCTATGCGGGTCATTCCAGCGATATGTTGCGGAGACGGGAGTATTGGCTGGGCGTTGTGCCGATGTTGGCTGTCGTCGCCGTGTTCACCAACGATCTTCATCATCTCTTCTGGACGCGCGTGGAGTTGGTTGAATCGCCCTTTGGTCTGGAGTCCGTCTATGGGCATGGCCCCCTGTTTTGGATTTCCACTGGCTATCTTTATTTGTTAATTCTGGCGGCTACGGTCATCCTGTTTAGAAAAATTATCATCTATCAAGATGTATACCGGCAGCAGGCCATCATCTTGATGGCGGCGACCGCCGTCCCGTGGATAGCGAATGTCGTGTACCTCTCCGGCGCCAACCCTATCCCTGGTTTCGATTGGACGCCACTGGCATTTGCGGTGACCGGCGTTTTGTTGGCCTGGGCGATCTTTCGGACGGGGCTGCTCGACCTTAGACCTGTGGCGCGCACCGTCCTTTTTGAACAGATGAGCGATGTGCTTTTGGTGACAGATAGCCAGAATCGAGTGGTTGATGCCAATCCGGCGGCATACGATTTTTTCTCCGCGCACAGTGCGTTGGTGGGTGAGAGGGTGGAACAGTTGTTTGCACCGGAAGTGGTGCATACGTTTGTCGAAAGCAAGGATGATGCCGTTGTCATCTACAAAGATGGCGTCGCCCATCAGCTTGATGTCCGCACCACCATTCTGATGAATGCCAACGGCCAATTGAACGGACGGCTGATTGTGCTGCGCGACACGACCGATCGCATGAGGCTGGAGGAAACCCTGCGTCGAAGTGAGCAGCGTTATCGCACGCTGGTCGATAATGCGCCATTTCCGAGTATCGTAAGCAGCGCGGTTGATGGTGTGTTGCTGTATGCAAATCATCGTGCGCGCAGCCTCCTCGCCATTCCCAACTCTGTTGAGCAATCCTGTCGCCTGCCCGATCTCTTTGTGAACAAAGAAGAGAGCGACCTGCTTTTTTCAAAAATCAGCGTAGAAGATGCAGCGCCAGACTACGAGGTGCAATTGCGTACGCTTGACGGCCGAGTTTTCTGGGCGTTACTCTCTGCTGTGCCGATCCAATATGCTGAGGAAGAGGCCATCCTGTCATCCATCAACGACGTTACGATGCGTCGCGAAGCTGAACAGACGCTCATGAAGGCCAAAATCGAGGCGGAATCCGCTTCTCGCGCCAAAAGTGAGTTTCTAGCAACGATGAGCCATGAACTGCGCACCCCGCTTTCCAGCGTCATCGGCCTCGCCGAGGCGCTGCTGAACGAAGCCTATGGGCCGCTAAACGCGCAACAGAAACATTCGCTGGCGACGATCTCCCAGAGTGGCGGCAAGCTCACGGAGCTTGTGAATGAAGTCCTTGACCTTACCCGTCTGGAGGCGGGCGCGGTCAAACTCAACTACGAGATGACGCTGATCGACGAAGTCTGCCAGAGCGCATTGCATGCGATGAAGGCGATGCTGTCGCCGGGCGCCACGCCCCCTGCGTATACGATTCAGCCTGCCGATCTCGTCATGCAGGTCGATCCGCGACGCCTGCGTCAGATTCTGATTCATCTCCTGAGCAACGCCATCAAATTTACGCCCGAGCCGCGTGGCGTCGGTCTGGAAGTGACCGCACTGCCCGCGCAAAAAGTCGTCCACTTTGTGGTCTGGGATGAAGGCATCGGCATCGATGCAGCGTTGCAACGTATGCTTTTCCGTCCCTTTGCTCAGTTGGACTCAGGGCTGACGCGCCATTATGAAGGGACAGGGATCGGGCTTGCTATCGTGCGCCACCTGGTCGATCTTCATGGCGGGCAGGTGACAGTTGAAAGCGAGCCAGGCAAAGGCAGTCGCTTTGTGGTGCGCCTGCCTTTGTAAAGCGGCGATGGCCGATGCCAGGATGCAGCGCTGTACGAACCTCACCGCGCTTGATGAATCACGCTCCGATCCCCCCGGTGCAGCCGCGCAATAGACCCAGGCGACGCTGCTTTCTTGCATCACAATTCGATCAGGTATACCATCGCACGACATGCTGGGTGACGGCGCGTGCGCGTTGTCCCCAAATATCACAGCGTAAGAGGAAAGATCCAGGATTTTTCATGTTTTTGGATTTACTTCGCCACCATTGTTTGGCCCAACCCGACAAAACCGCCATCGAACTGATCGATGAACCGCCCACTGCAAACCAGATTGTCACTTATGGTCAACTCGAAGCCAGGGTGCTGCGTACGATGGCGCTGCTGCGTGCACTCGATGTTACACCGGGCGACCGTGTTGCCTTGCAGCTCCCCAAGCGCCTGCCCTTTGTCTACTTGCATCTGGCGATCATGCGGCTGGGCGCCATTTGCCTGCCGCTGAACACCGGTTATCCCGCCCGAGAGCTTGCCTATTTTCTGGAAGATGCCGAGGCGCGTTTCTTCTTTGCCGCCGACGGCGCGCAAAGCGCAGTGGCGCCTATCCTGGCAGACTTGCCCGCGTTGCAGACTTGCATCTGGATCGGCGAGGCAGAGGTGGCGTTTGAAGAGCTGATCGCCCCGTATCAGCCCTCTGACGCGACCTCCGTGTCGCTTCCGGCTGACCCGCACACAACTTGTCTGATGATCTACACCAGCGGCACCACGGGCCGGCCCAAAGGCGCTGAGTTGACGCATGGCAACTTGACCGCCAATCTCGCCAGCCTGCATGAAGCGTGGGGCTGGCGCAACGACGACGTTCTGCTTCACGTGCTGCCCATCTTTCACGTCCACGGGCTGATCGTCGCGCTGCAAGGCGCGCTTCACGCCAGCGCCACCACGCTTATGACGACCAGGTTTGACCCAGTGCAGACCTTGCAGTTGTTGATCGAGCGATCTTGCACTGTCTTGATGGCTGTGCCAACGATCCATCGCCGCCTGGTCGATGCACCCAACGCGGAGCGCTACAGCCTACGTCATCTGCGTCTGGTCACCTCTGGCTCCGACCGCTTGCCCGACGATCTTTTTAAGCAGTTTGAAGCGCGCTTTGGCGTGCGCCTGCTCGAACGCTACGGCATGTCCGAAACCGGCATGAACCTTTCCAATCCTTTGCACGGCGAACGGCGCGTCGGCTCGGTTGGGCTGCCGCTGCCTGGCGTCGAGGTGCGCATTGTCGACGCGGAGACGGAGCAGCCGTTGCCCGATGGCGTGGTGGGCGAGGTGCAGGTGCGCGGCGCCAACGTTTGCAAAGGCTATTGGCGTCAGCCCGACAAAACAGCCGCGGCGTTTACGCCGGACGGCTGGCTGCGCACCGGTGATCTGGGTGTGCGCGCACCGGACGGTTATTTCACACTCAAGGGGCGCTCCAAAGATCTGATCATCAGCGGTGGCTACAATATCTATCCGCCGGAAGTGGAGCTGGCGTTGGCTGACCATCCCGCGGTTGAAATGAGCGCAGTGGTTGGCTGCCCGGACGCGGAGTGGGGCGAGCGCGTGGTGGCGCTAGTCGTACGCCGCGCCGGGCTGGCGGCCGTGAATGAAGATGACTTGATTGCGTTTTGTCGCCAGCGGCTGGCCGTTTACAAGGCGCCGCGGCGAGTCATCTTTGTCGACGCGCTGCCGCGCAATGCGCTGGGGAAAGTCCAAAAAGTCCAACTGCGCACCGAGTATTGTGGATACGAATCAGATGGATGAAATAAATCAGACGCTATCTACTGAGCGGCCAGAGCACATGCCGCGGTCGTTGAGCCAGGAAGAGCGCATGCTGCATCTGCTCGACTATATTCCGCAGCGCCGCATCAGCGTGTTTGACCAACTGCGCCCGCAGCGCTGGAACTGGTACCTGGTGCATCGTCCGATGGAGCGCAGCCTGGTGCAGCAGGCGCCCCAGCCGTTGACGATCCGGCAGACCAGCAATCTACGCTACTTCTGGCTGGATGGCATCTTTGCCGCCACCAGCGAGTCGTTCTATCTGGCCTTTATTCCGCTGTTTGCGCTTGCGTATGGCGCAACGAATCAGCAGGTCGGCTGGATCACGGCGATTGGAAACCTGGCGGGCGCGGCCGCGCTCTTTCCAGGTGCGCGGATGCTGGAGAAGACGGGCAATCGCAAGTCGATTGTGTTGTGGAGCGGCGGCGGCCTTGCGCGGGTCATGTTGCTCTTGCTCTCTCTCGTCCCGCTGTTGGCGCTGCCGCCCCAGATTGCGATTTTAGCCATCGCCGCGCTCAACGGTATGCGTGCGTTTATGGGGAATTTTTCCAACCCGGCCTGGACCGCGATGGTGGCGGACATTGTGCCCGAATTTATGCGTGGGCGTTACTTCAGCACGCGTAACTTGACGATGGGCGCCGCCACCCTGATGTTTTCCGCGCTGGCAGGTTGGGTAATCCGCACAGGCAATCAATGGCAAACCGACCCCTATCTTGGCTATCAATTGAGTTTTGCGCTGGCCTTTGCGATTGGGATGGTGAGCACGCTGCAATTCAGCCGCATCCGTGAACCACATTCCAGCCGTCATGTCGAGCAGGCGCGGCAGACCGGCAGCTTGCGCGATGCGTTGAAAAGCAGCCCTGGCTATCTTGGCTTTGTGGTCAGCGGCCTTGTGTGGAACTTTGCTTTGCAGATTTCCGCGCCTTTCTTCAACATTTATCTTGTCACCCAACTGGGGGCAAACGTGGGGATTGTTGGCATTTTCACCAGCATTTCCAGCTTTGCGGCGCTGGGCGGGCAGTTGATATTTGGCAAGGTGTTGGATCGCCGCGGTGCAGTCTTTCTGCAATTGGTGACCGGCTTCCCTATCGCCTTGCTGCCTGTGATGTGGGTCTTCTACACCGAACCCTGGCAGGTGGGCGTCAATAATTTGTTTGGCGGATTTCTATGGGCAGGCTTCAACTTAGCCAACTTTAACCTTCTGCTCCAGGTCACGCCCCATGTAGGACGGGCGCGCGCCGTAGCCCTCTACCAGACAGGCGTGTTTGCCAGCGCGTTTTTGGGGCCGTTGGTGGGCGGCTATCTGGCCGACACGGTCAGCTTCCAGGCGATCTTCTTGTTGTCAGGCGTGGGGCGGGCGTTGGGAATGGTGCTCTTCCTGGGGCTGATCTGGTTGCCGATGCATCGCCTCAAACAGCGTGCGGCAAATCAGGGGTAAGGGCGATTCAATAAAAAAGGTCAATAAAAAAGCATCGTGGCAGCAGAAAGATTCTTTTTCTGCTGCCACGATGCTTTTGGAACAAAGTTGCATCCAACTACCAGCGGCTGTCGCGATCCTGACGCGGGCGGCTGCTGCTGCCGCCACGGCTGCCACCGCCATTGCCGCCACGGCTGCCACCGCCGCCGCGGCTGCCGCCGCCATCTTCGCGCGGGCGCGCCTGATTGACCTTCAGGCGGCGTCCGCCCACTTCTTTGTCATTGAGGCCGGTGATGGCGGCCTGCGCTTCTGTGTCCGACGACATCTCCACAAAGCCGAAGCCTTTGGACTGACCACTTTCGCGGTCGCGGATGATGGCGGTTGAACTCACGGCGCCGAAAGCCTCGAAAGCTGTGCGCAGATCGTCCTCAGTAGTGCGATACGACAGGTTTCCAACGTAGATGTTCATAATTTCCTTTTCCAAACTCTAGGCTTGATACTTGGGGGTTCTGAGAACCCTGCTGACAAAGACAGATGACGAAACTAAGACTGAACGATCCTTGACGAGCTGACGAAACAAAAAAAGCCAGACAACCGCAGGCGTTCGCCGGTAGTTGGCGGACTATCCTGGATTGCTGGCAAGTACACTGGTTGTGATAGAGAAAAACCACCGAGGCATCGACTCGAACCAAGAGCGCCATCATGCTGCTGTTGCGGCGCCCATCCGATGGCTGGAATGGAATGGAAAACGTGGTAAAAGCAACCACGGCGCCCCATAAGCCGCTTTCTTTTCTGTCAACGATTGTAGACCTTCCTGGTATTGCTGTCAACCTCCAATTGAGGCGAAAATGGATTTTTTACGCACCAAGTCGCTGCCATAAACGTAGATCGCTGCGTTCTGCCAGCAGAAAGCGTCTTTCGTCGGCAACCCCCACGCCTGTAATTGTGTATTGGCCAGGATGAAGACCAATATACACCTGGAAAATTTCGTCGGTCAGCGACCGCCACGCCTGCGCTTGACCAGGGTCGTCTACTTGCAGCGCCGTCCAATTGGCTGGGATTTCGATGGCAATCAATTCGGCGTCCAGGTCAAACCTGGCCTGCGTGCAGCCGTCGTTGGCGCGTGGAATCTGCGGGCGGCGCGACAGGTCGAGCACGTCGGCGCGGCCGCCATGCGTGGGGATCTCGCGCACGCGCTTGCTGCCCACCAGCCACGTCAACCCAAAGCGTGAGGCGTGTACGCGATTCAGTTCATTCCGAAATGGGTAGAGGTCGGGCGTAAACTCGCACGCCATCGCCTTGAGCAACCCGAAGTTGAGCGCCGCGTTGGGCGCTTGCAGCGGGTCTGCGGTCCAGGTGATGACGCCGATCCCTTCGCGCCAGGCAAGCTCCGCCTGGCGCTTTTTGAGCAGGTTGGCGATACGTAACCCGCGGAAATCGGGCAGCACCCCCAGCGTCTGCGACTCGATGCGAAACGCGCCGTGATAGCGCTCTTGCCAGTCGGCGGGCATCGATGCGCCGTCAAAGGCGTAGAAGCCAAAGAGAAAGCCGGCGGTCTTGCCCTCAACGCGGGCAATCAGCGACGTGCCCGCGGCGAATTCGGCGCTGTAGATGTCGCTCGGATAGAGAAAGTTATCAGGCGCGCCCCACACGCGGCGCTGAATCTCTCGGCTTGCCACGGCTTCGCTTTCATCCGGCCGCCCAATCTCGACCGCACCCATCGGCTCGTTGGTGCGGTAGTAAGAAAGCGCGCCCTGCGGGTCGTAATAGACAAAGGCGTCGTCGGGCATGGCCTGCTCGCAGGCGGCTACTATCCTCTGCGGGTCAGGCGTCGCCCCTGATGTGGCATGAAAGCGCAGGGTGTAGGTGCGCTGCACCGCGTCGCCGCTCTCCCGCAACCGGCGCGGAAACAGAAATCCGATCCCGACCGTACTTTCCGCGCCTGCCCCTTCGTAAAAGCGCGCCACCTTGCCGCCAATTTTGCTCAGCGTGACAAACAAAAAGTGGTAAGGGAACAGGGTTGGATGGGCACCAGCGCCGAGGAGGACGCCAATCTGCTCCAGTTCGCGGCTCCACTGTGGATGACCTGCATCCAAAATTGTGGCATGCATCAACTAAACCGATTTCAATGTAAAAGTTGAGGATGCGCTGACGACAGATTTAAAGCAAAAATCATCCACAGATTGCGCAGATTTCACAGATGAGAGGCTTGCGTTCACTACCTTGCAACCACGCATCGGCTACCTTCTTTTCCACCATCTGCGCACTCTATGTAATCTGTGGATAATTTTTCTCAGTGGACTTTATTTTAGGTTTCTGGCGTCGTCAGGCGTCTGCGCGGCGCGCTTGGCGTGCGGTATAGAGCACGATGCTGCCCGCCACCGCCGCGTTGAGACTTTCGACGCGGCCGACCATCGGCAAGCGCACCAGAAAGTCACATTTTTCGCGCGTGAGATGGCTAAGTCCCTCGCCTTCGTTGCCTACCACGACGGCCAACGCGCCATCTAAACGCGCGCTGGCTAACGACGGCGTCTGCTCATCGCTGTCCAGCCCCGCCACCCAGATATTCCGCTTCTTCAGTTCATCAATCTCCCGGTTGATGTTGACCACCTGCGCCACGGCCAAATGTTCGACCGCGCCGGCGCTGGCGTTGCTCACTGCCGGGGTCACGCGTGCGGCGCGGCGCTCGGGGATCAAGATGCCGTGCACGCCGACCGCTTCCGCAGTGCGGATCAGCGTACCCAGATTTTGCGGATCCTGAAGATGGTCGAGGATGAGCAGCAAAGGCTCTTCCCCGGCTTTTTTGGCGATTGCCAGACAGGTTTGGATATCGACATAAGGATAGTCATCGACCTCCAGCGCCACGCCCTGTGCGTTGATATGGTCGCTGCGCATTTTGTCAAACAGCCCGCCTCGGATCGAACGCGCCAGAATCTTGGCGCGTTCGGCTTGCGCCACGATCTCACCAAGCGGCCCATCCTTGGGCAAGGGAGCGTCTTCGCGCCGGCTCTCGATCCACAGGCGGAAGACGCGACGCCGGCCTGCGCGCAGACACTCCTGAACAGCATGTCGTCCGTATAATAGCTCGCTCATTCAGCCTCAAATCGCCACTTGGCGCCATCGGGCGTGTCATCGATTACAACGTTCAGCTCTTTCAGGCCGTCACGCACCTTATCGGCCAACGCCCATTGTTTTGCTTGTCGTAGATCTCCGCGCACGCTGATCAGCAGATCGATAAAGGGGATGGCCGCTACTTCGCTGACCGCGTCGCGGGTCGGTTCGTGCAGTGACAACCCCAGAATGCCGGCCAATTCGTGCAAAGTGTGTTGCGCCGCGGTGAAGAATGGGCCGGTGACACCCGCCGCCCGTGCGCTGTTGATGGCGCGCACCTGCTCGAAAAGCGCTGCGATCGCACCGGCCGTATTGAAATCGTCGTCCATCGCGGTCGTGAAGGCGACGCGCGCGTCTTCGGTGGCGATGCGCAGCTTTTCGACCTGTTCGCCGGTGGATTGGGCGCCTTGAGATGGGCGCAAACCGCTGCGCAGGCGCGTCAGGCTGCGCTCGGCGCTTTCGACCGTCTCCGCAGTGTAGGTGACCGGCTTGCGATAATGGCCGGTAAAAATCAACAGGCGCAGCGCGTCGGCGCTGTGCTCTTTGAGGAACTCATCGATGGTGACAAGATTGCCGAGCGACTTGCTCATCTTCTCGCCCGCCAGCTGCAACATGCCGTTGTGCATCCAGTACCGGGCGAACGATTGGCCGGTGTAGCTCTCGCTTTGGGCGATCTCATTTTCATGGTGCGGGAAGATCAAGTCGTTGCCGCCGCCGTGAATGTCCACGACCTCGCCCAGATGATGGAGACACATGGCCGAGCATTCGATGTGCCAGCCGGGGCGCCCCGGGCCAAAAGGACTCTCCCAGGCCGGTTCGCCTGGTTTTGCGCCTTTCCACAAGGCGAAATCGCCCGGGTGCTCCTTGCGTGCATCTTCCTCAATGCGGGTGCCGCTCATCGCGGCTTCAAGTTTGCGACCGCTCAGCTTGCCGTAGTCCGGGTCTTTCATGACGCGGAAGTAGACATCGCCGTCACGGCGATAGGCGTAGCCTTCTTCCTCCAGCCCGGAAATCATCTGGGTGATCCACGCCATTTCCTGGCTGACGCGCGGGTAAACATGCGCCGGCAGCACGTTGAGGTCGTCGAGATGGCGAAAATACTTCTCGGCATAGTGATTCGCCAGTTCAAGCGGGTCGCGCCCCTGCTCGTTGGCGCGGCGGATGATCTTGTCGTCGACGTCGGTGAAATTGGTGACGAACTTAACGGTGTAGCCCTGGTAGGTCAGATAACGCCGCACGGTGTCGAAAATGATCGCCGCCATGGCGTGACCGATATGAGCGTCGGCGTAAACCGTCGGGCCGCACACGTACATGCTGACCTTGCCCGGCTCAATCGGGACGAACTCCTCGGTCTGTCGTGTGAGCGTGTTGTAGATACGAAGCGCCATGAAAGCATCCTGTCATGAATTGATGTGGCTGAACTATTCCGGCGTAGCAAAGATCAGCCGGCCCGCATTGGTTTGGAGCACTTTGGTCACCTGCACCAACACTTCCTGGTTGATGTAGCGGCGGCCATTTTCGACGACGACCATCGTGCCATCTTCAAGGTAGCCGACCCCTTGCCCGGTCTCTTTGCCTTCCTGGATTATTTTCAGCGGAATTTCCTCTCCAGGCAAATAAACGGACTTGATGGCGTTCGCCAACTCGTTGATGTTGAGAATGCGCACGCCTTGCAGCCGGGCCACCCGGTTCAGGTTGTAGTCGTTGGTGATGATCAGCGCATCCGTCTGTCGCGCCAGGCTGATCAGCTTGTCGTCGACCTGCGTGGCGTCGGTGGGATCCTGGTCGACGAAGACGATAGTGGCTTCAGGCGTGTTTTGCAGCCGGTCGAGCACTTCCAACCCGCGACGGCCGCGGTTGCGGCGCAGGCTGTCCGCGGAGTCGGCAATATATTGCAGCTCGTTGAGCACAAAACGCGGCACCGTGAGCGTCCCCAGCAGAAACCCAGTCTTGGCGATGTCCGCAATCCGGCCGTCGATGATTACGCTCGTGTCGAGCAGCAACGAAGGCCCGGCCGGCGCGGTGGGGGCCACGGCCACGGGCGGCGGTGCAAATTCTGGCTTTTCCTCTCCACCGCTGCGCAACAATGAGAAGAAATCACGTTGTCTTAGTACAAAAATGGCGGCGCCGAGATAACCAAACATAAAGACCAGCACCAAAGGGACGATGTTGCCAAACGGCGCCGGCAACCGTGACACGGGAACACTCAACAGCGCGGCCATGAACAGCCCGGCCGTTACGCCGATTGTCCCGGCCACCAGATCGGTAATCGGCACCTGGCGCAGCGCGTTGTGCGCCGCCTTTGCCGGCGCCCTGACCAACCACGGTGCGAGCAGAAAGCCGAACGCTGCCCCGAACAAGGTAAAAGGAACGATCAGTTTCCAGGGATCCATTGCCAGTTCGGGGGTGCGCGTCAATACCACGCCCAGTTCCCAGCCAATGAAGCCATAGAGCGCCGTTCCCAAAATACGAAGGAGCGGGCCAAAACGCATAGATAAGGACTCCTGTCTAAGAATATATAAAGAAAAAATGACTTCAACCCATAGTATGCCAGAATAGCAGCCAAATGTCGGTAGAGCTATCTACGTTTTGTATCAATTAGGGGGGCGATTCCCATGTTTGGCCGGATCGGTGCAGGCATGGGACAATGCATGGACACGACGGACGGATGACCAGGCTTGATATCGTTGCATACTATGGAAAGAAAGTGCGGCGCCATGCGTAGACGAGTTCTTTTAGGCGTTTTTGCCCACCCCGATGATGAAAGCTTTGGCCCCGGCGGTGCATTGGCGCATTACGCCCATCAAGGCGTCGATGTGCATGTGATCATCGCGACGGATGGCATCGCAGGATCGGTGGACGATCAGGGCCGCCTGCGGGATCATGATTCGCTGGCGCAGGTGCGCTCGGCTGAACTTGCACAGGCCGCGGTTCATTTGGGCGTGAAAAGCATCTGGTCGCTGCCCTATCGCGACAGCGGGATGCGCGGCGCGCCCGACAACCACCATGCCGGCGCTTTGATTCAACAATCGGCTGACCGAGTTGCCCATGAAATCTTGGGCTATATTGCTCGGCTCGCGCCCACCGTCATCCTCACGCATGATCCCTTTGGCGGATACGGGCATCCCGATCATATCCGTGTTTGCGAAGCCACGACCATTGCCTTCTATCTGGCGCGTGCGGGGATGTCTGGCGGAAATGGTGCGATCGAGCGACCGCAAAAGCTCTATTACAGCGCATTCCCAAAGGATTTGATCCGGATCGCTGCACCGCTGATGCGGGTGGCCGGCCAGGATCCGACTGCGATTGGCCGCAACCACGATATCAACCTGGTCGAAATCAGCCGCTGGGTCACGCCGGTGACGACGAATGTCGATGTTACAGACGCCCTGATCTACAAGCAGCGCGCCAGCGAGGCGCACGCCAGCCAATTCAGTGGCGGCCCAAGCTGGCTCTCGATCGTGCCGGCGCCGGTGCGCCAGCGGTTGATGGGGCGCGAGCAATTCACCTGCGTCTTTCCCGACGTAGACCGCAACAGTGAGCACGATCTCTTTGCGGGCGTCGCATGACATCCCCCGTCGCGCCTGGGAACGCCATACGACGCATCCTCGGCAACCCGCACGAACAGCTTGACGCCACATGGCAAAAAGACAGCCCGGCGCGCTGAGCGTCGCTGTCCTGAAAGGAGAACATGATGCTTTACAACGCGCACAAGAAATCACATGCTCGGCTCGGCATGATCATCGGGGTGGGGCTGTTGCTGCTCATGCTGACGGTGGGCAGCGCGACCGCGGCCACACTCGCCAGCGCAGATAGCTATCGCCTTCCGGCCGGGCAGACCATCGAAGACAATCTCTACGTGACGGCAGAAGAGATTATCATCGACGGGAATATCGACGGCGACCTGATCGCATTTGGGGGCTATATTGAGGTAAACGGCAAAATCAGCGGCGATATCCTGGCGATGGGCGGCGGCATCGTCGTCAACGGGCCGGTGGCGGGCGATGTGCGGATTGCGGGTGGCGGCCTGACGCTCAATGGCGCAATTGGCGGCGATCTTGTTTCGGCGGGGGGCGGTATGGCGTTTCAAGGGGCGCCCGCCTTTCCGATGAATATCAACGGGCGGCAGATTCAACAAGGAACCGTGCTTGCTGAGAGCGCCAGCGTCGGCAAGGACGCCTTGATGGCCGGTGGCGCCGGCGTGCTGCGTGGGACGATCGCTGGCTCGCTCTGGGCCTCAATGGGAACGATCCAGCTTGACGGTGCGGTGGGCGGTGACGCCCATCTCTCTGGCGGTCGCATCACGGTGAGCGAAAGTGCTCAGATCGGGGGGACGCTTTACTACTCAGCCGACAGTGCGGCCGCGTCAGTCATTCCCAGTGGCGTCGCCGCTTCGGTCGAGCGCGTCGCGTCGGAGTCGCCAGCCGCGGCGCCTGCGCCAACCCTGACGGAACGATTGTTGACCTGGACGATCAGCGTCGCACGTGCATTGCTGGGCTTGTTGCTGCTTGGCTGGCTGTTTGTCAAACGGCTGCCTCGCTTTACGCAGCGCGTGCTGGTGGTGATGGACAGCCGCGCGCTGGTCGCCTGTAGCGTTGGCTTGCTTGTCGTGCTGGCTGCCGTGCCTGCCATTGGCCTGATCGTGCTACTGGCCTGGCTGTTCTGGGGCGCGGTTGCTGGCGGTTTGGCGTTCGCCCTCTTCCTGTTTGGACTGTTGGGCTTGCTCTGGATCGTGAGTCCGGTCTTCACCGGCTTGTGGCTGGGACGGCGCTTGCTCAGCAACGCCGGCGAGCTGCTGGCGGCGATGGTTGGCATCCTTGTTTTGCTGCTCGTGGTGCGGGCTGTCGAATGGCTGCCGATTGCCGGCGGCTTTGCGGCGTGGCTATTGCTGTTGTTCAGCTTTGCCTATGCGGTGGGCGCCATGATCCTTGCCCTGGGCAGTGACGACAAGGCGGCGCCGACGCTAAAGCCGACCGCAATGACGCAGACCGGCCCGCCCCTGTAATGGCGTCACCCATGATAGCTGTTCACGATGATTGAAATCTCTGCGCCCCTCTATGTGGGGGATGTCGTCGAAATGCGCAAGCCGCATCCGTGCGGCGGCAAGCAATGGGAGATCGTGCGCGTCGGCGCCGATATTGGCCTGGTCTGCCAGACATGCAAGCGGCGAGTCTTGCTGCCGCGGCGTGATTTTGCGCGCGGCGTCAAACGCTTTATCCGCCGCGGCGCGGCGGCGGAAAGTGATGCGTAAAAACGTAAAATGTGATGCGTAATGCGTAAAACGTAAGAAGTAAGGCGCTCATCACGCATTACAAGTTACGCTTTTACGCATCACCCCTTATCCACAAAGGAGCAATTTTTATGCAGCGAGCGGAATTGGTGACCTATCTCGACCAATATTTGCGGATTGGCGAGATCAAGGATTACGGACCCCAGGGGCTTCAGATTGAAGGGCGCGATGAGGTTCGCAGCATCGTTGCGACTGTCGATGCGCAGATGCCCTGTGTGGAGGCCGCTTTAAGTCGCAACGCCGATCTGTTGCTGGTGCATCATGGCATTTTCTGGGGGCCGCCGCAGCGGATCGCCGGCAGTTTTGGCGCACTCGTGCGCGCTTACGTAAGCGCCGACCTCAACCTGTACGCCGCGCACCTTGCGCTGGATGCTCATCCGGAGGTCGGCAACAACGTCGAATTGGCGCGACGTCTGGGACTCACTGTCGACGGGATGTTCGCACCGGTGAATGGGACTCCCATCGGCGTGCTGGCCAGCGCGCCGCACGGGATGAAGTTCGACTATCTGGTCGATCGCTACCAGCAGAATGTGGGGACGACGCGGCTGGTACAGGCGCAAGGGCCGCGCATCAGCCATAAGATCGGGATTATCAGCGGCGCCGGCGCGCGCGAAATTCCGCTGGCGGCCGCGCTGGGGTGCGACACGTTTCTAACCGGCGAGACATCCCACGCCGAATATTACGCCGCGCAGAATGCGGGGATCAATGTCATTTACGGCGGGCATTACGACACGGAGACGGTCGGCGTGCAGGCGCTGGGCGCGCATCTGCGCGATCGCTTTGGCGTAGAGTTTGAATTCGTCAACCTGCCAACGGGTCTGTAGCCACGACCAGCGTGCATCGCACACGCATGGCATCAAAGAGCAGAAGCACGGAGAGGACGAGCATAAAAGCGCACACGGGGAGTGAGGAGCGGGTGAAGAGATTCGAACTCTCAACATTTTGCTTGGGAAGCAAACGCTCTGCCGTTGAGCTACACCCGCATCTGAGTCGCAAGTATAGCCATGCAACTCTGGGCTGTCAAATAGACGCAGGAACATTTCTCGCCCCAGCCTCGTCACCGGTGCAGGATGGTTTTTGGTGACAGGTTCAAAGGAGGCAAGGATGTTGCCCGTTCAAGACAAGCGCGCGCGAGCTTTGATCGCGCTGCTGATTGCCGGTTTGGCAGTTGCTCTCATTCCCTTTCGCACCGGCGTCTATGCTCAGGATATTGCACCGCTCCCCCCGTTCCCGCCGATGGTGACGCCTCAGCCGGACAACCAGATCGTGATCGAGCGCCACGCGGTCGACGCCGTAGTCGATGGTGAGGTCGCTCAGGTGCAGGTGACGCAGGTGCTGCGCAACCAATCTGGCCGCGTCGCCGAGGGCGTCTACATCTTCCCGCTGCCGAAAGACGCGGCGGTGAGCGACTTCCAGATGACGGTTGACGGCGAGGTGCTGGAAGGCAAGCTGTTCGACCGTGACGAGGCGCGGCGCATCTACGAGCAGATCGTGCGCAGCCAACGCGACCCGGCCTTGCTGGAATATCTGGATCGCGGCCTCTTCCAGACCAGCGTCTTCCCGATCCCGCCAGGCGAAACGCGCACCGTCGAGTTGAGCTACGTGCATCTGGTCGAGCGCAGCGACGACCTCTATCACTTCAATTATCCGTTGAGTATGCGCGGCTACGGCGCGCCTTCGGCCCAGGAAGTTGACCTGCGCGTCGAGTTGCGCAATCTGCCCGGCCTGCGCACCATCTACAGCCCGAACTACCCGATCACGATCGAGCGCGTTGCCGACGACCAGGCGGTGATCACCTATCGCGCCGACAACGACAAGCCGTCCAGCGATTTCGATCTCTACTATGGCGCCGCGGAGGGCCTGATCGGCCTCAATCTGCTTTCGTACAAGCCGGCCGGTGAGGACGGTTTCTTCGTGCTGCTGGCCGCGCCGTCGCTGGACGCAGACGCCGACCAGGTGGTTGCGCGTGACATTGTCGTCGTGCTCGATGTGTCCGGCTCCATGCGCGGCAAGAAGATCGAGCAGGCAACCGCGGCTGTGCGCTACATCGTCGGGCAACTCAACCCCGCCGATCGCTTCAACTTGCTCACATTCAGCACCGGCGTCACCGTGTGGGAGCCTACCCTGCAGCCGGTTGACGACGCTTCCCAGGCGGGCGCGCTGGCGTGGCTGCGCAATGTGCGTGCGACCGGCGCCACGGATATCAACCGCGCGCTGCTGGAGGCGCTGGCGCAATTGGATGCGCCGGAGAGCACACGGCCAGCCTATGTTCTCTTCCTGACCGATGGGCAGCCGACGCAGGGCGAGCTGGACGCCGGCGCGATCCTCCACAACGCCATGCAAAACCTGCCGGCTGAGCGGACGCCACGCCTTTTCACCTTTGGCGTGGGCTATGATGTCAACACCGACCTGCTTGACACGCTTGCCGCGGACCTGCGCGGGCTGAGCCAGTACGTTACGCCCGACCAGCAGATCGACGAGGCGATCGGCGCCTTCTACGCCAAGGTCAGCACGCCTGTTTTGGCCGATATCGAGATCGATTTTGGGGAAGACGTGCTGTTGGAGGATAGCTACCCCTATCCGCTGCCCGACCTGTTCGCCGGCGAGCAACTGGTGGCTGTAGGGCGTTACCGGGAGGGCGGCGCTGTGGACGTGACCTTGTCCGGGCAGGTGAACGGCAAAGCGCGCGTCTATGTCTATCCGGATCGCGAGTTGGCCGCACGGGGCGGCGATCCTTTTGTGGCGCGGTTGTGGGCCACGCGCAAGATCGGCCATCTGCTCACCGAAATCCGGCGCAGCGGCCCTGCACCAGAATTGGTCGAGGCCATCACCGAATTGAGCCTGCGCTACGGCATCATTACGCCGTATACTTCTTATCTCGTGCTGGAGCCGGAGATGGTTCCCGAAATGCCGGCGGGGGAAGTCGTCCTGCGCAGCTTGCGCCGAGACGAATTCTATGTGCAGGGCGCCGAAGCCGCCGCGGGCCTGGCCGCCGCACCCGCGTCTGGGGAAGCAGCCGTTGCGGCCAGCCAGGCGCGCAGCGAGTTGCAACAGGCCGAAACTGTGCGCGACGCATCGGGCGAGATTCGCTATGTCGCCGGTCGCGCCTTTATGCTGCGCTCGTATGTCTCCACCTCCGCGGGCGAGACGCTCGCCTTGTGGGTGGACACGGCGTATGACGAGGCGATGGAAGTGACCACGCTGGAGTTTGGCAGCGACGCCTATTTTGCCTTGCTGGACGACCCCGACCTGGCGCAGTGGCTCGCCATCTCACCGGAACTGATCGTCGTGACGGGGGAAGATACGGCGCTCCGCATCACCACGCAGAGCAAATAAGCGCTTTTATAGTCTCACACCAAGCCACGGAGAGCACAAAGAAGCGCCAAGAAAGGTGTTTTCTCTGTGCTCTTTGTGACTTCGTGTGAGCAAACTAAGTAGGTCGGGCTACCATCCCGACATTGCCCGTCGCCACGCCCCACCCCCTAGGTCGGGCTGCCAGCCCGACGTTGCCCGTCGCCACATCCCCACCCCGTAGGTCGGGCTACCAGCCCGACATTGCCCGCCGCCACATCCCCACCCCGTAGGTCGGGCTACCAGCCCGACATTGCCTGCCGCCACGCCTCGCACCCGTAGGTCGGGCTACCAGCCCGACGTTGTTGGTTGACGCAAGCCGTCGGGCTGGTAGCCCGACCTACGCTCTGCGCCCGACCTACGCTCTGCGCCCGACCCGCTCGTGACGACTTAATGCTGATTTGTCCATGTCCTCCCCTCCCCTTTACAATTTTCTGCAAATCCACATGGCTGCCACCAGCAAACCGAAAGCAAGCAGATGACGCCCGATCAGTTCGTCGCCAAATGGCGCAATATCCAGTTGAAAGAGAAAGCCGGCTATGTCGAGCACTTTACCGACCTGTGCCGCGTGGTCGATCACCCCACGCCTGCGGAGGCCGACCCGGCCGGCCACTTCTTCGCCTTTGAAGCGGGCGCAACCAAGCAGGGCGGCGGCCAGGGCTGGGCCGATGTCTGGTACAAGGGTCACTTTGCCATTGAGTACAAAGGGCCGGACGGCAACTTGGCGCGCGCGTACAGCCAACTGCTCCAATACCGCGAGTCGCTGCAAAACCCGCCGCTGCTCATCGTCTGCAACTTGCAGGAAATTGTCATCCACACCAACTTCACGAACAGCGTCAAAGCCATCATCACCCTCACGCTCGAAGATCTGCTGACGTCCGCAGGGTTGACCGCGCTGCGCAATCTCTTTTACCACCCGGAGGCCTTCCGCCCGCAGATCACCGCCGCGCAGGTGACGGAGGAGGCCGCCACGCACTTTGCCCGCCTGGCTACGCACCTGGGCAAGTGGAGCTATCCGCCGCACGCCATCGCCCATTACTCGATCCGCCTGCTCTTTTGCCTCTTTGCCGAAGACATTGCGTTGCTCCCGCATAATCTCTTTACGCGCATCGTCGAGAACGGCAGGCAGGACGCCCGGCGCTTTAACCAGCAGGCGCGGCAGCTCTTTGCGGCGATGGCGGAAGGCGCGAACTTTGGCGAACATACGATCCGCTGGTTCAACGGCGGCCTCTTCGACGGCGCGGACGTGCTTGAAATGGACAGCGAGGGCGTCGATCTGTTGCAGCGTATTGCACAACTGGATTGGTCCTCCATCGAGCCGTCGATCTTTGGCACGCTCTTTACGCGCAGCCTGGATCCCGACCAGCGCGCCCGGCTCGGCGCGCAGTACACCAGCAAAGCGGATATTGTGCTGATTGTGGAGCCGGTGCTGATGGCGCCGCTGCGCAAGGCATGGAAAGCGGTGCAGGTGGAGGCGCAACAATTGGCGCAGAAGCGCGACCGCGCCACGACGCGGGCAGCCGCCACGCAAGCCAATCAGGCGCTGAATCAGTGCATCCTTGCCTTTGCTGCAAAGCTGGCGACGACGCGCGTGCTCGACCCCGCGTGCGGCAGCGGCAACTTCCTTTACGTCGCGCTGCGTCTGCTGCTCGACCTGTGGAAGGAGGTCGCCCTCTTTGCGGGCGAGTTGGGGCTGCCCATGCTCTCGCCCCTGCCCGGTCTGGCCCCGTCACCCGCGCAGCTCTACGGCATCGAGATCAACGACTACGCCCACGAACTGGCGCAGGCGACGGTCTGGATCGGCTATCTGCAATGGCTGCACGACAACGGCTACGGCTTCCCGTCCGACCCGGTGCTCAAGCCGCTGGACACGATCCAGCAGATGGATGCGATCCTGGCCTTCGACGAGGAGGGGAAGCCAGTCGAACCGGCGTGGCCGGAAGCCGAGGTGATTGTCGGGAACCCGCCGTTTTTGGGAGGTAACAAAATTCGTCAAGAATTGGGCGATAAATATGTCGAGGCGCTTTTTCAGTTGTTCAATGGACGTGTGCCAGCTTTTGCCGACCTTGTCTGCTACTGGTTCGAAAAAGCACATGCAATGATCTGTAACAGACACTTAGACCGTGCAGGTTTGTTAGCAACACAAGCAATCAGAGGCGGCGTGAACCGTTCTGTCTTGAGTAGAATAAAACAGGATGGAGATATATTCTTCGCATACTCAGATAGGAATTGGGTGCTTGATGGCGCTACAGTTCACGTTTCTATGATTGGTTTCGATGGGGGACATGAAGAGCAACGTGTCTTAAATGGTCTTGTAGTTCACACAATAAACTCTGATTTGACCACATTAGCGGATGTTACAACTGCAAAAACGCTAGCAGAAGCGTCCGGTATTGCATTTGTCGGAGACACCAAGAAGGGGAAGTTCGATATATCCCCGACACTTGCATCCGTAATGTTGGAGGTGCCAGAAAATGACAAAGTAGTTCGTCCCTGGCTGAATGGCCTTGACATCACTGGCCGTCCGCGTGGCATGTGGATTATTGATTTCGGTGTCGATATGCCTATGTCAGAGGCAGAACTATATGTATTACCATTTGAACATGTACGCCTGCACGTCAAGCCGGAACGGGACAAGGTAAGAAACCCCAGAGAACGCAAGTTCTGGTGGATTCATGGTAGAGCAGCTCCTGACCTACGTTCTTCAATTGAAGATCTCGACCGCTACATTGCCACTCCACGAGTTGCTAAACATCGCATTTTTGTTTTTATCGATTCTCATACTTTGCCTGATGGTCAAGTAGTGGTATTTGCCCGTGCAGATGAGTACTTCTTAGGTGTACTTCACTCTCGGTTGCACGAAATCTGGGCAAGAAGCACAGGAACACAGCTTCGTGAGGCAGAAAGCGGCTTTCGTTACTCACAAACTATGACCTTCGAGACCTTCCCCTTCCCCTGGCCGCCCGGCCATGAACCGCTCGACGACCCGCGAGTGCAGGCCATCGCGGCTGCGGCGCAAGCCCTCGTCGCGCAGCGTGACGCCTGGCTCAATCCGCCCGGCCTGCCCGCGGCCGAACTCAAGCAGCGCACGCTGACCAACCTCTACAACGCCCGACCCGATTGGCTCGACGCCGCGCATCGCACGCTGGACGCCGCAGTCTGCGCCGCGTACGGCTGGCCGGCTGACCTGAGCGACGAGGAAATTCTGGCGCGGCTGCTGGCGTTGAACCTGGAACGGGCGCAAGGGGAAGGCTTGGCGCGCACATGAAGCGGATGGGCAGACGCTACAACAGATGCAGAGAAACAGCGGATTTGCTCCTCCTCTCCGCCCCATGCGCTCGCTTCACGACGCCGCCAAATCCGTTGTTTCCTCGCATCCGTTGTTGTGTTTTTTGTTGCCCAGGCACGGAGAAGCCGAGTTTTTCCAAAAAACTCGGCTTCTGGCGGTTGGCATCTGTACGCCGTCATGCACTAGAAGAAAGCACTGAGGGCGCTAAAGATGATATTGAGCAGCGCGAGCAAGCTGAAGAAGAGAATGGTGCCAAAGAAGCCAAGCAGTCCACCGGCGATGTAGTAAAGGGCGACATGCGGGCCAATATCGCGCATGACGGCGATGCGCCGGATGCGTGGGCGCCGGCGTAGTGCACAGGCTGGAGTGGCGCCAACGACAAAAATCGACGACGGGTGCGGTGCTGCTGTGGATTCTTCTTCGGGCCAGGCGGGAAAGGTGCGGTTGGTAGCCATCGCTTTGTCTCCTGCTCTGAGTATAACAGAAACCTGCGCAGCCTCATCGGCCAACTGCCTGACCTATAGCGGACAAACCGGCGACTTTATTCTCTACAGCCTACTTACAATACTATCCTCCGTTAAACGCAGATACCATCAGATAGGCGCAGATGCTTTACATCTCTGATCTTATCTGCGCTGATTTCAATTTTATCTGGCGCCTATCTGCGTTCTCTTGCTGTCGCCCTACCCAAAGTTTGACGCCTGACAGTTTACTATCTTTCTCATGACAGGGGCCACGCGTGTAAAGGCGTCAGCAGATTATCGAATCAACAACGCGACAATGGCGACCACCGACCAGGAAGCCTTTGCCAAGTCGTCATTGATCAACGCCAGACCAATCGAAAGCAAGAAAATGCCAGGCATCGCAAGGGTCTGTAGGCGCTCGCGTCGTCGCTGCCGGCTATCCATTGCTGGGTCGATCAGCCGGTCGTGATAGGATGCATACCACCAGATCGCGCCGGAAAACAGGCCGGCCACGACGATTGTGGCAGCGTAGAAAATGGTGGCGACCTGATTGCCATACTCGCTGATGACGCTGGTGGGAAATGGGATAAAAGCGATCACCATCAGCAACATCATGTTGAGAAACAGGAGATTCCGGTCGTAGCGTTTGATAAAAAGGAACCGGCGATGATGACCAAGCCAGAAGGCGCCAATGACCAAAAAGCTGATCGTATAGCTTAAATATTTCGGCCAGATTGCCAGCAGATCGTGGAGCAGTTCGGTGTTCGACAGATCACCTTCACCAACTGGCAAGCGGACTTCAAGCGCCAACAACGTGATGGCAATGGCGAAGACTGCGTCACTGAAAAATACGAGCCGTTCCAATCCAAGATGATTTTGCTCCACCTTCGCTGAGTCCGTAGCGGTGTCAGGGGTCTGAGGGATAGGGCTTGTCGCCTCCAGCGTTGGCTTCATCACTTGCTCGGCAGCCATTCAAAGTTCTTCCTGAGGATAGACGGTAGCGCGCAGATCTCCATTGCGTGCGAAGTGCGCGGCGCCTTCGACAAAAATAATGGCCAGCGCAGCAATCCACTGCACGCCAATAAACAACCAAAACAGCCATCTACTGCCAGTCATTACGTTGGAATAGGCAATGGTCGTATCAGTGGCAGCGTGAAAGATCGCAGCAATCAGTACACTGCCTTGGCTGTGGTTGAATAGCCAGGTTGCAATCACGGAGGTTGCCACTGCCGACAACACAAAGCCGATGAATGGCGTCGTGGCCTGGAATGACCCAGGGATAAACACAAGCGGCAGATGCCAGAATCCCCACAGTACGCCCAGGATCAGGCTGGCGACAAGCGCACTGTATTTCGCCTGCAAGCGTGGCAGCGCAAAGCCACGCCAGGCCGTTTCCTCTGTCAGCAGGAAGAAAAAGATATAAAACAGCAATGCGGGCAGCAAGGCTTGCAGCGACAAAAGCACACCGACTTCGTTTGTTCCTCCCAGCGCCAGAAATAGGCCGATCGCAACCACGCTGAGTACACCCGGCAGCAACAGGGCGGCCACATACCAGATCGGAGCCACGCGCCAGCGGACCATGCGGCTGAGCAGATCGCGGACGGCGGGCGCTCCGCCAGAGAGCGCTGCGACGCCAAAGGTTGCCAGGGTGAGGCCAATCCAGAACGCAAGCGGCTGCGGGATGTGAAATGAGAGGAGCCCGCGCACTTCGGCGATGCTTGTCCCCCAGACTAGCCAGGGCAAGGCATACGCCAGCACGAAGAACGCAATAAGAGGGTGACGTTTTAGGCTTGTCATCGGATCCTTTCGTGTCAATGATCCAGGGCAGCTCTTCGTTGATATGTTGATATATGGAGCAGCATCATACAAATCCGTTTTCATTTCGTCAAGGCTCGACGCCTCGCCGCCGCACACCGGGTGTTGGACGCAGCGGTCTGCACCGCGTATGGTTGGCCGGCTGACCTGAGCGACGAGGAAGTCCTGGCGCGGCTGCTGGCGTTGAACCTGGAGCGGGCGCAGTAGAATTTGCGAGACTCCTGAGCAGTGCCAGCAAGAAAGGAACGCAGATCAGCACAGATAGACGCAAATCAACGCAGATAAAAACAAAGCAGCAAAGCATCGGCGGCTATCTGTGCAGAGAAACCGAGTTTTTCCAAAAAACTCGGTTTCTGGCTGCTGGCATCTGTACGCCGGAGCGAACGCATGAGGACAAGCATGATTCTTGAAAGGCCAGCAGGCAGGGGACGCAGATAAGAGCAAAGCAGCAAAGCATCTGCGGCTATCTGAGCCTATCGGCGTCTATCTGTGTCCCCTTTTCATTGGCTGAACCAGAGCTTCCGAGTTGACCGAGCGCCAGCAGTCAGTCAGGCAAGACTCCTGAGCAGTGCCAGCAAGCAGGGAACGCAGATCAGCACAGATAAACGCAAATCAACGCAGATAAGAGCAAAACATCTGCGGCTATTTGTGCGGAGAAGCCGAGTTTTTTGGAAAAACTCGGCTTCTGGCGGTTGGCATCTGTACGCCGGAGCGAACGCATGAGGACAAGCATGATTCTTGAAAGGCCAGCAGGCAGGCGACGCAGATAAGAGCAAAGCAGCAAATCATCGGTGGTTATCTGAGCGTACCATCATTGCACTTTCTCAGGTGACAGTCACTTCCAAAAGTGACTGTCACCTCTGGGCAGCGATGAAGACTGCAAAGATAGAATGTGCGTATTGGCATCTATCTGCGTTCCCTTTTCATGCACCAAACTAAAGCTTCAGGATTGACAGCTCAATTTTGCCTCTTTGCGCCTTTGCGTTAAAAGATGTTTTCATGAGGTTGCTCGGCGTGTCATCTCCCCAAATCCGCCAGGTCGAAGACCGGCCCATGCACGCAGGCGCGCGTCCAGCGTCCATTGCCGAGTGGCGTCAGACAGGCGTGGCAGGCGCCATAGCCACACACCAACTGCACGTCGACCAACGCCTGCACAAAGTCACGCTCGACGCGCAGCCGCACCGTGCGCACCGCCTGGAGCACTTCGGGCAGCGCACTGGCCGGCAGCGCCGTCGCCGCGACATCCGCCCACCCCAGCGCGTCCTGCAGACGCTCCTGCCAGCCATCGTCAGCCGCGACTTGCTGCACTTCGGCGGCAAAGGGCAGCAGGTCGCGCAGGGCCGGGGGGATTGCCCCGCTGCCCTGCAACAAGATGACGGTGCGCCCGCCCCGATCGAGCATCTCATGGAGAAGGGGCAACAGCGCGGCCACGCGCGCCGGTTCACTCACGATGGCAAGGTGACGTGCGCGCGGCGGCAGCACAAACCCATTGCCGAGCGGCCCGATCAGGTTGACCGCGGCCCCTTCCGGGCGCGCCGCCAACCAGTGGACGCCTGCATCGCCACGCGCCGCGCTGGTCAGCAGCCAGCGTTCGACCTGCGCTGCCTCCGCGGTCGCGGGACGCCACCCGGCCACAAAGAGAGGACGGCGCCGGTACAATGTCCAGTCATGAGCGCGCGCCCACGGCGATGGCTCGACGCAGCGCGCCAGGAAGTAACGCCCGGCCAGCCGTGCGCGGGACACTCCTGCGGGCAGCGCCGCGCTCAGCAGCAGGCTGCCCGCGACATCCTGCAACGGCGTGACCAGCGCCGTGAGGTCGCCGCCGTCGTGCCATGCGGGCAGGGTGGGTGCTGTGAATTGCACAGGGTTCGAGTCAGTGTTCATACCCCTCCGCTACACGATGAACAATAAAAATGCCTTTGCGCCTTTGCTTCTCTGTGCTTTGCGTGAATGGCTGCTTTCGAGTTAGGCTATTCCAGATAGGCGATAGCACGTGGGAATCGCCTTGTTTCATCGCAAGCCGCCAACGTTGAGAACATTTTGTCATTGTTTGGATAATCCTCCCAAATGAGCGCGCAAACGAAGCAGAAGTCGAACGTACTGGAGTGGTGGCGGACGCGCCTGTGGAGCCGGCGGCTGCCCCTCCATACGACCATCGAGGCGCGGACGGGCTGGCCATTGCTGTTGCTGCCGGCCTTGTTGTTCGGCCAACTGGTCACGCCCCATCCGGTGTGGATCGTCCTGCTCGTCACCATTGTGGGACTCTACGCCATCGGCTATGCCTGGGTGCGCGAGCAGGCGCAGCGTGTGTACTTTACACGCCGACGCGTCGGCGCTATCCTCGTCGCCGGCGACCAGATGCGCGAGGAATTTGCCGTGCTCAATGGCAGCGGGCTGCCGCTGTTGTGGGCTGCCTTCATCGATGCGTCAGACCTGCCCGGCTACGCGCCCGGCATCGTCGTCGCGTGCGGCGCCAATCGTGACTATCGGTGGCACACCGACGCGGAATGCGCCCAGCGCGGCGTCTTTCGGCTTGGCCCCCACCGTATCGAGTTGGGCGATCCTTTTGGCCTGTTCCGCGCCACACAACGCTACACCGACTTTGAAACGGTGCTGATCTATCCCCGCGTGGTGCAATTGCCCGCAGTCACCTTGCCGCGCGGCGGCGCGGACGGTCACGCGCAGCGCCGGCGTTCCGTAGCGGGTGCACGTCCTGCCGCCAGCGTGCGTGATTACACCGCGGGCGACAGTATGCGGTTGGTGCACTGGCCGACTTCGGCGCATCGCGGGCGGCTGACGGTCAAGGAGCTGGAGCAGGAGCCCAGCGGCGATGTGTGGATCGTGCTCGATCTCGATGAAGCCGTGCAGCAAGGAGCCGGCGCCGAGGGCACCCTCGAATATGGCGTGATGCTGGCCGCGAGCATGGCGGCTGAAATGGTGTCGGGAGCCGACCGCCGCGCGGTCGGGCTGCTGGCGGCCTCCGGCGCGGCGGTGGTGACGCTGGCGCCGCAGCCCGGGCAGGCGCAGCTTTGGGCGATCATGGCCGCGCTGGCGCCGGCGCAGCCATCACAGACGCCGCTGCACGACCTGCTGCAACGCAGCCTGTCGCTGCTGGGGCGACGTCACACGTTGATGATCATCACGCCGGCCACGGGCGAAAGCGCACCGCTGTGGATCGCAGAACTCGTGCGCGCAGGAGGACAGGGGCTGTTCAGCAGCGTGCTGGCCGTGATGACGCCTGAGCAGGAGGCGGAGACGGTTGAGTGCATGGAATTGCTCGCCCGGCTTGACATTCCCCATCAACGCTTGCGCACCGACGTGCGTCTGCGCGCCGCGCTCACCTACCGGCGCACGCGCAAGGTGATCCGTTCGACGCCCACCGGCGGCGCTTTCACCGTCGAAGTCGAGGAGGAGGTCGGGTGAACGAGCGTGCGGCTGGGTGGGACGCAAGCGAAGCGACCGAGGGGAGCGCACGGCTTCTACGCTTTCTGCGCGAGGCGGCGGCAACCTGGCGTCCCTATCTCGGCTGGATCGTGCTGGCGCTGTGCCTGCTGCTGACGATGCTGCCCGCCATGCTGCTTTGGGAGAATCGCTGGCTGCGCGTGGCATCGCTGAACAGCCGTCTCTATGCGGCCGGCTCGCTTGCCGTGTTGCTAGTCTGGCTGGTCGGTGGCTGGCGTCGTCCGTTTACTGGGCAACCAAGATTTGTTCGCGTAGCGATACAGAGCTTTGCGCTGATAGTTGGCAGCGTGCTGGCGCTCAGCCAACTGCTGGCCGAGTGGCTGCCTACTCCCTCGTCGCTGTGGCAGGCCGCGCGCAACGAAACCTGGCAAGACATCGCCGTGCCGATTGTTGATGCCTTTGTCCGGGTCGGTGTGCGCTATACGTTGTGGTGGCAGGGCGTGCAGAACAACACTGCGGGCCGCGACGATATCGTGTTCTTTGGCTTTGCCTTGCTGATCATCTGGATGGTGAGCTTGTTGACAAGCTGGCTGGCGCGGCGCTTTGAGCGCGGCTTGCTGGCGGCGACGCCGGTGCTGTGGCTGGTGGCGCTGGTCATGCTCTACAGCGACGTCGACCGCTGGCTGATCGTGGCTGGCGTGATGCTGGCCTTATTTTTGCACCTGGCGCTCGAACAGCACGCGCTGGTGGAGCGCTGGCAGATGCTGCGCCTCGACTATAACCCGCTCACGCTGCTGGAACATGCCATGATGGCGCTGGGCGTGATGGCGTTGGTGGTGGCGCTGGCAGCCTTGACGCCCAATCTCTACTGGATGGAGATCACAGGGCGCTATTATGCGCTGATTGCGCCGCTCAACGAACAATTGGAGCGGGTAGGCAAACGCGCCTTCCCCGAGTTGGCGGGGGTGAATCCCTGGGTGACGGGCGGCGTAGCGGGCGGCTTGCCCAACAACTTTCTGTTGCGTGCAGGGCCGGCTGCCAGCGAACGCCCGGTCATGCGGGTGCGCACCAGCGAAACCATGCCCTCCTACGACATCCCGCCGCTTGCGCACAACCTGCGCGGCGCCACCTTTTCCGGGTATGATGGGCGCGGCTGGCGCAATCCGACCCGCCTGCTGCGCACCGAGCACGCGGCCGAACAGCCGTGGACGCCGCTCTCTGACGCGGCGCGGCGCACGCTGTTACAAAGCATCAGCCTGACTTTTAACGGTCGCGTGATCTACGCTGCGGGCGAGCCGCTGGCGCCTTCGGTTGATTACAGCGCCGAAGAACGCTTTCCCGGCGATCTGGTGGCGTTGCGGGCGAACGCAGGCAGCTACACCGTTGCCTCGCTGATTCCTGCGCAGGCCGAAGCCGAATTGTCAGCGCTGCCCGGCTGGGACGCGCGTCAGCCCTTGCCCGCTGAATTTGCGATCTATCTTGAGTTGCCCGAGAGCGTCACCCCACGCACCCGCACCCTGGCGACCACCCTGACCGCTGATCACGCTACGCTTTACGCGCGCGCCGCGGCCATCGAACGCTATCTGCGCACCTTTCCCTATGACCTGAGCGTGCCCCCCTTGCCGGAAGCAGTGGCCGATGTTGCTGACTACTTTTTGTTTGATTTGCAACGCGGCTATTGCGACTATTACGCCACGAGCTTTGTCGTGCTGGCGCGTGCCGCAGGCATCCCCGCGCGCTTTGTGACCGGCTTCACCTCCGGCGCCTGGAACCCGACGGAGCAAGTGTGGACGGTGACGGAAGCCAACGCCCATTCCTGGCCAGAGGTCTACTTTCCCGCCGTCGGCTGGGTTCCCTTTGAGCCGACCGCCGGCCGGCCGGAACTGACGCGGTTGGGAGTGACGCGCAGTGCAGACAACTTGCCCGCGCCGCCGCTCACGGTAGGGCCGCCGCCCACCACGCCGTTGCCGTTTGATGAGCGCTGGCTGTGGCTGTTGTTGCCCATTGGCCTGCTGTTGGTCGGGGTGCTCATGGGGGTGCGGCGTTGGCGACGTAACCGCGAAGACCCGTGGGACGCATTGCTGCGCTGGGGCAGCCGTCAAGGCCGCGCGCCAACGGCTGGGGACACGGTGCTCGAGTATGGGGCCGCGCTCTCTGCGCTGGTGTTGGCGCTACCTGACGAAGCGGAAGCGCGTCGCCTGGTCGGGCGTGAGGTGCTGCTGTTGAGCGAAGAGGTAAGCACACTCCAATACGCGTCCGAACCGCAGCGCGCTGGGCTGCGCGAGCGCATCGTCGCACGGTGGCGGCGCCTGCGCAGCTATCTACGCCGCGTCGGCGTGTAGCGACTACTTGGACAAGTTGATTTCGACGCAGAGACGCGGAGGCGCAGAGATACGCGGAGGAAAAGCAAGAGAAAAGCCAGAAAGTTTCCAAGCCTTTCTCTGCGTCCCTCTGCATCTCCGCGTCAAAATGGGGAGCTTTGCGAAAAGCTGCATCATGATGGCGGTGAGGTTTGCCGTGAACTTGAATGCGGCTAGTACAGGTGGGCGTAATTCTGCCCGTAAATTTGGTAGGGACAGGCCCCCGTGCCTGTCCGGTTTCCGGGCGCACACAGGGGTGCGCCCCTACCAGGAAACCAATGAGGTATTTTAGCCCGTGTGTACTAGTCCAGGGGGGCGTAATTCTGTCCGTAAATTTGGTAGGGACAGGCCCCCGTGCCTGTCCGGCTTCCGGGCGCACACGGGGGTGCGCCCCTACCAGGCAGCCAATGAGGTATTTTAGCCCGTGTGTACTAGTACAATGAGTGCAACCATCGAAAGGATCGTTTTATGCACGATGAGCGTCTAACCGCACAACTTACCTTTCTGATCGAGCTTGACCGCCTCAAGCGCATTTTGCGCCGCACTAGCCTGGTGGGCGGCGACCGCCGCGAAAACAGCGCCGAACACTCCTGGCACCTGGCCGTGATGGCGATGGTGCTGGCCGAACACGCCAATGAAACGATCAATGTGCTCCACACGCTGAAGCTGCTCCTTGTGCACGACATCGTCGAGATCGACGCCGGCGACACCTTTGCTTACGATGTCGAGGCCAACCTGGACAAAGAGGAGCGCGAGCGCGCCGCCGCCGACCGCATCTTTGGGCTGCTGCCCGACGACCAGCGCGACGAGTTGCGTGCGCTGTGGGAGGAGTTCGACGCCCGCCAGACCCCCGAAGCCCGCTTTGCCAACGCGCTGGATCGCCTGATGCCTTCGCTGCAAAACTACCAGAATGGCGGCGGCACGTGGCGCGCAGCCGGCGTCACTCAAGCAGCTGTCTATCATCGCCTCCACCCCATCGAGGAAGGCTCACACGCGCTCTGGAGCTATGTCGAGGCGATGCTCGTCGACGCCGCCGCGCGTGGGCTGATCCGCGCCTGACGCCGCCGCCATGATGCACTACGAAATTCGCCAATGCACCGCAACATCTTGCGCCTTTCGCTTTCCCGCCGCGGAAGATCAACGCAGTGGCGACCGCTGCCCGTGGTGTGGCGCGCCTACGCAAGTCGTGCATCGGCTGCCCATCGTTGCGCAAACCGCAGAGACTCACCTGTCCGAGGGGGGGAGGATGCCGCTGGCCGGCCTGCTGGACAACGTGCGCAGTCTGTTCAATGTCGGGTCGATCTTCCGCAGCGCGGACGGCGCCGGGTTGAGTCATCTCTATCTGGGCGGCGTCACGCCCACGCCTGACCATCGCAAGCTCGCCAAAACTGCCCTGGGCGCGGAGCAACATCTTTCCTGGAGCCATCACCGCAATAGTGTGGCGCTTGCCGAAACGCTGCGCGCCTCCGGCCATGTGCTTTGGGCGCTGGAGACGGGCGGCGCTGCTGTCTCGATCTTTGACATCGAGGCGCCGCCGCTGCCGCTGGTGCTTGTCGTGGGCAACGAAGTGACCGGCGTCGACCCCGACCTGCTGGCGCTGTGCGCTCGCTGCGTCTCGATCCCGATGGCTGGGCGCAAGCAGTCGCTCAACGTCGCCACCGCCTTTGGCATCGCCGCGGTGATTTTGCGTCATCGGTGCGATGGGGCGCTGGGCGCTCAGCCAAGCGGTTCGCTGGAGTCGCAGGTTCCACTTTAGAGGCTGTTTGAAAAATTTCCCATTTTGACGCAGCGGCGCGGAGATGCAGAGAAAACGCAGAGAAAGGCTGGTGGCAAGCTTTTGCTTTTCCTCTGCGAATCTCTGCCACTCCGCGCCGCTGCGTCGAGTTCACCCTTGCCCAAACACTCTCTTAGGTTTGAGGTGACTATTACACACGGGCTAAAACACTTCATTGGTTGCCTGGTAGGGGCGCACCCCCGTGTGCGCCCGGAAGCCGGATAGACACGGGGGCCTGTCCCTACCAAATCTACGGGCAGAATTACGCCCACCTGTACTATACAGCTTTGGCAAGAATCGACCACACCGCGACCTTGCGTCACGACGGGCGGATTGTCGTCGTCGGCTATCCGTCATGATGAGGTGAAAGCCAGCACAGCTTTGCGATCGATCTTGCCGGTCGGCGTCTCGGCAAAGCGTGGGGAATAAACAAGTTGCCGGGGCGCGTGGTGGCGAGGCAAAGCCTGGCTCAGCGCCCAGCCCAGTTGCTGCGCTTGATCGTCGTTCAGCGCGTCCCCTTCGACCACCAATGTGACGACCTGGCCGAGCCGTGCGTCGGGCAAGCCCGCGACGAAAAAGCGCCGTCGCACCAGACCCAGCTCCGGCTGTTCGGCGGCCACCGCGGCAATGGTCGCCTCGACGCTTTCCACCTGCACCTTGACCCCGCCGCTGTTGATCACATTGTCCCACCGTCCCAGCCACAGGAACGAACCGTCGGGTTGCAGCTCCACCAGGTCGTTGGTCTGGAGCAGGACGTCGTTCGTCATCGGGCCGCGCAGATGCAGACAGCCGCGCGTGTCGATGCCGGTGGCGACGCCCGGCAGGGGGACGAACGCCGGCGACGCGTCCGCGCCATTGAGCCGGCGCAGCGCGACATGCGTGGCGCTTTCTGTCATGCCATAAGTGTGATAGACCGGCGCGGTCAGGTGGCGAATCTGCGTTTCCAGCGCGGGGGAAATCGGCCCGCCGCCGACCAGGATGGCGCGCGGCGCGTCGAGGCGGCGGCGATAAGAGGCAGCCCGTGGCGTGTCGTCAGGAAAGCAGGAGCCGTAGTGGGCGAGCAGCGCAATATCCAGCAACGTCTGTATCTGGAGCGGGACGAACGCGGCCAGATCGATGGCGATGTCGGGCGGCAGCGTTGCCAGCGGGTCAGCGGCCGGCGCGACGACGATCAGCTTCAGTCCCAGCACAAAGCCGCGCACCAACATCATGCGCCCGGCGATGTAGTGCACCGGCAGGCAGACCAGCGCGCTCATGCCTGCCGTCAGCCCGAGTGCGGCGCCTGTGGCGCGTGCGCTGGCTTCCATCTGGCCGCGCAGAAGCTGAATCGGCTTGGGTGCGCCGGTCGAGCCGGAGGTTTGCACCTCGAAGGTTTCGTCGCCACGGAGCCAGGCGCGGCTGAAGCTGAAGACTGCGCCGGTCTGGGCGTCGGTGTTGGCAGGCGTCACGCCGGCGCGCAACGCATCTTCATCCCACCAGCGGTCATCGAGCCAGAGCATGAGCTTTCCTTCAACTATGCTATGCGGCGTCGCGTTCGCGCACGGCGGCTAACGACGGTGTGGGCGCCCACGGCAGATCCTCGGCGCGGCGGTTGCAGAACCCCGCCAAAAACGCCCCCAATTGATAAACATCCGCAAAGTTGGAAGCCAGCCCCAGCGAGACGCGAATCGTGCTCGGGGTCTTGCCGCTAGCGACGTGCAGCAGGTCGTAGAATTCGTAGAAGGAGGTGGGCGCCGCACCGGTGAAGTAGCACGCCATTTCCTCGCGGCCAAGCTGGTGCGCGATTTCGCCGTCGCCAGGGTTGCAGAAACAGCCAGTGCGCAACGAGATGTTGCGTGCGGCCGCTGCGGCCTCGACGCGACGAAAATCGAAATCCTCGCCGTGCGGGTCGCGCAGGGTGAAGGCAATCGTCCCGCCGCGTGCCGTGGGGACGGTCGGCCCGTAGATGTGCACGAGGGGCGCGCCGTTGCTGTGCGTCAGCGCGGTCAGCATCTCCAGCAGCCAGCCTGTCAGCGCCATCACGCGCGCATGGATCGCCTGGACGCCGATTCGCTCAATGTGCCGCAGCCCGATCTCGATGGCGGGCAAATTGAGGTAGTTGACGGTGCCATCCTCAAAGCCGGCCGCGCCTGGGATCAGCGCGTGCCAGCCCTCGCCTTGCACCGACGTGATGGTGATCGTGCCGCCGGCAAACCAGGGCCGGCGCAACTTGGCCAGCGCGCGCCGGCGCACGATCAGCGCGCCGACGCCAGTCGGGTAGCCGAAAATCTTGTAGAAAGAGAGCGGCACAAAGTCGGGATGTACGTCGCTGAGATCGAGGCGATTGGTGGGAGCAAAAGCCGCACAGTCGAGCAGCACATCCCAGCCGCGTTGCTGCGCCTGCTCCACCCAGGCGAGCGGATGGTGCACGCCGCTGAAGTTCGATTGGGCAGGATAGGCGAACAGGTTGTGGTGGGCCGGGTCGGCCGCGTCAAGCGCGCCGAGCACGCGTGCAGCAGGTGCGCGCAAGTCGGGCAGATCGACCGGCACATAGTTCACCGCGGCCCCGCGCGCCCTGGCAAACTCGCGAATGCCGTTGATCGAGTTGTGATTGTCGTACAGCAGCGCGTAACGTCCACCCGGCGCAAAGGGATAGGCTTCGCCCACAAGCTTGAGCGCGCCGCTGGCATTGGCGGTGAAGATAACGGTGTACTCGTCCGGTGAGGCGTGAAAAAACGCCAGCACATGGTCGCGCGCCTGCTCGACCAGATGCGTCATCGCCAAAGATGTTGGATTTTGCGAGTGGGGATTGCCAAAAACATTGGCGGAGAGCAAGTCAAAGTGCTGGCGCAATTGCGACTCTGCATAGAGACCGCCGCCTGTGTAGTCCAGATAAATGTGGCCGCTGCGGTCGAGACGGGCGTAATCCGCGGCGCGCACATCATCGAGATGAGCGTTGGCCTGGTAGGCAGGGAATCGCTGGACAAAGTCTTCAAAAGCGCTCGCTTGATTGACAAACGTTCCATCAACAGTACTGCGGCCATGCATGGCTTATCTCCTACGGCATTACATTTGAATGAATAGCTTGCATTTTATCATGGACGCCGATGCTGGCGGCAACACACTGGCAAATCGTAGGCGCTGCCTGTCGCCGCGCATGTCTGGTCACGAACGGCAAACATGTGGTCACATGTCCCACCTGCACCGCCATCCACCACTGATGGCCCTGGTTCGTCCGGTCTTTTGACATATACGGTATAATAGCCTCATGTCCTGATGGATTCAGGTTCAGATAAAGTAGGGGAGTTGTCCCATGAAATATGTGTGGTGGATCGCGCTGCTCACACTTCTATTGGCAGCGTGTGGCGGTGAATCGAACCCAGGTCTGCCTGCCGGTGCGCAGCGCGTGGCGTTGAATACCTTTCCCAGCGGCATCGGGCGCGGCTATCCACAAGGGTTGCTCGATGAAGCAGGGCCGCCGCAACTGCTCAGGGCAGGTGATACGCCGCCCAACTTTACCCTGCTTTTACCTGACGGGCGCCATACCACGCTGGCGGATTTGAAGGGTCGTCCCGTATTGATCAACTTCTGGGCGACGTGGTGCCCGCCGTGTCGCGCCGAAATGCCGGAGTTGTTGCAAGCCGCGCGCGACTATCCGGATCTGGCATTACTGGCCGTCAATGTCAGCGAGGCGCCGACGGCAGTCAGTGACTTCGCCGAGCAGTTCCGCATGGATGCGCCAGTCGTCATCGATCCGCAGGGAACCATCAGCGACCGCTACAACATCAGCGGATTGCCGACCAGCATCTTTCTGGGCGCGGATGGCACGATCGTCGAGGTGCGGCCAGGTGCGATCGACCGCACGGTGATCGATGCTGTGTTGGAGCAATAGTCGAAAGAGAATTCTGACAACCAATGGCAGATAAGTCCACTCAATCGCTGCGCATCGCTTCCGAAGCCACTCATGCGCAACAAGATCAGGCGCACCACGGTCGTGCGACCGCGATTGTCAGCCGCTATCGTCTGCAGCCTGAAGACCTGCCCGGCGGCCAGTGGGCAGGGCGCGTCAATAGCATCAACACGCAAGGCGTGGAGGCGCTCACGTCGTTGGTGTTTGTCGAAGGCTTGGCAAAGCCGTTGGCAGTAGGCGAAGAAGATGTCCAAACATTGGTGCGCATGACGAACAGCCCCTTTGCGGGGGACTGGATCGGCTGCAAGGTGGAGCTGCGTGCGGTGCGGGTCAGCGGTGCGCGCTTGGTGCGGCTTTATGCGCCGGGCGCGGCCGGACTACCGGTGGATGCGCCAGCACCGCCGGTTGCCACGCACCGCAGGCGACCCTGGCGTGCGCTGATGCTATTTCTGCTGGCAGTTGCCCTGATTGCGGGGCTTGTCTACGCGGTGGAACAGGGGCCGCTGGTGTGGGCGTTGGTTGAAGAGACAATTTTATCGTCTCCGCCACCCTGACAGTCGCTTTTCAGGGTGACGTTCAGTGGCCGGTGGAGATTTACTGCACTACAAGTTCGCATTGTCAGAAATGGAAAAGGTGAAACGTCGTGGCAAATCCCGAAGATTTTGAAATTATACCCGATATGGGTTCGCCCCTTCCCCCACCACAGCAGAACCGGTGGTGGCTCTGGTTAGCCGGCGCCGCCATCCTGTTTGTCTTTGCATTTGCCGTCGGCGTCGGCTGGACGACGCTTTCCGACCGCGTAGGAACCGGCACGGCAACGGAAGCGCCCATCGCCGCGGTGACGTCGCAGCCGGTGGCGACCTTTACGGCCACCAGCTCGACTTCTCCCGCTGCACAACAGACCGCCACGGCGCAGGCTGGCGCGGCGGTCACGCCGGCGGCTACACTAGTGACGCCACCGGCTGCCGCCACGCTCACGTCCTTGCCCACGCCGCCCCCCACACGCGTCTGTGACGTGCCACTGGATCCGCAGTTCGCCGCCCTGTTCGATCCTGGCGCGCTAGGCTGTCCCGCCGCGCCGACCTCCATTGTCTGGGCGGCGTATGAAGGCTTCGAGCGCGGGGCCATGCTGTGGCGCAGCGACGACAATCTTTCCTATGTGCTGTACGGCGACGGGACGTGGACGCCATCTAATGAAACGTGGGATGGGCAGGAAGCGTCTTTACGCGGAGAAGCGCCGAGCGGTCTCTATCGGCCGGAGCGCGGCTTTGGCTATATTTGGGGCGTGCGCGATGACGTTTTTGCGCGGCTGGGATGGGCCACCATGCCGGAAAAAGGTTTCTGCGCCGCGATTCAGCCCTTCGAGCAGGGCTTCGCCCTCGCCAGCGCGCCGGTGGCAAGCTGCACTGCGGAAAACCTGTATAACAATGCTGCTGACGCAAGCTGGCGACCGTTGGTAATGGTGTTTGACAACAGTGGCCGCTGGCGCAGCGGTGCGATCTCTGGCGTCCCCGTGGTGAATACGCCGGTTGCCGCAGCGCCGGCGGCAACGTCCACCGCGTCGCCGGTAGCTGACGGCGCGGCGCGGCCCGCGCAGAACGGCGTCTTCCCCGCGCGGCGCGGGCAGCCGGTGACGCTCGACGGGCGCTTCGAGGATTGGCCGGGGCCGTGGCTACCCATCGATGCCGTCATCCAGGGGCGCGACCAGTGGGGCGGCCCCGCGGATCTTTCCGCCGCGTTTCAAGTAATGTGGGCGCCGGAAGGTCTCTATCTCGCGGTGCAGGTCAATGACGACGTGCTGCGCGCCGGGCCAGATGGCAGCGATCAATGGCAGGGTGACGGGGTCGAGCTGCAGTTTGACCGCCGTCTCGCCGACGATTTCGCCGATACGCGCGCCAACGACGACGACACGCAGCTTGGCCTGGCGCCGGACCCCGAATTCCTTTTCGTGCGTGGATACCGTTGGCTGCCGTTGGCCGCGGAAAGCAGCTTCCTCCCTCCCAGCGTGGTGGCGACTTCCCCTGGCGAATATGCTATAGAAGTGCTCATTCCCTGGCTTTACTTTGACCTCAGCGCCAGCGAACTTTATCCAGGCTTGCAG
>Ga0154020_10000844_pt1 | contig 37930 bp, 26 predicted proteins | sample Klosneuvirus_201_FD_109709 | JGI IMG/M metagenome (GOLD analysis project Ga0154020, IMG submission 109709) | Active sludge microbial communities from wastewater, Klosterneuburg, Austria - Klosneuvirus_20160825_MG | ecosystem: Engineered > WWTP > Aerobic digester > Activated sludge | place... | reverse complement strand
GAGCGTGCCGCCGCTCGACAGCATCTCGGGGGCGCTCAGCGCCTCGAGCGCGCCCGATCGGGTCCGCCGCGTCAGCTCGGGGCGATCGGTTCCCACCCAGAGCGTCCCGTCGCGGTCGGCGAGGAGCGCGGTCACGACGAGGCTCGGAAGGCCTTCCGCCGTGCCGTAGCGCGTCAGCTGGCCGCCCGCGTACCGGAAGAGCCCGCCCCCGCCGGACCCGATCCAGAGGGCGCCGTCCTTGTCGACGAGGAGGGCGCGAACCGGAGAGGTGGGAAGAGAGCTCGCGAAGGACGCCGGTCTGGCGACGCCGTTCTCCATCCGGTCGAGACGCCCCGCCTCCGTTCCGACCCACAGCCCCGTGCCGTCGGGGGCGAGCGCGCGGACGGTGTCGTGCGACAGCCCCTCTTTCGTGGTGCAGCGCGTGACCTTGCCATCCCTGACGATGTTGACGCCGCCGCCGTTCGTCCCGGCGATCACGCTGCCGTCCGGGGCGGCCGCGAGCGCGAAGACGAAGTCGCTGGAGAGCCCGTCCTTCACCCCGAGCCGCGTGAACGTCCGGTTCTGCAGGCGCGTCAGCCCGTTCGAGGTGCCGATCCAGAGGCTGCCGTCCTTCGTGGCGGCGAGCGCCCAGATGTAGTCGGCTCCCAGCGCCGGCGTGTTCGATCGGTCGAAGACCGTGAACTGGACGCCGTCGAAGCGCGCGAGCCCCTCCTGGGTGGCGAGCCACAGGTATCCGTCGGACGTCTGGGCCACGGCGTTCACGGAGTTCTGGGGCAGACCCTGCTCCGTCTGCCACTGGCGGTGACCGAGCTGGCTCAACCCCTTCCGGGCGTCGAGCGCAAGCGCCGGCGCCGCCACGAGAACGGCGAGCGACGCGGTGAGAACCAAGCGAGGAAGCGAGGTCGTCGGCGGCCGCAAGAACAAAATTATAGGCGGCCCGTACCATTCCGAGTCGAGGTGTGCCCGTGAAGAGAGTCTCTCTCGTGATGCTGATCCCAGCGGTTCTCGCCTTTTCCCTGGCCGCGGAGACGGCAGGCGTCGAACCGAAGGTCGAGCCGAAACGGCTCGGCTTCTCTCCCCGTTTCATCGACAGCTCGGCCGACCCGTGCAAGAGCTTCTACCAGTACGCCTGTGGTAACTGGCTGAAGGAGAACCCGACACCTCCCGAGTACGCGAGCTGGGGCCGCTTCGCGGAGCTCGGCCAGCGGAACCTGGACGAGCTCCGGAAGATCCTCGAAACTGCGGCCGCGAAGAAGGAGGGGCGGAGCGACCTCGAGCAGAAGATCGGCGACTTCTACGCCACCTGCATGGACGAGGGAAAAGCCGACGCGCTGGGCGCCCGGCCTCTCGAGAAGGCGATGGTGCGGATCGCCGTCCTGAAGACGCCCGAGTCGATCGTCCTCGAGGCGGCGAACCTCCGCCGCTCCGGAACGGGGGTCCTCTTCAGCCTCGACTCCACGCAGGACGCCCGGAACGCCAAGGAGATGATCGCCGAGGCCGACCAGGGTGGGCTCGGCCTGCCCGACCGCGACTACTACACGAAGGACGACGACAAGTCGAAGAAGCTCCGGGCGCAGTACGTCGAGCACGTCACGAAGATGTTCGTGCTGGCGGGCGACGACGGCGAGAAGGCCGCGCGCGAGGCGAAGAGCGTGATGGAGATCGAGACGGCGCTCGCCAAGGGCGCGATGACTCGGGTGGAGCGGCGCGACCCCGAGAAACGCTACAACCGGATGAAGCTCGCCGAGCTGAAGACGCTCGCGCCGCGCATCCCTTGGGCCGACACCTTCAAGGTCGCCGGCCTCCCGCCGGTCGATTCGATCAACATCGGCTCGCCCGGCTACTTCAAGGCGCTCGACGGCCTCCTGGCCAGCGCCTCGATCGACGACTGGAAGAGCTATCTCCGCTGGCACGTCGTCCATCGCGATGCGGCCCAGCTGTCGGTCGCCTTCGTGAACGAGAACTTCCGCTTCTACGGGACCACGCTGACGGGCGCCAAGGCGCTCCAGCCCCGCTGGAAGCGGTGCGTGACCGCCACCGACCAGTCGTTGCGGGACCTTCTCGGCAAGCCGTACGTCGACGCCACGTTCGGCGCGGAGGGAAAGAAGCGGATGCTCGAGATGGTGGCCGCGCTCCTCGGCGCCATGGAGGAGGACCTCGGAAAGCTGAGCTGGATGGACGACGCCACGAAGGTGCTGGCCAAGGCGAAGCTCGGGACGTTCATCCAGAAGATCGGCTATCCCGACAGGTGGGTCGACTACGGCGCCGTCAAGGTGACGAAGGGGGACCTCCCGGGCAACGTGGAGCGGGCCCGCCGCTTCGCCTTCGATCGCGAGCTCGCTAAGGTGGGGAAGCCGGTCGACAAGAACGAGTGGGGGATGACCCCGCCCACCGTGAACGCCTACTACAACCCGCAGTTCAACGAGATCGTCTTCCCGGCCGGCATCCTCCAGCCGCCGTTCTACGAGAACGGGCTGGACGACGCCCCGAACTTCGGCGGCATCGGAGGCGTGATCGGACACGAGATCTCGCACGGCTTCGACGACCAGGGGAGCCAGTACGACAAGGACGGCAACCTGAAGAACTGGTGGACGGAGAAGGCGAGCGTCGAGTTCAAGCGCCGGGCGGGGTGCGTGGAGAAGCAGTTCTCGGAATACGTGGCGGTCGACGACGTCAAGGTGAACGGCAAGCTCACGCTCGGCGAGAACATCGGCGACCTCGGCGGCCTGAAGCTCGCCCGGATGGCGCTCGCGAAGACGCTCGAGGGGAAGCCCGCCACGAAGATCGACGGCTTCACCCCCGACCAGCGCTTCTTCCTCGGCTGGGGCCAGGTCTGGTGCCGGAACACCACTCCGGAGGATCGGCGCCTCCGCGCCCAGACCGATCCTCACGCGCCCGCGGAGTACCGCGTGGACGGTCCGCTCTCGAACATGAAGGAGTTCCAGTCGGCCTTCCAGTGTCCGGACGACGCGCCGATGGTGCGCAAGGTGTCGGAGGTGTGCGAGGTCTGGTAGCCGGTGCTACCCGTGGTCCTTCCCGCGTCGCGCCGCGCCGAGGGCGAGCGCGACGAGGAGCGCCACGGCGGCTAGCTGGAGGCCGCGCAGGAGCACGGCGATCCAGGGTGATGGCAGTGCAAGACCGTACCGGCCGAGCCGAGTGAGCGCCTCCCACGCTGTCCCGCCGCCCCAGCGGAAGAAACGGCCGGGCGTGAGCGGCGAGGAGAGGCCCGCGTAGTCGCAAAAGAGAGCGCCCTCGTGCAGGAGCACGTCCCCGGCGAGCACGCCGGCGAGCGCCAGCCCGAAGAGAGGGGCGAGCCCGGGCCGCTCCAGCGCCACGAGCAGCGCGCCGAGCCCGACCCCGATCCAGAGCGGGTCGAAGGCGTGGACGTACCAGCCCTCCATTCCACCGAGTGGCGCGTGGCCTCGCGCGATGGCATCCCGAAAGAAGCCGTACGCGTGGCCGGCCTGTGCGAACGCGAAGACGAAGGCGCTCGCGGCGAGCAGTCGGAGAGCGCTCGCGGGGAGGTGCCCTCGGGCGCGCAGGCCGACCGCGAGGAGGACCAGCCACGGCAACAGGTAGAGCGCGAGCCCGAGCGGGCGGAGGAAGTTCGCGTGCTGCCCGCTCGTCCAGATCGCCTGGCCGACGAAGATCTTGACGAGGTCCAGCCACGGCAGCCCGATGAGGCGCGTCAGCGCGCTTCCCGGGATCGTCGTTCCGCTGGTCTGCCACAGCGCCTGGTCTCCCACGGGGTTTCCCGTCCGCGAGGCAAGGTCGAGCGCTGTCAGCCCCGCGCTCGCCAGGACGACGCAGGCGACGACGGCGCGCCGCGCGCGAGAGGAGTCCTTCGGCCAGAGAAGCGGGAGGAGGAGAGCGGCGGGCCAGGTGGTGAGCTTCAGCGCGACGGCGAGCGCCCACGCGAGAGCCTCACCGATCCACGCTCGTCCTCCGCGCACGGACTGAACCGAGAACAGAAGGCCGAGGGCGAGGGCCGCGCAGGCGGGCGCGTCGTTTCCCGCGCGGGCGACGAGGGTGATCCAGGTCGGGAGGGCGAGGAGGAACACTCCGGCGAGGAACCCGGTGCGGCCCCAGAAGCGGGCGGCCAGGAAGCCCGTCGCCAGGACCGTCACCACGCCGCAGAGGACGGCGAAGAGCCGCAGGAGAAGGAGCTCGCGGAGCTGCGTCGTGCCGATGACGTGATCGAAGGGAGCAACGAGGCCGTAGTACAGGCTCGGTTGCTGCGCCTCGTAGTTCGGGCTCACGTAGACGCGCAGGAGCTGACGGGCGAGCGGGACGTCACGCCAGCCCTCCGGTCGGGCCGCGACCACGGCAGGCCATCCGGAGGCGATGACGCCGAAGGCCGGCGGGGCATCCGGAGAGGCGCTCGTCGATTTCGCAAGGTAGAGCGGCACCGAGTTCTGCGCCGACGCCGGTTGCTTCCCTTCCTGGACGACGAATGCGACGCGAGCCACGTGGTACACCTCGTCCAGCCCGGCATATGGGGGCATGGCGAGCACCTGAAGCAACAGGCGGGCGAAGGCAGCGAAGGCGAGGCAGATCACCCAGGAGCGCGGGACGGTCCTGGCGCCAGGGTTCGAGGCATCGAGTGCGGTCACGGGTCCGGGGAGTCTAGGCTGGCCCGCCCTGACGCGCAGTCCAGTACCCCGGCTTCTGGTGCTGATGCGCAACGGCCCACACAGTAACTACGCCTGATTCGATTGTGTACCAAAGGGCGAAGAGGAAGGGCTTGCGAAACAGAACCCTCCGCGTTCCTTCCCCCAGGTCGACCGCGGCCTCCGGAAAGCGCCGCGCGAAAGCGACAGCAACGCGAAGTTCGGCCCGGAACCTGGCCCCGAGTTCAGGTGAAATCGAGTTGTAGCGGCGGAACGCTTCGGCTGCCTCGCGTTTTGCCGCCGGGTGAGTCTTGTAGGGTCTCAACCGCCGTCGTCGATTCCGGCAAAGAGGTCGTCTCCAGGAAGGAGATCATCCGAACCGTTGGTGACGGCACGCCGCCGGCTTTGGACCTCAGCAAACCAAACGCTCGTAGCGGCCTCGGAGGACGAGCTGACGTCCAGGCTCTCGAGGAGGGCATCGACGAGTGTCGCTCGGGCATCCGGTTCGAGCTGGAGCGCTTGACTTCTTACGGTTTCCAGATCCGCCATGAAAGGATTCTACGTCGCCCAGGGCAGCGCATCGTCATTTCGGGCGCTCGGAGGTGGCCCGGAAACCACCTCGCGATTCCCACCGCTTCCGCCGCGCCGCAGCCACGCAGTTGTCTCGAATCGGTCCGCTTCACATCCGAGAACGGGGACTCTGCGCTCAGGCCCGGACCACCGCCGCCCCCATCACCTCGCGCAGCCTCGGGAACGCCGCCTCGATGTCCTCCACCGACACTGCGCCGACGCTCAGCCGGAACCAGCCCGTCTCCCCGGCCAGCCCGAACGCCTGGAACGGCACCATGCCGAGGCCGGCCTCCTCGAGGAGCAGCTTCCGGATCTCTTCGTTCTTCGTGATCGTCACGCCGCGGTGCGTCTGTCCGAAGAGGTTGAAGCGCGCGGAGAGGTAGATGGCGCCCTGCGGCGCGATGGCGTCGACGGGCAGCCCCTCGGCCTTCATCGCCATGAAGCCGGCGTAGAGGGCGTCCATCCGCCGCTTCACGTTCTGCGTCATCTCGGCGTGGAACGCCTTGATGACCTCGGGCTTGTCGAGGAGCTGCGCGGTCGCTACCTGCTCGGGCTTCGGAGCCCACGCGCCGACGTGGCCCAGGATGTCGGCCATCCGCCTCCGGATCGGAGGGGGCATGACGCCCCAGCCCACCCGCAGGCCCGTGGCGCAGAACGCCTTCGAGATGGCGTCGAGGAGGAGCGTGTAGGGGGCGGCCTCGGGGACGAGCTCCATCGGCGTGACGTGCCTGGCGCCGCCGAACGTGAGGGTCCAGTAGACCTGGTCGTAGACGAGATAGAGCGGACGGGCGCCCGTCGCCTCGCGGCGCCGGTTCTCGTCCACCACGAGCTGGGTGATCTTCCGGAGCTCCTCCCGGCCGATGACGGTGCCGCACGGGTTGAGGGGCGAGTTGATGAGGAGCAGCCGCGCCACGGAGAGGTGGGGCTCGATCTGCTCGACCGTGGGGAAGAAGTTCGACTCCGCCGTGACGGGTAGCTCGACACCCCTGGCACCGGAGAGGTAGGTGTAGTGGTTGTTGTTCCACGACGGCACCGGGTAGACGGCCACGTCGCCGGGATCGATCAGGGTCTTGTAGACGCCGTACAGGAGCGGACGCGCTCCGCTCGAGACGAGGACCGAGTCGACCGGGTACTTCAGGCCGAGCTCCCGCTCGTAGTAGCGGACGACCGCCTCGCGGAGCACGAGGACGCCGTCGGACGGCGGGTAGTTCGTGTGGCCGGCGGCGAGCGCCGCGCGCGTCCCCTCGAGGAGAGCGTCCGGAATCGGGAAGTAGGCCGGGTCGAAGTCGCCAACGGTCAGATTACAGATCTGCGCGCCCTTCGCCTTCAGCGCGCGGATCTCGCCGGAGATGCGGAGGATCTCGGACCCGACGACGCCCCGCGCCAGGCGGGAAAGCCCGGCGTCAACCGTCTCGGCGGGGAGGAAAAACGGGGTCATGTCCATAAGCGGCGGATTCTCTCACGGGGGGGACGCGAGCCGGCCGGTCAGCTCGGCCAGGCGACGGAGCCGCTCCTGGAGCGGGGCGCGCAGCTGTCGGCGCGTGGCGCGCCAGGCCCAGTTTCCCGCCGCGAGGCCGGGCATGTTGAGGCGCGCCTGGTTGCCGAGACCGAGGATGTCCTGCAGCGGAACGACCACGCGGTCCGCCACCGACGTGTACGCCGCCCGGATGAGATCCCACTCGATCGTCTGGCTGCTTCCCCCGATGTACGCGAGGACCCGCTCCGTCTCGGCGGTTCCGAGGGAGCGGAACCAGCCCCGCGTGGTGTCGTTGTCGTGCGTCCCCGTGTAGACGACGCTGTTCGGGATGTGCCGGTGCGGCAGGTATTCGGAGTCGATCTCCCCGAAGGCGAACTGCAGCACCTTCATGCCGGGGAAACCCGTTCCGGTCAGGAGCTCCCTCACGTCCTCCGTGATGACGCCGAGGTCCTCGGCCACGATGGCGAGGTCGCCGTAAGCCTTCCGGATGGCCTCGAAGACCGGGAGGCCGGGGCCCGTGACCCAGCGCCCGTTCAGCGCCGTCTCGTGGTGGGCTGGAACTTCCCAGAAGCCGGCGAAGCCACGGAAGTGGTCGATCCGCACGACGTCGGCCAGGCGGAAGCTCATGCCGATCCGCGCGATCCACCACGCGTAGTCCGTCTCCGCCATCCTGTCCCAGCGGTAGAGCGGGTTGCCCCAGCGCTGGCCGTCGTCGCTGAAGGCATCGGGGGGAACGCCGGCCACCGTGAGCGGGTTGCCGTCCGCGTCGAGGGCGAAGAGGCTCTGATGCGCCCAGACGTCGGCGCACTGGAAGGCCACGTAGATGGGGATGTCGCCGAAGATCTGGATCCCCAGCTCGTTCGCGTGGTGCTTCAGGCGCGTCCACTGGCGGAAGAAGAGGAACTGGACGTACTCCTGGAACGCGATCTCGTCAGCCAGCTCCCGGCGCGCCGCCGACAGGGCCGCCGCGCGCCGGTGGGCGAGGTCGGCCGGCCATTCGTTCCAGTGCTTCGAGTCGTGCTTCCGCATCAGCGCGACGAAGAGCGCGAAGTCGGGCAGCCAGTCGGTCTGCTGCGGGGAGGTGCGGAAGGTCTCCAGACCCACGCGAGCGGCAGGTGTCGCGTGCGACTGGAAGTGAGCCCACGACTGCCGGAGCAGCGCTTCTTTCCACGGGATCACGGCCTCGAACTCCACGTGGTCGTGCGGAAAACCGGGCAGAGTCTTCAGCGCCGAGGCGGGAAGGAAGCCGTCCTCGACGAGCTCTTCGGGCGAGATGAGGAGCGGGTTTCCCGCGAACGCGGAGAGGCTGCCGTACGGCGAGTTGAGGTAGGCGGTGGGGCCGGTGGGGAGCACCTGCCAGAGGCGCTGGCCCGCGGCCGCCGCCCACTCGAGGAAGTGCTCGGCCTCGGGCCCGAGGTCGCCGATGCCGAAGCGGCCCGGGAGCGAGGTGGGGTGAAGGAGGATGCCGGCGGCGCGTGAGCTCACGGAGCGAGGATAGCGGCGTTCACCATCAGCCGAGTGCCGTCTCCAGGAGCTGGACGGCGGCCAGCGTCTTCTGGTACTTCGTCTCCCAGGCAGTCTGGGCCGAGAAGGCCTTCATGGCCTCCATCCGGAGCGCGTCGATCTGGGGCTTCAGGGCCCGCTGGAACGCGGGCGGGACCTTCGCGACCTCCTTGTTGACGAAGGCGTTGATCTTCGCGACCTCACGCTGCGTGCCGGCGAGGGTCTTCGGCAGGAAGTCTTTGGCCTGTTCGGCCATCTTCCGGCCCGCTGTCTTGAGGCCCGCGTTGGTGGGCTGAGACGTGATGTCGGCCGCCAGCTTCTTGATGACCGCGCCCTCGCCGGTGACGGTCTTCCCCCACAGGGAGCCCATCGTCGTCACGTGCCCGGCCGTGAGGACGGCCAGTGAGGTCTTCATCTTTGCGAGGAGGCTCTCGTAGAAAGCGGCGTTCTTCTCGCCAGCAGCCGCCAGCGTCGTGGCCTCGGTGGCGGCCTTCTCGGCGTCGTCCAGCGCGTCCTGGGCGTCGTCCCGTCCTGCATCGCCAAGCTTGAACGTGGCATAGGCACGCGCCGCGAGCCCGGCGTGAACGGCGACGTCGGCGGGATCGACGCCGAAGTCCTTCGCGTTCAGGTTCCGCTGCTTCGTCCACTCCTTGTTCTGCCAGCCCCCGATGAGGCTGTTCACGGCGTCGTACTGCGTCTTCGCGCGCTTCGCCGCCGCCTCGGCCGCGGCCGCCTTCGTGCCGGCCAGATCGGCGTTCCCGGCGGTCACGGCCTGGTCCGTCTCGTCGAGCGCCTTCTCGGCGGCCTTGGCTTCGAGGACGACCTTGCCCACCGCGGCGTCGAGCTTCCCCTTCTCGCCTGGCCACCAGGCCAGGTAGTCGAGTCGAGCCTGGGCGAACTCCGCGACACCTGCCTCGAGCTCCTCGACGCTCTTCTCGAGCTCGGTGATCGACGCCTCGAATTTCTCGATCGACTTCTCGAGGTTCTCGATCAGCTTCAACTTTGCTTCGCCCTCGGTCCTCTTCGTGCTCGATTCCTTCTCGAACGCCTTCTTCCGGGTCGGGTCCTTCTCCTTCTTGGCGTCGGCCTCTGCCTTCTGCTGGGCAGTCGCGATGACCTTGAAGGCAGCCTTCTGCTTCACGATCTCCGACTCCGTCTTGGTGATGGACCCCTGCTTCGTTGCGATTTCCTTCCTGACGTCGGCAATTTTCGGCATGTGCGGTTCCCCCCCTCCCGGAATTCTGCCAGATGGAGCGGTGCGATGATCCGGGCATGACGCCTGTCGACGCCGCCGTCCGCGCCGCGAAGGAAGCGGGTGAGCTCCTTCTCTCGTACTTCGGCACCTTCGACCCCTCCTGGGTCGAGGAGAAATCGAAGAACGACGTCGTCTCGCGAGCCGATCGTGAGAGCGAGGAGCTGTGCCGGCGGATCCTCCTCGACGCCTTCCCTGGCGATCGTTTCCTGGGCGAGGAGAGCGGCGTGTCGGGAGAGACCGAGACGGCGCCCGCGTGGATCGTCGACCCGCTCGACGGCACGGCGAACTTCGTCCGGGGCTTTCCGCACTGGTGCGTCTCCATCGGGCGGACGGGCGGCGGCCTCCTGGGCGAGCTGCAGGTGGGCGTGGTGTGGGACCCGGTGAAGAAGGACCTCTTCGTGGCCGAGGTCGGCGCCGGGGCCTTCCGGAACGGCTCGAGAATCCGCGTTCCCGAGCGACCCGGCCTCGACGGCGCCGCGCTCGCCACCGGCTTCCCGTTCCGCAACCAGGCGCGCATCGACGTCTACCTATCGGTCTTCCGCGAGGTCTTCCTGCGCGTCCGGTCACTCCGTCGCGCCGGATCGGCTGCCCTCGACCTCGCCTACACGGCGGCCGGGATCTTCGACGGCTTCTTCGAGTTCGGCCTCTCGGCCTGGGACAGCGCCGCCGGCGCCGTGCTGGTGCGCGAGGCCGGCGGGCGGATCACCGACTTCGACGGGCTCGGGGCGTGGCGCCGCACGGGCAACATCGTGGCCGGGTCGCCAGGCGTCCATGCCGCGCTCGTGGCGCTGTCGAAGGAGCTCGGGGTGACGGAGGCGGAGCTCCGCTGACGGACCGCCTGGGGCTACGAGGTATGCCGATCCGCGTTCTTCACGATTTCTCCAGGGCGACGAGGAGCTTCCTGGCCTCGCGGAGCTCGCGCGCGTAGCGCCCGGCCGGGGCGGAGGCGACGAAGCGGCGAAGCGCGGCCCCCGCGGCGTCGGTGCGACCGTTCCGGGCGGCCGTGGTCCCGAGGTTGTAGAGCGCGTCGACGTCGCCGGGCGCGAGCGTCACCACTCTGGCCCAGGCGCCGAGCGCGGCGTCGACGTTCCCCTCTTCCAGCGCGACGACGCCGAGCCCGTTCCAGGCCTGCGGCAGGGACGGATTGAGGGCGACGGCCTTGCGGAGAGCGCCGCCGGCCGCGTCAACGTGACCCGCCTTGAGGCACGCGATGCCGAGGTTCATCAGCGTGACAGGATTCTCCGGGTCGGCGGAGAGCGCGCGATCGAAGACGTTGCGGGCGCGCTCGAACGCTCCCGTGTCGGCCAGCGCGATCCCGAGCGCGTTGAGCGCGTCCGGATCCAAGCTCGACTCGAGGGGCGAGACCCAGGCGAGCGCCTCCTTGCCGCGGCCCGCCTCCGCGAGGACCAGGCCGAGGCGAATCCTGATCGCGTCGCTTCCGCGGCCGTCGGCGAAGCAGGTCTCGAGAACGCGCACCGCGTCGCCCGGGCGGTCGGTCTCCTGGTAGAGGAACGCGAGGTGCTCGGCCGCCGCCGTGAGCCGTGGGTGGGCGCGGAGCAGAGCCTCGGCCCCGGCGATCGCCTCCGCCGGCCGGCCGCGCTGGTAGAGGTCGACCAGCTCGTGGAGGCGCGCGTCCACGGCGACGAGGCGCTTCGGGTCGTCCTCCGCCGTCGCGGGGCGCGGCGCGACGTTGCCCGAGGAGGTGACGTAACCGAGCGAGCGGAGTCGTGCCGTCTCCTCCTCGCTCGGATGCGCGCGCGCCGCGGGGCGTCGCGCCCCCTCGGGGAGGAGCCGCGCGAGGTCGCGGACGAGAGACTCGCGCGCCGGCGCCAGGTTCGCCTCTTCCGCCGGATCCGCCGCCAGGTCGTAGAGCTCGCGGATCGGCAGGTCGATGAACTTCTCCCGACCCCTCAGGATGCCGGTCAGAGGAGCCCATCCCCGGTTGAGCTGTGCCGAGAGAGACTCGAAGTAGGTCGTCGTGCCGGCCTCTTCGGGCCCCAGCAGGGAGCGCCCCGGGAGCGCCGGATCGGCCGGCGCGCCGACCGCGGCCAGGATGGTGGGGACGAGGTCCACGTGGCGGGCCGCGCGGTCGTCGGATCCCGCCGTGACGGAGGGGCCGGCCACGACCAGCGGGACGTGGAGCGTGGCCTCGTAGGCGAACAGGCCGTGCGTCGCCTCGCCATGCTCGCCGAGCGACTCGCCGTGGTCGGAGGTCAGGATCACGAGAGCCGGGGCCGTCAGCCCGTCCAGGAGCGGAGCGAGGGCGGCATCGGTCGCGGCCACCTCGCCCAGATACGGCGCGTCCCGGTAGGTCGCGTGGAAGGGCGGGGGGGGCGCGTAGGGCGCGTGGGGCTCGAAGAGGTGGACCCACAGGAATCGCTTGCCCGGGGGCTCAGCGTCGAACCAGGCCCGCGCGGCAGCGACCACCTCGGTCCCGGGTCGCTCGGCCAGCCTGAAGCTCGAGGCGTCGGAGCCTTTGCCGTATCGGTCGTCGTAGACGTCGAAGCCGCGCGCGAGGCCGAAGCGTCGATCGAGCGGGAAGGCGGCGACGAACGCGCCGGTGGTGTAGCCGAGCCGCTTCAGGCGAGTCGCCACCGTCTCGACGCTCGGCGGAACCGTCATGCCGGCGTTGTCGCGCACACCGTGCTGAAACGGCAGGAGGCCCGTCAGGATGTTCGTGTGCGACGGGAGGGTGACGACGTTGTGCGCGTGCGCCCGCGAGAAGACGCGTCCGCGGGCGGCGAGCCGGTCCATCGAGGGGGTCTTCACCCGGCCGTTGCCGGAGAAGCCGGTGGCGTCGGCGCGAAGCGTGTCGACGGTCACCAGGACGACGTCGAGGCTCCCGGTGGAAGGCGCCGCAGGGGGCGGCGTCGTCCGGGAGCATGCGGCGAGCAGCAAGAGAACGCTCCCGATCCCGGTGCGTCGCACGGTCGCGACTACTGGAGCGCCTCGAGTAATTGCCGCGCCTCCCTGGCTTCGTTCGAGGCGGCGGGCGCGAGCTCGACGGTCTTCCTCAGGTCTGCCTTCGCTTCGGCCTTCCTATCGGCGGATACCCGCGCGAGGCCTCGGTAGTAGTAGCCGTCGTGAGCCGCCGGCGCCAGCGCGATCGCCTTCGTGAAGTACGTCTCGGCGTCGAGCGGCTTCTTCCGGTTCAGGAAGAGAACCCCGATGTTGAGGAAGACGTTGGGGTCTTTCACGAAATCGTCCGGCACGGTCGAGAGCGCGGCCTGGCCCCCCTCCAGGTTCCCTTTCTCCAGCTCGAGGTTCGCGAGGAGCAGCCACGCCCCGTTGTTGCCCGGCTCCTTCCGGGTGATCTTCCGGACGGTCTCGATCGCCTTCTCGGCGTTCCCCTCGCCCGAGTACGAGCGAGCGAGGGCGAAGAGGAGCGACACGTTGTCGGGCAGTCCGGCCGACGCCTTCTCGAACGCCGCGCGGGCGTCGGCGAAGCGCTTCTCCTCGAGCGCCACGTTGCCCTGCTTCACGGCCTCGACGGCCTCGGGCGGAAGGCCGGCCGTGGCCGCCTTCTCGGGCTCGGGCGCGGCAGCGGCGGCCTCGAGCCTGTACTCGAGGAACGGCGTCCGGGTCACCTCGCTCACGTTGACGACGATGCGCCCCGGCACGAACCCGGGCTTGTCGAAGTCGATGTTCCACTCGCCGTTGGCGAGCCCCATGTAGACCCATCGGCCCTTCTCGTCCGTCTTGATCGGAGGAGGACCGACGTCGCCCTTCTTGAGTCTGACCTTCAGCTCGGCGCCGGCAATCGGCTTGCCTGCGGCGTCGACGACGCGTCCCTCGAGCCGCCCCCGCCCCTTCCAGGCCTGTCCCTCGGCAACCGAGGAGACGGCGAGGACGACAAGAAGCGGAGCTCCAACGATACGCAATGGCTGCATCTCGAACCCTCCTGGTCCAACATTGCCTTCCGCCGCAATATCGCTTCCGGCTGGTCACGCAGCCCGGAAACGGATCAGGAAGGGGAACGAGACGCCGAACCCCATGCGTTCCCAGATACGAGGCGACGTGGCGAAAGTTCTCGCCCCGTAACGCGACTCAGGTCGCGGCGCCCGTCCGGAGGATGGGGGTGGGGCGGCGGTTCTCGTCCACGTTCACGTAGACGACCTCGGCTTCGGTGACCTTGACCCGCTCGTCCGAACGCCGCCACCTCTCGGCCTCCACCACCACGGTCACCGTGATGGACGTCCGGCCGATCTTCTTGACGGCCGAATAGAAGCTGACGACATCGCCCACGAAGACGGGCTGGAGGAAGACCACCTCCGTCATCTTCACGGTGACGACGAGCTCGCAGAACGGCCGCGTGGCGATCGCGCCGGCGACGTCGATGTAGGAGAGGAGGATGCCGCCGAAGATCGTGCCGTGGGCGTTGGTGTCCCGGGGCATCATGTTGACGCGGATGGCGGGGGACGCGGGGAGGTCGGACATGGGGCGGATTATGGGACCGGCCAGCGGCTAAACTGCGGCTCGATGCGTCTCCGAAGAGCCCTCCTCCTCGCGCTCGCCGTCGTTCCCGCGCTCGCCTCGCTCCACGCCTCCGCGCCGTTCCTCTCCCGCGCCGAGACCGTGAAGCCTCGCAAGCCGGGCGTCGTCTCGTTTCTCGCCTTCGGCGACTCGGGGACGGGCGGGCCTGGTCAGCGCAGAGTGGCGGAGTCGATGGCGAAGGTGATCGGGGCGAGCCCGGTCGACTTCGCGCTGATGCTGGGGGACAACTTCTATCCCGACGGCCTCGCGTCGGCCAGCGACCCTCTCTTCGACCAGCTCTTCCGGGACGTCTACCTGAAGGAGAGGTTCCCGTTCCCCTTCTACGTCACGCTCGGCAACCACGAGTACCACAGGAACGCCGCGGCGAACCTGAAGCTGGGAGCGCGGGACGCGCGCTGGAAGATGCCGGCCCGCCGCTATGCCTTCACGGCACCCCTCTCGGACCGGGAGTCGGTCCTCTTCCTCTGCCTGGACACCACCGCCGTCGACGCCCCCGCGCGCGTCACGCCGGACGTCGACGTCCGCCCGCCCCTCGAGGGAGTGGCCGAGGAGCTGGCGGCGGCGCGGGGCGCGGCGTGGCGCTTCGTCTTCGGGCATCACGCCTTTCTGACGTCGGGCGCCCACGGTGAAAGCGAGCCGATGCTGAAGCAGCTGGCGCCCGTTCTGGCGGCGGGGAAGACCGACGCCTACCTCTGCGGGCACGACCACATCCTCGAGTCGCTCTCGCCCGTGGCGGGCGTGCCGCAGATCGTGTCGGGAGGCGGCGGCGGATGGGACCGCGCGACGCCCATCGTCCACGTCAGGCGGGAGAGCCTGTTCCGCCAGACGGGCGGCGGTTTCGTCCGGGCCGAGATCAGGCCCGACGCCGCCACGTTCGTCTTCCACGACGTGGAGGGCGTCGTTCGCCACACGAGGACCCTCTTCCCGCAGCCGAAGGTGGAGGTGACGAAGTGACCGATCTCTTCATCGGCCGGGCCGTCGACGCCGCCACGGGAAAGACCGGACCCGAGAACCTGCTCCTGGACTCGACAGACCTCACCACCCACGGACTGATCGTGGGCATGACGGGTAGCGGCAAGACGGCGCTCGGAATCGTCCTGATCGAGGAGCTCCTGAAGGCCGGTGTCCCCGTCCTCGCCATCGACCCTAAGGGCGACCTCGGTAACCTGCTGCTCCAGTTCCCGGCGCTCTCGAAGGAGGAGTTCGAGCCGTGGGTCGACACCCGCGGCGGGCTCACCGCGGAGGGCGAGGCGGCGAAGTGGCAGAAGGGTCTCTCGCAGTGGGGGCTCTTCGCGCTCGACGTCGACATGGCGAAGAGCTCGCGGGACGCCACGATCTACACGCCAGGCTCGACCGCCGGGACGCCGCTCGACCTCCTCGGCTCGCTCCGGCCGCCGGGCAAAGGGGCCGACGAGGAGGATCGCCGCGACCTGATCGGCGCCTTCCTCGCGGGCCTCCTCGGCCTCGCCGGGATCGAGGCCGACCCGGTGAAGTCGCGCGAGTTCATCCTGCTATCGCTCTCGGTGGAATCCCTCTGGGCGAAGGGGGAGACGGCCACCCTCGAGGCGCTGCTGAAGGCGGTCGCGACGCCGTCGTTCGCGAGCGTGGGAGCGCTCCCTCTCGAGACGTTCTTCCCCGCGAAGGAGCGGCAGGCGCTCGTCCTCACCCTGAACAACCTCCTGGCGTCGCCGTCCACCGCGGCGTTCCGGAGCGGCGCTCCGCTCGACATGGACGTCCTCCTCGCGCCGCGAAAGCTGTCGATCGTCTCCATCGCGCACCTTTCGGACGCCGAGCGGGTCTTCGTGGTGGCGACGCTCCTCTCGCGCGTCAAGGCCTGGATGCGAAGCCAGAGCGGCAGCTCCACGCTCCGCGCGGTCGTCTTCATCGACGAGATCTTCGGCTTCTTCCCGCCGAGCGCGGAGCCGGCGACCAAGCGGCCGCTGCTCACGCTCCTCAAGCAGGCGCGGGCCTTCGGGGTCGGGGTGGTCCTCGCCACCCAGAATCCCGTCGACCTCGACTACAAGGGGCTCGCGAACTGCGGCTGCTGGTTCGTGGGAACGCTGCAGACGGAGCGGGATCGGAAGCGCCTGGCGGACGGTCTCACCGACGCCGGCGGCTCCGTCGACGTGGCCGCGCTTCTCGACAAGACGAGGAAGCGCGTCTTCCTCCTGCACGACATCCATCGGAAGGCGCCGTGCCTCGTGGAGTCGCGCTGGGCGATGAGCTACCTCCGCGGTCCGATGACGCGAGGTGAGATCTCGAAGCTGTCGGGCGCGCCGTCGGGCGCCGCCGCCGGGGGCGGTGCCGCGTCCGCACCGACACCGGACGCCGACACGGCCCCGCCGCCGACGCCCGTCGTCTGGCCGGCGCGCTGGGCCGAGACCCGGGGCGCCGACTTCGCCAGGCCGCACCTCTACGTGAAATACGCGGTGCGGTACCGGCTGGAGAAGGCGACGACGCCCGAGATCAACGGGGTGAAGCTCATCCCGCTCGGCGCGGCGTCCGCGGGCGAGGTGATGGAGGGCGAGCCGCTGGACATCGCGGTCGACGCGCTGAAGGACGTCGCGCCTTCGAAGCGGCTCCGGTACGAGCCCCTCCCGCCGTGGCTCGGCCCCGACGCCGTGCGGCTGGTGGAGAAGGCGGTGCGCGAGCGCCTTCCCGACAAGCTCGCGGCGAAGCTCCTCCGCGACCCTGTCACCGGCGCGCTGTCGACGGCGGACGAGTCGCCGGAGGCGTTCGCCACGCGCGTCGCGGGCCAGGCGGAGGCGCCGGCGAAGCTGCGCGAGAGGCTCGAGAAGAAGAGGAGAGACCTGGCCGCGGCCCTGGACGCGGAAAAGGGGCGCGAGCAGGAGAAATGGGTTTCTGCGGGAGGCGCGGCCATCGACTTCCTCGGGGGGCTCCTGGGGAAGCGGAAGTCGCTCAAGGTGGGGAAGATGGGGGGCGTCCTGACGAAGAACCGGATGGAGAAATCCGCCGAGGCGAAGGTGGAGACGCTGAAGGCCGAGATCGCCGAGCTCGAGGCCAAGATCGCTCCGCCCGACCCGTCCCGCTTCGAGACCGTCGAGATCGTCCCTTCGAAAACGCACGTGGACGTCCTGTCCATCGGCGTCGCCTGGGTGGCGTGAGAAGCTCCGGGCAGGAAGGTTTATGCCGAAGATCGCTCCCCGACTCGAGGTCACCGAGCACCCGCTGTACCAGGAGACGATGGCCGCTCAGCACCTCGCGTATCAGCTGATGAAGGGTGTTCCCGCGGACCACAAGGCCGACGCCACGCGGCTCCACATGGCGTGCGTTCACGCGACGACCTACGCTCAGTACGCGCTCGACCCCGACGCGGCGGACAAGCCGGGAAGCTACGGGGGACTGCGGAGCGCGCTCGCGAAGGCCAGGCGCCAGCTGGAGCCTCTGATGTCCGTCGCGGACGCGAACGAAGCGGAAGCGCTTCTCGCCAAGCTGGCCGAGATCGAGAAGGCCGCGCTCGCGACGGAGGCGTAGCGGCCCGTCTACTCCTGCTTCTTCGTGCCGAGGATGACGAGGACGATCAGGAGGAGGAGCACGATGAGGCCGATGACGATCGTCGTGGTCTTGGACGCTCCGGGAACCTCGGTCGTGGTGGTCTCGGCGGCCCTGGGCTCGGCCTTCGGGGCGGCGGCCGGCGGCTCGGCCGCCTTCGGGGGCTCGACGCTGAGCGTTGTCGGGGAGGCCGTTGACGGGGCGGCCGTCGATGCGGGGGCCGGGGCCGTGGCGGTAGCGGCCTCCCCGGCCGGGCTGGCCTTCTCCTCGGCCGCGGCGACCAGGACGTTGGAGAGGGCGAGGAGGGACAGCAGGGCACCGGTCGTGAAGGCGCGGCGAAAGCTCATGCGGCGAAAGTAATCGGCGAATGGTGCCTCGTCAAGCAGCGAGCCCTTATCATCCGGGTCAGATGCGGCTCAACGCGGCTGTTTTCATCGCGGGTGCCGCGCTGATGGGCCTGGAGATCGCGGGGAGTCGTGTCCTCGCGCCGGTATTCGGCACGTCCGTGTTCGTCTGGGGCGCCCTCATCACGACGTTTCTCGCGTCGCTCGCCCTGGGCTACGAGCTCGGCGGCCGGCTGGCCGACAGGCGACCGGAACCGGAGATCCTCGCCCGCTGCCTCTTCGTCGCCGCTCTGCTCGTCTGGATCGTCTTCTGGAACCCGGCTCCGATCCTCGGGGTCCTGGCCGACGCGCCCGTGCCCGAACGTTTCCGGTCCCTGCTCGCGGCGGCGGTGCTCTTCGGACCCCCGAGCGTTCTCATGGGGTTCGTCGGGCCCTTCGCCGTGCGGCTCGCCACGCGCGACATCGCTCGCGTGGGGAGCGCCGCCGGCCGGCTGTCGGCCATCTCCACGGCGGGCTCCATCCTGGGCACGTTCGCCATGACGTTCTTCCTCATCCCGGCCTTTCCCATCCGGCCGATCCTCTTCGGGCTGGGGCTGTCGCTCCTGGCGTCGGCCGCGCTCATCCCCGTCAGGTCCCGGCTCGGACCCGCAATCGCGTTCGCTCTGGGGATCGCCGGCAGCCTGGTCTTCCTGATCAGCCCGGACAGGGCGATGATCCCGCCTCCCGTGGGGAACATCCTCTTCGAGAAGGAGACGGCGTACCACCACATCCGGGTGGTGGACTCGGGGCTGAGGCGTCTCCTCTACTTCAACAACCTGACCCAGGGCTTCGTGCCGCTGCGGGACGGCGTCGACCAGCCGCCGATCTACGCGGACGGCCTCATGCTCCCGTTCGCGTTCCGGGCCGCGCCCGTCCGCTCGGTCGTCGTGATCGGCCTCGGCGCCGGCCTCGTGGAGCGGAGCCTCTCCGCGCACTATCCGGAGGTCGAGACGACGACCATCGAGATCGACCCGGAGGTCGTCCGGGTCGCCGAGCAGTACTTCCGCTTCAAGCTCGATCCGAACGACCGGATCCTGATCGGGGACGGCCGCCACGAGCTGCGGAAGCACGTCACCTCGGTCGACGTGATCGTGGAGGACGCCTTCTTCGCGGATAGCGTGCCGTTTCACCTGATGACGCGCGAGTTCTTCGTCCTGTGCCGCGACAGGCTGTCGCCCGACGGCATCTACGTCGCGAACCTGGTCGGTTCGCTCACCGGAAAGGACAACGGTCTCTTCTGGGCGATGTACCTTGCTCTCCGCGACGTATTCCCGAATGTCTACATCTTCAATGACGAGCTGGCGTCCGGAAGCGCCGCCTTCCGCGGCAACGCCATCGTGGTGGCTACGCGCTCGAGGGACCGGCTCGACCGCGCGTCGATCGTGGACGGGGCGGGGAAGGTCGCCCGGAAAATGTCTCGTCCCGAGATCCTCGAGTGGGCGGGACGCCTGCACGAAGGGGAGATCCGGACCGAAGGCTGGCCGATGCTGACCGACGCCTACAGCCCCACGGACGCGCTGCAGCACCTGTCGAGGTGACGCGCGCCCTCGAGCGCCCCTTCCTCAGTGCGAGTGGGCCGCCTTGATCCCCCGGATCGACTCCTCGAGCGCGGCGATCTCGCGGATCAGGCCGTCCCGATCGGCCGGCAGCGCCGTCTGGAGCGATTCATCCGAAAGGAGGCGAGCCACCTCCGACAGCTTCGACTCGGCCTGGAACAGGACATCGTCACGGTCGCGGCCCGACAGGTCCAGGAAGGCCTCGGCGATGAGGGAGGGGACCGATACGGCGGCCTTCCGGATTCGCTGGCCCGATTCGGTGGTCTTGAGCCCGGCCTCGTCCACGACCGCGTAGATGGTGTGAGCCACCGACATCGCCTGCTTCCAAGCTGGGAGGCTCTTGTAGTCCGTCATCTTTCCTATCCTATACGTTAGAAGGCCCCCCGACGTTCCGGCGTTTTTCGCCGGTCAGCGCGCCTCGGCGGCCGCGATCTGCTCGTCCGGGTTCGGGAAAGCGGGGATGAAGCCGGGCGGCGGCAGCGGCCGCCCGCCGGCGACGGCGGCCCGGAAGGCGGCGAACGCCTTCCGGAGGGGCTCGGGACCGGGCTCGCGTGTGAGGGCCTCGTCGAAAAGGGCCAGCGAGCCCTCCACCTGACCGAGGCGCGCCGTGAGCTCCGCGAGCCTCCCCGTGAGCTCGGCGAAATCGGGCGCGAGGCGATGCGCCCGCTCGAGCTCGCCGGCGGCGCCCTCGAGCCAGCCGTCCGACTGCGCCGCCTCGAGAGCCCGCGCCACCGTGAGGGCGCGTCGTGCGTACTGGTAGCGCTGGAAGCCGCCCGAGGAGAGGAAGGGATCCTCGGGTAGCCACGTGGTGGGGCGCTGGACCCGCGAGATGACATCCCGGAGGTCCACCGAGACGAACGCGCCGAGAGTGTGCGGGGCCGCCGCCACGTACGCCCTCAGGGCGGTGAGGTCGAAGACGATCGAATGGGCGGCGATGAGGCCGTCGATGGCATTCCGGTTGCCGTGCCCCAGATCGGCGCCGGTGGCGCTCCGCCTGTCGCGGAGGATGTCGACGGCTTTCGAAACGGAGAGCGGCGCCTTCTCGACCAGGAGCTGGGCCATACGCGCCCGCCGCTTCCGCGACGTGCTGCCGGCGGGAAGGGGCCGCCCGAGCCGTCTCACCTCGTCGCTCTGCGCCTCGTTCGAGACGGCGATCGCGCTCGAGGCGTCGGCGCGCCGGACGGCGAACGCGGAGGGCGTCTTCTCGAGGACGGCGACCTCACCGGTCTTCCCGTCGCCCAGGAGGATCAGGTCCGAGACGAACACCGGCGCCTTCCGGATCCTGGCGATCGCCTCCTCGAAGGTCGTGGCGCTCTGGAGAACGTCGGCCATGAGGAGCGTCATCGGGAGGCCCGAGGAGCCGGACTCCCCGCCCGATATCGACTGCAGGGCGACGCCGATCCCCTCGCGGTTGAAGCCCGAGACGACTCCGAGCATTCCGGAGAACCCGACCGCCAGATACGGGATCTTCCCGTCCGGGACGACGACGGAGACGACTTTCTCGCGGTCGAAGATCGCGCCCCCCTCGAAGTCGAAGTTGCGGGCGAGGAGGGTCCCGCCGGTTTCCGTCGCGGGGCCGGAGGCGAGGAAGCCGGTGCAGGCTGCCGCGAGGGCCGGGGCGTCGACGAACCGCTGGGAGACGTCGTGCAGCGCGTGGAGCGACAGGATCCGCTCGTACGCGTCGGGGCTGTCGTCCGATCCGTCGGCGAGGCCGGCGATCGAGTCGAGGAGGTCCCTCGGGATGACGCGATCCATCGTCCGGATCCGGAGCCTCGACAGCGAGAGGAGCGCGGTGCGGGCGACGTCGTTCGGGATCATGGCGCGGAGCAGCCGGTCGAGGTACTTCTCCTGAGCCAGGAAGCGCCCGCGGCCCAGGCGCCCGAACGCCGCGCCGATGGTGTACGGATCGCCCTCGAGGCGGGCCACGAGGATCCCTTCCCCGGGCCCTTCACGGCGAAGCCAGGACGCGCCGGTCCGTCCGATTCCGGAGCGCCACTCGACGTCGGGGACGTTGACGGAAAGGTCGGGCCGGACGGGGGCGCACGCGGGAAGAAAGAGGAGCGCCGCCGCGAGGGACGGGGCGAGAACGACGAGCGACCTCACTCCCATCGGCGGCATTATGCAGAATCCCGACGATGCGCGTTTTCAAGAAGACCTTCGACATCCGCTTTCCCGAGGTCGACTCCTACGGTGTCGTGTGGCACGGCCACTACGTCCTCTACTTCGAGGTGGCGCGGAACGCGCTCTGCGCCGCGGGCGGGCTCACCCCGGCCGAGGCGCTCGCGGCGGGCTACAGGGTCCCGATCACCCAGCTGTCCATGAGCCTCAAGAGGCCCGCGCGGCTGGACGACGAGATCGAGGTGACGTGCGCGCTGCGCCCGCCCGAGACGGCGAAGCTCGTGATGGACTACGAGATCCGCCGCGTGGCCACGCGAGGTGCGGCCGTGCGGCCCGAGCTCCTGGCGACGGGGACCTCGGAGCAGGTATTCCTCAACCCGAAGGGCGAGCTGCTCCTCACGCTGCCGCCGCCGGTCAGAATCCTGGTGGCGAGGGTCCTCGCGTTTCAGCGAGGAGAGGGAGATCGTCTGGCGTCGGACCGGATCCTTCCGGCGTGATCCGTCTCGTCGCCTCGAGATCGGCACGCATCCGGAGCAGGCATCGGCGCACCAGCTGCCGGACGCTGGCCGGGGCGACCGAGAGCTCCCGTGCGATCTCGTGCACGGTGTGTCCGGTCAGGAAGTACATCGAGAGGAGCTTCCGGTGGCGCCGCGGCTGGCTGCGGAGCGCCTGGGCCACGAGAAGTCGTGTGTCGGGAACCTCGTCGACGCGGGGCGGCTCCGGCATCGCGAGGCGGCCCTGCCTCTCGTCGACCTCCCGTCCCACGAGCCGGCAGCAGCGGACGTGGAAGACACGCCTCACATACGGCTCCGGCGACTGGATTCCGCCGGGCCGGCGCAGCAGCTCCATCATCGTCTCCTGCAGGAGGTCCGGGACCTGGGCGGCCTCGATCTCGAAACGGTGCCGCGCGTAGTCGGTGAGCCGCTTTCGCTGGCGGGTGTCGAGCGCCAGGGCCTCCGCAACCTCGGGGCCGGTCCACGGATCTGCCGCTCGCGCTCTTTCCATTCGCTGTCGAGACTATAACGTCACGGGCGCCCGTTCACTCACGACCTGCCCGCTCCAGGAGGAAGGCCGCCCGCAGGAAGTACGACGCGGCGTGGAGCAGCGCCACGGCGAAGCCGGCGGACCCGTCCAGGAACCCGAGCTTGATCACGAAGCAACGGAGGAACTCGAAGGCGGGCCTGACGAAGAGGCCGGTCACGCTGCCGCGGGCGCCGCGCTCGTAGCGGTCGTCGGCGCCGAGCCTCGCGTACGACGCGGCCTTCCGGACCGAGTCCGAGAGGTCGCGGTACGGGTGATGGACGAGCGGCGAGGGAAGCCACCCCACCGGGCCGTCCACCACACACAGCTCGTGGACCCTGCCGCCCTCGGTACGCAGCCCGCGGGAGCGGCGTCCGAGCCGGAGCTTGGCGTCGGGATACCACGTGCCGTGTCGGACGGCGCGCCCCATGAGATGCGAGAGGCGCGGCATCCGGTAGCCGGCGAAGCGGTCGTCCGGGGCGGCGAGGGCGGCCTCGACGTCGGCGCGGAGCTCCGGAGTGAACCGCTCGTCGGCGTCCAGGAAGAACACCCAGTCGTTCGACGCGCTCCCCTGGGCGCGGTTCCGCGACGCGACGAACCCCTCCCACGGGATCTCGATCACCCGCGCGCCGTCCCGCCGGGCCAGCTCCTCCGTGCCGTCGGTGGAGCCGGTGTCGGCCACGAGCACCTCGCTCGCCCAGCTCGCGGAGGCGATGGCGTCGTGGATCCGGTCGACCTCGTTCCTGGCGAGAATGACGACGGAGATCGGAACGACCGGAGGCACGGGCCGAGGATAGACGCCGACCGGCTATCCTCGAAATCGTGCGGCTCCTTCTGCTCGACCTCGGCCCCTCGCTCCGCGGCGGGCAGAAGCAGACGCTGCTCCTGGCGGCCGGGCTCTCCTCACGCGGACACGAGGTGACGGTGGGGGCGCGGGCGGGCTCGCCCCTCGCCAGGGCCGTGGCCGCCGACCGGTCGCTCCGTCTCGCGCCCGTTCGCGCCGGTTCCGAGGCGGCGCCCGGAGTGCTGGCCGACGTCGCGCGCGCCGGCCGCCAGGCGCGTCCCGACGTGGTCTATGCGGGGGATTCGCGCGGCCACGGTGCCGCCGTCTGGAGCCGCGTGGCCCGCCGGCGTCCGCTCGTCGTCCACCGGCGCCTCGTCTTCACGCCAGGCCGGAACCCGCTCTCCCGGCTGAAGTACGGCGCGGTGGCCCGCTTCCTGGCAGTCTCGGGTGCGGTCGCCGAGTCCCTCCTCGGCTGGGGTATTCCGGCGGACAGGGTCGTCGTCATCCCCGACGGCCTGCCGCCCGAGGCCTTCGTCGAGGCCGCGCCGCCCCTGGCTCCGCCCTTCCGCCTCGTCCACGTCGGCGCGTTCGACGGGCACAAGGGTCAGGGGCTCGCGATCGCGATGGTCCGCGAGCTGCGAAGGCGCGGGCTGGACGTCCGCCTCGACCTCCTGGGCGACGGCCCGGAGCGAAGCGCGCTCGAGAAGGTCGATCCCCGCGACGGCAGCGTGACGTTCGTGGGCGAGGTGGACGACGTATCGGCGCGGCTCTCGCGCTCGCACCTCCTCCTCCTGCCGTCAGATTTCGAGGCCGCCCCGCTCGTCCTCGTGGAGGCCATGGCAGCCGGATGCCCCGTGCTCGCCCACGACGTGGGGGGCACGGCCGAGCTCGTCGCCCACGGGCGCGCCGGGCGGCTCGTGCCGTCGCTCGGGCTGGAGGCCTGGGCCGACGGCGCCGGCGCGCTGCTCGCCGATGACGCCGAGCGGGAGCGCCTCGTCGCCGAGGGGCGGGCCGTGGCAGGCGGGAGGACCCTCGAACGGACGGTGGCGCTCGTGGAGGCGGAGCTGTTGCGGCTCGCGACAGGAGTCCCGTCGTGAAGACGCTGATCCGCGCCACGAACTGGATCGGGGACGTGGCGATGTCGCTCCCCGCGCTCAAGGCGCTCCGCGCCTCGTTTCCGTCCGACCGGATCTCGGTCCTCGCGCGGCCGTTCGTGGCGGATCTCTACCGGACGCGGCACGAGGTGAACGAGGTGATCGTGGAGGATCCGAAGGGCGAGCACCGGGGGAGCGCGGGGCGCGCCCGCCTCGCCCGCGAGCTCCGCGAGAGAGACTTCGACCGCGCGATCCTCTTCCCGAGGAGCTTCGGCACGGCCCTGACCCTCTTCCGGGCCGGCATCCCACAGCGGATCGGCCATCGGGGCGAGGGGCGGAGCGTCCTCCTCACGCAGCCCGTGCCGGCGCCGCCGAGGCGCGAGCACCAGGTGTGGAAGTACCTGAAGCTGGTGGAGGCGGCCGGGGGCGCGGTGGTGTCCTCGCCGGACGCGTCCTGGGCCGTTCCCGACGACCTCAGCCGCCGGGCCCGCGAACGTCTCGTCGAGGCCGGCTGGAACGGAGAGCCCTTCGTGGCCGCTCACGTGGCGTCCTTCGCACATCGGGCGAAGCGCTGGAGCGTGACGCGCTTCGCGGCGACGTTCGACGCCCTCTTCCGCCGCCATCGGCTCGGGGTGGTCCTCCTCGGAAGCGCGGCCGAGAAGGGGATGAACGCCGAGCTGATCGCGGCGCTTCACGAGGCCCGTGCCGTCGACCTCTCCGGCAGGAGCCGCATCGACGAGGCGCTCGGCGTGGTGGGCCTCGCGCGCCTCTTCGTCGGCAATGACTCGGGGCTGTCCCATCTCGCCGGCGCGGCGGGCACGCCCACGGTCGTGGTCTTCGGGCCGACGGATCCCGATGCCACGCGCCCCTGGGACGGCCCGCGCTCGGACGGCAGGCCGGCGCGAATCCGGGTGGTGCGGCGGCGCACCCTCTGCGCGCCGTGTCTCCACACGCGCTGCCCGCTCGATCACCGCTGCATGACGGGAGTCGCGGTCGCGGACGTGCTCCGCGCGTGCGACGACGTGATGTGATTCAACAGCCAGCCGCGGCCAGCACCGAGCGCGCCGCTTCCGGAAGCGAGGTGAAGCGGACGATGAACCTCCCGAAGAGCGGCTCTCCGGCGAGGACCTTGCAGTAGACGTCCGTCCCGGGAGCTCCTTCCAGCTGGAAGCGGAGGTTCTTCAGCGGCTCGACTCCCTCCTCGGCGCTCACCTCCGCCTCGAGCAGGTCCGCGGATGTCGCGACGAACGCCGCGATCCGCTCGGTGCCGCGCGCGTCCTTCCCTTCCACCACGATGAACTGGCCGGGCACCTCTCGCTTGAGAGCTTCCCGGGACGACTCGCGCTTCTCGAGGCGAATCCCGATATCGCCGCCAAGACCGGTGAGATCGAAGATCGACACCTCGTGCATCCCCTTGGGATGGACCCTCATCTCGCTCCCCAGCTCCGCGACGGGGCCGAGCGCCTCACGAAGCGCCGAAGAGATGAGGATCTGCCCCCCCACGGAGTACGACTCGACCCGCGAGGCGAAGTTGACGGCCCGCCCGACGATGCCGTACTTGGCCCGGCGTGCCGAACCGATGTTCCCGACGACCACCTCACCCGTGTGGAGGCCGATCCCCATCTCGATCTCGGGAAGGCCCTTCTCCCGGTTCATCGCGTTGACGGCCGGCATCGCCTGCTGCATCTCGAGGGCGCAGGCAGCCGCCCGGACGTGATCGTCGGGGCGGAGGAGGGGAGCGCCGAACAGGACGAGGATCGCATCGCCGATGAACTCGTCGATCGTCCCGCCCCACTTCACGATGATTCCCGTCATCGTCTCGAGGTACCCGTTCAGGATCGAGACGACCTCCTGGGGGTCGAGGCCGTCCGCCAGCGCCGAGAAGCCACGCAGGTCCGTCATCATGATGGTGACGACACGTTTCTCTCCTCCCAGCTGGAGGCCCCCGGGCGCCTCGAGCAACCCGGTCACGACCTCGTCCGAAAGGTAGCGGCCGAACGTCTCGCGGATGAAGCGGTTCCGGATCTCGAGCTGACGCTCGTTCTCGGTGAGAACCTGCTTCTGCCGCTCGATCTCCTCGTACGCGAGGAGCATCTTCCGCTGGTAGCCGTCCCCGAGCCGGGTGAGCTTGGCGGATTGCCGGAGGAGCTTCTCGTAGTGCCGCGCGAGGTTCGAGAACTCCCGGAGCTTCTCCTCCGGGGGCAGCGCCTCGTCGTCCAGCGCCGCCCTCGCCTTGTCGAGGACGAGAGCCTCCTTGCCGAAAATGTCATCCCTCTGCGCCGGGCTTTCCATGTCTGCCTTGTCTACCTCTCCACGAACTGGATCGTGAGCTCCGTGTCTTCCGCGATGTCCTGGCCCATCGTCAGGGTGTCCTCGTCGTCCTTCGAGTAGAACCAGGTCACGTTGACGACGCCTCCCCCGGAGCGGAACTTCTCCATCACCTCGAGGATGTCGAGGATGCACTTGGTCGAGCTCGTGTTCAGGTAGTCCAGGCTCAGCTCGACCTGGACGACGGCCGGGCCCGATTTGAAGAACCCGTCGAGCCACGAGAAGACCGGCTCGAAGAACGCGCGGGCGTTCTCCGGGTACGACTCTCCGGTGAATTCGAGCTTTGCCGTCGCGGGATCGAGGTCGATTCCCAGCGTGTACTTGGTCCTGTCGATCTTAAGCCTGTCCATGCTCAGCCTCTTTTTTGATATCGACGAAGAATTCGATGAACGAGCTCTCCTCGTCAATGGGATGGACGAGGTAGCGGAGTCCGCCGCCGGACCTCTTGGCGATGTCGAAGAGGCCGAGGCCGGCCCCCACGCTCCCTTCGGGCGGCGGCGCTTTGATCTGCTCGCGGTACAGCTTCCGGAGGGCGTCCGGCGGAAGGTCCTTGATCGACTCCAGCCGCTCGGCCATCTTCGCCAGGCGGTGCTTGTCGATCCGGTTCCCGGAGGCGACGGTGTAACGGTCCTCGCTCTCGCTCACGACGACGATCCCGCTCCCCGCGCCGCTCTCCAGGCCGGAATCCTCCCGTTCGGTCGAATAGCGGCTGATGTTCTGGGCGAGCTCGATGAAGACCGCGAAGACCGTACGGATCTCCGAGAGCTTCTTCGAGGTGAGGAAATCCTCGCGGATCATGTCGCCGAACTTCACGAGGAGGGCCTGCGACATGCTGCCCTTGAAGACGAAGATGATCCCATCCCGTCCCATCATCTGGTAGTGGTCGAACAAGCTCAGGCGGTCCATTTCGGCTCCTTATGCTCGGACATTCTCTCGGACCCGGAATCCGACGATCGTGATGTCATCTCGCTGCTTCTCCTCTCGCTGGTGCTCCTCGAGCTCCGACAGGAGCTTCTGTCTCTGCTCCGAGGTCGGCATCGAGGCCACGGTCCGTAGAAGGCCGTTCAGCCGCTCGGAGCCGAACCTCTTTCCCGAGGCGCCGTTCTGATCCGCGAAGCCGTCCGTCGTGAGGTACAGCATGTCACCGGGCGCGGTGTGGAGAGGCCTCGAGGTGAAGAGGCGCTGCTGCTCACGCTGGCGCCCCCCGATCGAGGACCGGTCGCCCTTGACCTCGATCAGCTCGCTCCCGGCGCCGTCTCTCGCGCGGACATGGTAGAGGGGCCGCTTCGCCCCGGCGAACGAGACCGCGCCCGTCGCCTCGTCGATCACGCAGAGGCAAGCGTCCATCCCGTCCTGGGCGCCCAGCCGCTCGGATCCCTGCTGGAGGGTCGTCCGGACGCCGATGTTCAGGTGCTCGAGGATCGTGGCCGGGTCGGTCATCCGTCTCTCGACCACGATGCTCCGGAGGAGGCTCCCGCCGATCATCGACATGAACGCCCCCGGTACGCCGTGACCCGTGCAGTCGACGACGGCGAGGATGACCCGGCCGCCTTCCCGGTGGCACCAGTAGAAGTCTCCGGAGACGATGTGGCAGGGCCTGAAGATGACGAAGTGGTCCGGTAGCGCCGCCGCGAGGTACTCCGGCAGGGGGAGGATCGCATCCTGGATGTGCTGCGCGTAGCGGATGCTGTCCATGATCTGCTCGTTCTTCTCGCGGAGCTGCTCGCCCTTCTCGCGGAGGAAGGAGTCTCGTTTCTCGACCTCGACCAGCATCTCGTTGAAGCCGTCGAACAGGAGGCCGATCTCGTCCGAGCTCTGCTTCACCGCCCGGATCGAGTAGTCCTTCTTCTCGGAGACCGTCCGCTCCACGCCGACGAGATAGAGGATCGGGCCCGACACCAGCCTCTGCAGCCGGGACGAGAGGAGGAGGGCGAGGAGGATGGCGCCGCAGACGTCGACGGCCAGGATCTTCGCGTAGTCGATCTTCCGGGCGGCGAGGGCGTTCATGTCGACGAGGAGGTGGATCGCCCCGACCTCTTTCCGGCCGAACTCCATTTTCCGGAACAGGGCGAGATGGTCCTTCTCGAAGCGGCTTCCGCTCGGCTCCCGGGCCGGTGGCGTCCAGCCGGAGACGCCGCTTCGCGTGTATTGCGCGAAAACGCTTCCGTCTTTTCCGTAGATGGCCGCACCGACGACCTGCGACTGAGCCTGGAGCACCGCGAGGGCTTCGTTGGCGCTGGCCTGATCGCTGAAGACGACGGCCTGAGCGCAGGAGACCTCGAGCATCTTGGCGAGGACGGTGGTGTCCTCGACCATTCGCTGGCGGAAGGTGGTGCTGTCGTACGCGAAGATGCCGACGGCGACCGCCACGAGGGCGGCGACCGTGGTGACGAGACCGATGAGGATGAGCTTCCAGCGGAGTGTGATCCGCCCGAAGAGACCCGTCGTGCGTGAGGCGCTCAGGCCCGCCCCTCCCCACCGGCAAGCGCGGGCCGCCGCGCGGTCACTTCTGTCCCTTCCTCTTGGCGCCCGTCACGTTCGGTCCCAGGACGTAGGTGTCGAGCCGCTTGGAGGCCGGGTCGTTCGCGATCCGGTTGACCAGGCCCAGGGTCCGTCCCTTTCCTTCGACGGCCTGGACGATGATCTCGACGTCCTTGAAGTCGGCGGCTTCGACGGCGGTCTTGGTGATCTCCGAGATGATCCGCTGGATCTGCTTCCGTTCGTTGGGGCCGAGCTCCACGACCATCGGTTCGCCCAGCGACGCCCCCCCGGCTTTCCGGAGGAGGACCCTGACCTTCGAGGCTTCGCCCGCGAGCTCGGCCAGGATGAGGTTCGTCCGGAACTGAGGCCCTTCCTCGATCGCGGGGAGAGAGACCTCGGGGCTCACGGCGTCCGTCGTGGTCAGCTTCATCCCCGTGACCTCCTTGGATTCCGCGGAGAAGGCGCCGGCGATCTTCTGCTCGACGCCAGGAGCCGGATTGACGGACGAGAGGGAGTTCCCGAGTGCGGGATCCTTCGGGTCGAGGGGTGTGGTGGTCTCGGAGGAGAAGGCGATGCCGGTGAGCCCGCCCTCGACCTTGAGCATGCCCCGGGTGCCGGACTCGATGCCCAGGAAGTCCTTCACGACGTCGACGTACGTGACGGTCTGGGGTCCGCCCTCGCCGTCCTCCCCGCCTCGCTTCGGGATCACGATCGACTTCGGTTCGGTGACGTCGCCGAACCCGCGGTCCGGGACGTACGTGACTTTCAGGGTGACGTCGGAGTCGGATCCGTTCGTGATGGAGAGGCGGGTCGTGTAGAAGGCGTCGGTCGTCTCCTCGCGGGTGATCGTCGGGAGGAAGGCAGTGGAATCGGCGACGGCGAGCGATGCCCTGGGTGAGGTCTTGGGCCTCGGGAGAATGGTCCCGACCCTCACCGTGTAGCTCCGTGAGCCTTCGTCCATGACGGTGGCGAACGCCGAGACCGCCCCGTCACCTGCGATCGGCTCGATCTCGACGGTGCCGTCGCGGTAGGCAACGGGGAAGAGCTCCGGGTCTCCGGCGTTGATCTGGATCTTGGTGTACGGGTTGACGAAGACGGTCTTCTGGCCGAGCCGCTTGCCCGAGGCGTCGTAGAGCCGTGCCCGAACCTCGATGGACTTCCCGAGCGTCTCGGACAGGACGATGTTGCTCCGGCGGCCCGCCAGCGAGCCCTGGAGCCCGGTCAGGAGGATGACTTCGGAGGGGCCGCTCCCGTCGGAGACGACCACTCCCTGCCCGGTGACGAAGAGCGGAACCTCGGATCCGTACTGTGCGGGGACACCGTCCCGCGTGGTGTCGACGTTCACCGACATCCGGATCGAGAGCTGCGGAAGCTGTGGTGAGCGGAGCTCGACGTGGCCGCTCCCCGATTCCTCGAAGAGACCACGGACGAAGTCGGACAGACGGTACGACGAGTAGCCCGCCAGGGTGATGGTGTTCTTCTTCACACGTGGATCGGTGAGGCCCTGGGCTCCCTCCGGTGCGTAGAAAAGGTCGACGGTAGCGGGGTCGGAGCCCCGGTTTCGGATGTATCCGTCGGAGAAGACCTGGGACACCGCGCTCGCTGCCTGGGCGTCACGTGCGCCGGACGGGGTGGTGCTCGCCGACGAGCCGAGGATCAGGGAGAACTCCGATTCGGTGAGGTCGGGCCGGTTCGTGCCCGAGGTGGGGGGACGAGGCTCCTCGTCGAAGACCTCGAAGATCGCCGAGTCCTGCTTGTCTCCGTCCACGTTCTCGATCCGGAGTCCGGTGCTCAGAGGGGCGGGGCCGTCCTCGGTCGTCCGGCGGGACCTGTCCACCGTCAGCTCGAACGATCGTTCGGCGCCGGCGGGTACGGGCGTTGCGAAGTCCCCGGAGACCGAGAGCCACGAGCCTCCCGGCCCGATGGACGGCGCGATCCTCACGGGGAGCGATCCGGTGTTCCGTATCGCGATCTCCCGGGGTTCGGGATTGCCTTCGAGCTGCCGGAAGTGGACGTCGCTCGACCCGACGGGCTCCAGCTTCATTCCCCTCGTCAGCTGGCGCGGGGAACCGAGTACGGTGAGCGTGATGGCGGTCGCGACCGACTGGAGCCCCTCTCCGGTGCTCCACGAGCCGATCAGCTCTCCGGTCTTCACTCCGGCCGCGTTCGTGCTGTTCGTGGCGAAGACGATGCTGACGGTCACGTCGGCTCCCCTGGCGACATCCGGGGCAGTCTGCGGGGAGATCGTGAAGAACCCGCCGGTGGCGGAGAACGTCAGGGTGCCGGCGGTTTCGCCGACATTCCGGAAGACCACGGTCGATCCGGCGGGAGGAACCTCGTCGAGGCCCGCTCGTGCCGCCGGGTTCTGTCCCTGGATGACCGTGAAGACGGCCGGAAGGGGCACGGACCGCACCGTGATGGGCGCCGAGTACGCGGAGACGGCCTCCGGCGCGCACGTGCCGACGGCCCTGACCTGGACACAGTACGTCATCGTCCGGGAGGGATCCGTGGGGATGGTCACGGACAGTCCGGTGGTGATCGTGACCGCCGGGGAGCTGCAGTCGGCATTCGTCGAGACCCGGACCTCGTAGGTCCCTGCTTCCGGCAGATCGGCCACGGCTCCCCAGGCCACGGCGAAGCTGCTCCCGGCCACGACCGGAGCCGTCGGATACGACGTCAGTTGCGGAACGGAGGGGGCGTTGCAGGCCGCGGCCTGGCTGACGGTGAAGGTCTTTCCGGCCGCGGTGATCGTCCCCGTTCGCTCGGCGCCGGTGTTGGTGGCGACGCCGTAGGTGACCGTTCCGACGCCGGCGCCGAAGGTCCCGGAGGTGACCGTGATCCAGGGCGCGTTCGACGCCGCGGTCCACGAGCAGCCGATGGCCGCCTGCACCTGGAAGGTCTGGCCCGTGGCTCCCGCCGCCGCGACGCTGGCCGCCACCGGCTGGAGGGTGGTGCTCGCGTCGCAGCCGTCAGCCTGATTGATGATGAACGTCTGGCCGGCGGCCGTGATGGCTCCCGTACGGGCTGGGCCCGGGTTCGCCGCCACACTGTAGAGGACGGTTCCGTTCCCGGTACCGAAGGAGCCGGAGACGACCGTGATCCAGCCGGCGTTAGAGGTCGCGGCCCAGGGGCAGGACGGCGAGGTCAGCACCTGGAACGACTGTCCCGTCGCCCCCACGGCCGGGGCGTTCGCGCTCACCGGGTCGAGGGTCGCACCGGTGGCGCAGCTGTCGGCCTGGTCGATGATGAAGGTCAGGCCAGCCGCGGTGATGGATCCCGTCCGGCCTGGGCCCGCGCTCGCCGTGACACTGTAGGTGACGGTTCCCGTGCCGGTCCCCGAGGCGCCCGCGGTGATCGTGATCCATGCGTCGTTCGACGTGGCGCTCCAGGAGCAGCCCGGGGCGGCGCGCACCTGGAAGGTCTGGCCGAGGGTGCCCGCGGCCGGAACGCTCGCGCTCGTCGGCTCGAGGGCGAAGCTCGCGGCGCAGTCTTCGGCCTGATTGACCGTGAACGTCACGTTGCCAGCCGTGATCGTTCCCGTCCGGGCCGGTCCCGGGTTCGCCGCCACGCCGTAGGTGACCGTTCCGTTGCCGGTTCCCGAGGCGCCGGCGGTGATCGTGATCCAGGGCGCGTTCGACGCCGCTGTCCACGGGCAAGCGGCCGCCGTCACGACCTGGAAGGTCTGGCCCGCCGCTCCGGCGGCCGGGGCGGGCGCGCTCGCCGGGTTCAGCGCGTACGTGCACCCGCTGGACTGCGTCACGGTGAAGGTCTGCCCTCCGGCCGTGATCGTCCCCGTCCTCTGCGCGCCGCTGTTCGCCGCCACCGAGTAGGTCACGGTGCCGCTGCCGGTGCCGGACGCTCCGCCCGTCAACGTGATCCAGGCGTCGTTCGGGACCGCGGTCCACGTGCAGCCCGCCGCGGTCTGCACCTGGAAGGTCGAGCCCGCCGCTCCTGCGGCCGGGGCGGGCGCGCTCGCCGGGTTCAGCGTGTACGCGCAGCCGCTCGATTGCGTCACCGTGAAGGTCTGACCGCCCGCGGTGATCGTGCCGGTCCGCTGGGCACCGCTGTTCGCGGCCACCGAGTACGTCACGGTGCCGTTGCCGGTGCCGGAAGCCCCGCCCGTCAACGTGATCCAGGCGTCGTTCGAGATCGCGGTCCACGTGCAGCCTGCCGCGGTCTGCACCTGGAAGGTCTGGCCCGCCGCACCCGTAGCCGGGGCCGGCGCGCCCGCCGGGCTCAGCGTGTAGGCGCACCCGCTGGCCTGCGTGACGGTGAAGGTCTGGCCGCCGGCGGTGATCGTCCCCACCCGCTGTACGCCGGTGTTCGCCGCCACGGAATACGTCACGGTCGCGGTCCCCGATCCGGAAGCTCCACCCGTCAACGTGATCCAGGCGTCATTCGAGATCGCCGTGAAGGCGCACCCCGCGGCCGTCTGCACCTGGAAAGTCTGCCCCGCCGCCCCCGCGGCCGGGGCCGGTGCGCTCACCGGGCTCAACACGTACGTGCACGCGGCCGCCTGGGTGATCGTGAAGGTCTGGCCCGCCGCGTTGATCGATCCCGTCCGCTGTGAGCCGTTGCTCGCCGCCACGGAATACGTCACCGTCCCGGTCCCCGTTCCAGAGGCTCCAGCCGTGATCGTGATCCAGGCGTCGTTGGCGCTCGCTGCCCAGGCGCAGCCCGCCGCTGTCTGGACTTGCAGCGTCTGTCCCACGGCTCCTGTGGACGGAGCCGTCGCGTTTGGCGGGGTCAGCGCGTAGGTACACCCGTCGACCTGCGTCACGAGGAAGGTCTGACCGGCAGCGGTGATCGACCCCGTCCGATTCGCCCCGGTGTTCGCCGCCACGGAGTAGGTGACGTTCGCGTTCCCGACTCCGGTGGCTCCACCGGTCACCGTGATCCAGGGGACATTCGAGGTCGCCGTCCAGGGGCAGCCGGGCGAGGCCTGCACCTGGAAGGTCAGGCCCGCGGCTCCCGCGGCCGGGGCCGGCGCGCTCACCGGGTTCAGCACGGCCGTGCAGCCGTCGCCCTGCGTCACGGTGAAGGTCTGTCCGCCCGCGGTGATCGTTCCCGTCCGGAGCGGCCCGACGTTCGCCGCGACGTTGAACGTGACGTTACCGGTCCCGGTCCCGGCGGCGCCACCCGTCACGGTGATCCAGGCATCGTTCGAGATCGCGGTCCAGGGGCAGGATGCCGCGGTCTGCACCTGGAAGGTCAGGCCGGTCGCTCCCGCGACCGGGGCGGACACGTTCGACGGGTTCAGAAGATACGTGCAGCCGCTGGCCTGTGTGACGGTGAAGGTCTGGCCGCCCGCGGTGATCGTCCCCACGCGCTGGGGTCCCGCGTTCGCTGCCACCGAGTAGGTCACGCTGCCGGTCCCGACTCCGGCGGCCCCGCCCGTGATCGTGAGCCACGCGTCGTTCGAGGTCGCCGTCCAGTTACACCCCGCAGCCGTCTCGACCTGGAAGATCTGGCCCGCGGCGCCACCGGGCGGGGCCGGTGCGCTCGCCGGGTTCAGCAGGAAGGCGCAGCCGTCCGCCTGCGTCACCGTGAACGTCTGGCCGCCGGCGGTGATCGTTCCCACCCGCAGCGGTCCGACGTTCGCCGCCACGGAGTACGTGACGTTGCCGGTCCCGCTCCCGGCGGCTCCGCCGGTGACGGTGATCCAGGCGTCGTTCGAGGTCGCCGTCCAGGGGCACGACGCCGTGGTCTGCACCTGGAAGATCTGGCCCGCGGCGCCACCGGCCGGGGCCGGTGCGTTCGTCGGGTTCAGGAGATACGAGCAGCCGTCGGCCTGCGTCACCGTGAACGTCTGGCCACCGGCGGTGATCGTTCCGACGCGCAGCGGTCCGACGTTCGCCGCCACGTCGTACGTGACGTTGCCCGTCCCGACTCCGGCGGCTCCGCCCGTGACGGTGATCCACGCGTCGTTCGACGTGGCCGTCCAGTTGCAGCCGGCTCCCGTCTGGACCTGGAAGACCTGGCCCAGAGCGCCACCGGCCGGGGCCGGTGCGCTCGCCGGGTTCAGCAGGAAGGCGCAGCCGTCCGCCTGCGTTACCGTGAACGTCTGGCCGCCGGCGGTGATCGTTCCGATGCGGAGCGGTCCGGCGTTCGGCGCCACGTCGTACGTGACGTTCCCGGTGCCGCTTCCGGCGGCCCCGCCCGTGACCGTGATCCAGGCATCGTTCGACGTCGCCGTCCAGGGACAGCTTGCCGAGGTCTGCACCTGGAAGATCTGGCCGGCGGCGCCACCGGCCGGGGCGGGCGCGCTCGCCGGGTTCAGGAGATACGCGCAGCCGTCGGCCTGTGTGACGGTGAAGGTCTGGCCACCGGCGGTGATCGTTCCCACCCGCAGTGGGCCGGCGTTCGGCGCCACGTCATAGATGACGTTGGCAGTTCCCGACTCCAGCGGCGTACGGCCCCTGACGGTGATCGTGAGCCCGGTGCCCAGCGGGGCTGCCGGCTGACCGCCGTACACGGTGATCCAGGCGTCGTTCGAGGTCGCCGTCCAGTTGCAGCCGACTCCCGTCTGCACCTGGAAGATCTGGCCCACGGCTCCACCGGCCGGGGCCGGCGCGCTCGTGGGGTTCAGCAGGAACGAACAGCCGTCGGCCTGCGTCACGCTGAAGACCTGTCCACCGGCGGTGATGGTCCCCACGCGGAGCGGTCCGGTGTTCGCCGCCACGTCGTACGTCACGTTACCGGTTCCGACACCGGCGGCTCCGCCGGTCACGGTGATCCACGCGTCGTTCGAGGTCGCCGTCCAGGGACAGCTGGCCGTCGTCTGCACCTGGAAGACCTGGCCTGCCGCGCCGGCAGCCGGAATTGGCGCGGCGGGGGGGAGAAGACTGTAGCCACAGGAGAGCGTCGATCCCGTCGCCTCGAGGCTGTTCTCGCTCGTCACCATGTTCTGGTTCTGTCCGTGGGGGAGCGTCACGGCCCGGACGATGAAGTAGTACGGGGTGGACGGAAGCAGGCCCGACACCGTCAGTGAGGTCGCGGATTTGTTCGCCGTCTGTCCGGCCGGAGCGTACGGGCCGCCGGGAGCCGTGCTCCCGAGGACCTCGTAGTAGCCCGTGTCTCCGGTGTAGGCGATGGTTGTCCAGGTGACCTGGATCGAGTCGGGGCCCACGCCGTTGGCTGCCACGCCGGTGGGCGCGATCGTCTGCGTGCCAGCCCAGTCGCCGCCGGCCTGGCGGGAGTTCAGGTAGCCGATGAGCCCGGCATCGCTCGTGTAGAGGGCATTCCAGCGAATATCGAGGTTCCCGGGTATGAGTTCCGCTATTCCCGACAGCGAGACCGGGATGGACCCCGACAGCTGGTTGGACTGCAGCCACAGCTGCTGTAGACCGGACAGATTACCGATCTCGGTCGGAATGGATCCCGTCAACAGGTTCACGTCCAGCAGGAGGTTCTGTAGCAAAGGCAGACTGCCGAGCGCGGACGGGATGGTCCCCGAAAGCTGGTTGAATCCCAGGTCGAGGAGCCGCAGGCTCGGCAGACTGCCGAGCACCGCCGGAATCGACCCGGTCAGCTGGTTGCCCTGCAGGAACAGGTACTGAAGGCCGAGCATGTTCCCGAGCTCCACGGGGATGGTCCCCGAGAGCTGGTTCGCGGACAGATTGAGGGTCACGACGCCCGACAGGCTGCCGAGAGTCGTGGGGATGCTTCCGGTCAGCTGGTTGTTGGAAAGGAAAAGGTTCTGCACACTCGTCAGGTTGCCGAGTTCTGCCGGGATGGTCCCTGTCAGGAGGTTGAACTCCAGGCGGAACTGTTGCAAGGCCGTCAGATTGCCGAGCGACGTCGGGATCGACCCCGTCAGCTGGTTCGATGCCAGCTCGAGGTAGTTCAGGACCGTCAGATTGCCAAGCGACGCCGGGATGGTCCCTGAAAGCTGGTTGACGCCCAGATACAGGAACTGCAGGCTCGTCATGTTGCCGACTTCCGTCGGAATCGACCCCGTCAGCTGGTTCCCGAAAAGGCTGAGCTGAAACACATTCGTCAAGTTCCCGATCGTCGTGGGGATCGACCCGGAGATCTGGTTGCTCTGCAGCCAGAGGGTATTCAGGTTCGTGAGGTTCCCGATCGTGGAAGGAAGAGGCCCGCTCAGCAGGTTGCCTGGCAGAAAGATCTGGGTGACGACCGGAGTCCCGTCGCACGTGACGCCGAACCAGGTGCACTCCGTCCCGGGCGTTTGCGTCACCCAACCCGTGTTGTTGGTCCAGCTAGCCCCATTCGTGCTGTTGTAGAGGTCGATCAGGGCTGTCCGCTCGCCCGCCGGAATCTGCCCGAGGGCCGTCCGTGGCGCCACGACAGCCAGGAGGAGAACGCAAAAAGAGACAAGAGCCACGAGACGGCTCGTCTGGAGCGGGCGCAGATTCGGGCTGGTGGGCATCGGTGTCTCCTCCGGTTCGCTCTGGGCCGCCGTTCGTGCTTGCGGGGAATCGGAAATCGTCGGAACAGGGTGACGTGAGTCGCTCAAAAGCGGACCTCGCAGCTGACGAGGGCCGAACGGCCCTGGATCGGGACATAGGACAGGACCTGGCTGGGGCTCGCCGCGAGCTTGCCCTGCGAGTCGAACAGGTTCCGGACGTCGAGAGAGAACGTGACGGGGTAGAAGGCGAGGCGCGTCTTCCACTGGGCCCGCCCGTTGGCCTCGACGAAGTCCCCGGCCGTGGAGGTCTCGTAGAACGCCGGGTCGAGGGCGTGCTCTCCCAGATAGCGGGCGGAAAGCGAGGTGGTGAAGG
>Ga0154020_10000843_pt1 | contig 37970 bp, 42 predicted proteins | sample Klosneuvirus_201_FD_109709 | JGI IMG/M metagenome (GOLD analysis project Ga0154020, IMG submission 109709) | Active sludge microbial communities from wastewater, Klosterneuburg, Austria - Klosneuvirus_20160825_MG | ecosystem: Engineered > WWTP > Aerobic digester > Activated sludge | place... | reverse complement strand
TCTTCTCGTATGAAAGTAAGGATTACTGGATTGACATCGGAAAATTCGATGACTATCAAAAAGCCAATGAAGAATATTTTTCCCGTGGCTGATCGTGCAAGAAAACACGAAAGTCCAAACTCGCGAGTTATCATTTCACCACCGTACAATATTTCTCTGAACCCATATGAGTTGCCTTAATGCAGGGGTCCAAATTTAACCATGTCTGACATCACCATTAGAATTGAAAATTTATCCAAATTGTATCGACTCGGGGGGATTGGATTGGAATCCCTAAAAATTGACATCTTACGGAATTTTGCCCGATTGCTAGGGAAAGAGGATCCTGCCATTGCAATGGCGGAGCAAAACGACCGTACGGCTGAAGGAAAATCCCAATTTGTTTGGGCAATCAAGGACATTAACTTCGATGTTAATCGCGGCGAAATTATTGGCATCATAGGGAAAAATGGCGCTGGAAAATCCACGCTGTTGAAAATATTATCTCGCGTAGCAACACCAACTATGGGATCGGTAAAGATTCGCGGCAGGGTTTCCAGCCTGCTTGAAGTGGGTAGCGGTTTTCATCCTGAATTAACGGGTAGGGAAAACATCTACCTGAACGGTTCAATTTTAGGCATGAGGCGTAAAGAATTGGACAAAAAACTGGATGCTATTGTCGATTTTTCCGGTGTCGAACGATACATAGATACTCCGGTTAAAAGATACTCCTCGGGCATGTACGTAAGATTGGCATTTGCCGTAGCGGCACATTTGGACCCGGATATACTAATCGTAGACGAGGTTTTAGCGGTCGGTGATGATGAGTTTCAGAAAAAGGCCATTGGCAAAATGAAAGAGGTCAGTTCGAAAGATGGCCGAACAATCATAATTGTCAGTCACAGCATGTCCACAATAAGTAAATTTGCGACCCGGAGCATTCTACTACACCAGGGTATGCTTAGCGACATCGGGCCGACAGAGAATATTATCGAAAAATATTTGACTACTGCCGTTAGGGAGCGAAGAACATCATATGAAAAAGCGCAAATCGACCAGATAGTCGAAAACACCCAATTTATGGAGGAGGATTTTTTTGACGTCAACTATGCTAGGATGTGCGACAAAGATGGAATTTCTAAAGATCGTTTCTCAAGCGATGAAAAAATATTCTTTAAAATTGGCTTCTCTGTTTTCAAAAAACTAAAGGGGTTTCGATTGCTAGTCCTGATCTCGAACAAGGACGGCGTCGAGATTATGAGCTCGAATTTCGTTGAAGATCCTTACTTGTTAAAGTATGAAACAATTGACACAGGTGAATATAACTGGTCCTGTATTCTGCCGGAAAACCTTTTTGGCGAAACGAAGTTTTTTGTTTCGATAAGCGTTTACGTGCCCTATGTTCAACACCGAGTGTTCGATCATATATTCAGTTTTACGATCGATTATAAAGGCTACAATGGCATTCTCCGATTGACTCAGGCTGCCTCGCCAATTAAGTTGCAAGTACCCTGGACTGAAAAATAACCGAGAATGTTTCTGGAGTTAAGATTTTGAATCCGAATAGCGAAAAGCAGATAGGAATCATCGACTATAAGAACGGTAATACGCAATCCGTGGTTAACGCGATTTCGCATTTGGGCTTCAGGAACCTGAGATGCACTAAGAAAGAAGAAATAGATGCGTGCAGTCATATTATTTTACCTGGAGTCGGGGCATTTTCGGAGTGCATGAGCGGACTCAATGACGCGCATTTAACTGAACCCTTAACTGAAAACGTTATCGGGCAAAAAAAACCATTTCTCGGTATTTGTGTGGGAATGCAGATTTTGATAGATACCGGCTCAGAGTTTGGAGAGCACCCAGGTTTGGGCTGGGTTTCGGGCCGGTGTGATATCGTAAATTTTGGCCAGGGCGAAGCATATCTTCTTCCACATGTGGGTTGGAACGAAATAACCAGGCAAAACGGTGATACCTTGTTTCAAGATATCACGGGTACTCCGACATTCTACTTTGTCCACAGTTACGTAGTGACGCTAAGCGAAAAAATTGAAGGCGCTGCTTACACAAGTTATGGCACGGAACTCCTGGTAGCTTTGAAGAAAGGAAATATTTATGGGGTCCAGTTTCATCCGGAAAAAAGTCAGAAACACGGACTTCAGTTATTGAAAAACTTCTGTGAATTACCGTCGAAATGAATACGCTTAAAGTCAGGGTTATACCAATCATTTTATTGCGCAATGGAGTTGTTGTACGCAGTAGGAATTTTCATTTCTACCAGGTCGTGGGAAATCCGTTTGCGCAAGTTGAAAGGTATAATACATGGAATGTCGACGAGCTGATTTACCTCGATATCTCACGAAAAGGCAATATTGACATCGATGAAACTGCGAGCGTTATCGGCGCGACCAGTGCACAAAAAAGATACATAAATATGATACCTACGAATATCTACGAGTTTGTTGAGTATCTGTCAAAGAAATGCTTCATGCCGCTTACATTCGGCGGCGGAATTAACAGCATGGAACAGATTAGAAGAATCCTTAAATCCGGAGCAGATAAGATTACCTTAAATAGCGCCGCTTTTAAAAAGCCCGATTTAGTGACTGATGCGGCAAAAGAGTTCGGCAGCCAGAGTATAATCGTTTCTATCGATTGCAAAAAAACCGACATGGGCTACGAGGTGTTTATTGAAGGTGGTAAAACCGGTACAGGTGTATCGGCTCTGGACTGGGCATTCAAAGCCAAAGAGCTGGGTGCTGGTGAATTACTAATCAATTCCATTGATAGAGACGGTACTGGTTCAGGTTTTGATTTGGAACTATACGAACCTATAATCCAAAACGTTAATCTTCCGGTAATCATTTGCGGAGGTGCAGGCAAAATTGAACACTTCAGTCAGGCTTATGCCAAAATCAAGCCTCATGCTCTGAGCGCTGCGAACATTTTTCATTTTATAGAACATAGTGATTTGTTAATTAAAAGACATTTATCTCAAAAAAATATCAATATCAGAGTATAGGAGTAATCATGCGTTGGTGCAAAAAATGCGTTTATCCAGAGAGTGCCGTAAACTTTACCTTTAATGAAGACGGGGTTTGCAGCGGGTGTAGCGTCGCTGCAGAAAGACCGGAGATTGACTGGGATGCCCGCTTTGCGCACTTCAAGGAAATCTGTTATGAGTACCAGAGCAAAGATAAATCCAATTATGATTGTATCATTCCCGTCTCAGGAGGGAAAGATAGCTACTATCAAACGTATGTCATTAAAGAGGTTTTGGGTTTAAATCCGCTTTTAGTCACTTACAACGGTCACAATTATCTCGATGTGGGAATGGAAAACCTGAACAACATGAGGGATATTTTTGGATGTGATCATATCTTTTTTACCCCAAGCAAGAAAGCAATTATCAAAATGAACCGCCTGGGATTTAAAATGACGGGCGATATGAACTGGCAAAACCATGCCGGAATCGTTACGGCACCGATTATTGCCGCCGTTAAATACCGAGTTCCCTTAATGATATGGGGAGAGCATTCGTTGGATTTGAACGGCAGCAACTCTTTGAACGATCTCGTCGAATTTACCGCGAGAAATCGCAAAGAGAATTTACTGCGTGGATTTGACTATGAGGATTTTATCGAAGAAACGGAAGGGCTCGGGCCTCAAGACTTACTATGGTGCAAATATCCTTCGGATGAGCAAATCATAGACGTTGGGGTTCGAGGAATTTTTCTGGGTAATTTCGTAAATTGGGATGGGAACAAAAATTTTGAAGTGGCCCAAAAGTACGGATTCAAACCTAATCCGGTCCCATTCGAAAGAACATATCGGACTATGTCAAATTTGGACGACCGCTATGAAAACGGAATTCATGATTTAATGAAATATGTAAAGTTTGGTTACGGGCGCACGACCGACCATGCCTCCAGAGATATTCGCTTAGGTCATCTAACGCGCGATCAGGGTATCGAATTAGTAAGGAAATACGATAGCGTTGTTTCGCAGGATCTATATTATTGGCTGGAATACGTTGGCATGACAGAAAAGGAATTCTGGGAAATTGCTGATACCTTTCGGGACAAGAGGGTTTGGCGGAAAGAAAACGGTATCTGGGTCAAGGATAATATCTGGGACGAGGCAAAGAATTAATGGAAAGAGGATTTGAAGTATTCAAAGAAGACGATATCCGTCCCGCTCTTCTGTTTGAAGAGACACAAAGCGCTTATGCGGAGGATATTAAATGGCTGACCGCAAGGCGCGAGAAGTTTGTCGAAGTTTCCTGTCCGGCTTGCGAATCAGATAAAAAAACATTTCATTTTGAGAAGAACGGTTTTAAATATCACAAATGCTCGGCTTGTAGAACTGTATACATATCTCCCCGGCCGTCTGTAAAATTAATGTCTGAATTTTATGAGAATTCCAAAGGCTATGAATTCTGGGCCAAGAAGGTCTTTCCCGCCTCAGACCAGGCTCGAATTGAAAAAATTTATAAACCCAGGGCAAATGATATAATTGAGCTCTGTAAAAAGCACGGGATTAAGAATCACCTTATGGTTGAAGTCGGCGCTGGCTTCGGCTCTTTCGCCAAAACCATGACCGAAGCGAATTTCTTTGATTCGATACTGATTATTGAACCAAATCTCGCTCTAGCTGAAAAGTGCCGTGAAAAAGGTCTGAAAGTAATTAACTCTGTGGTAGAGGAAGCCAAACTTGACGCCAAGGCAGACGTAATTGTCTCATTTGAAGTTATTGAGCATCTTTTTTCCGCCATGCAATTTATCCTTCAATGCAAAGAGTTGCTCCATAAAACAGGAATGATCGTGTTCTCTTGTCCGAATATGGAAGGCTTCGATAATCTTTGTCTGGGAATTCATTCGTCGACGATCGATCATGAGCATGTCAATTACTTCAACCCGGAATCCCTATCGTTACTATTTGACAGATGCGGATTTGATGTCATCGAAGTCTACACGCCGGGAAAACTTGATGCTGAATTAGTCAGGAACCACGCACTAAAAGACCAGGCGTTCCTGAAAGGCAACCCGTTCTTAGAGCACATACTTTTGGAAAAATGGCCGCAGTTTGGCAATCCCTTCCAGAAATTTCTTGCCGAGAATCAATTATCCGGCCATATGTGGATCGTCGCCAGAACGCGATAGTCGTTGCAAGTTCAAGACGACGTTTATGTCCATACTCCCCGCTGCTATTGAATAACTGGTTTACGTTGTGAAAAAACGAGTCTTTTATCATGAATTCACCGACTCAAGTACCGCGCAGGTCGTCGATTATTTGAGTGGTAAACATAGCTGGCAACCTGTTCTAATGTCCGGCCATGATGCGGAATCGATGCGACCCTGGGTTAATTCGAACCATTCCAATTGCATTCTGCAGGATACTTTGGAGCTCCGGCAAGGTATCTTTAACTACGGCAAGATCGGGCCTCCGGTGCCGATCGATGCAAGAATAATCAATAGTTTCGCAAAATATGAGATGAATTTCTTGGCTAATTTCCCAGACCCAACCGGTTGGAATTATTCATTTGAAGAAAGAAAACAGTTCTATTACAGCATAATCAGATACTGGAATACGGCCTTGCATCATTTGAAACCTGATCTGTTAGTTTTTTTCACCTGGCCACATACGGCAACCTGCCATTCACTTTATCTGCTCGGTAAGTACTATTACAACATTGACATTCTCTTCCTGGATGCCGTTCCTTTTTTTGACCGCGACTACCGGGTAATCGGAAGCTCCATGGAGGAGCTATACTTCCCGTTTATTCGTACTTACCGATCGAAAAAAAAAATAACTGCAGGTCCAGACGTTGTCAGGTACTTAGCAGAGATCCGTAGCAAACAGGGCAAAACACCGGAACATATTCGGGAAGTTTATACCCAGGAGAAGCATATTACTCTGAAACAAGAGTTTAAGTCATTCCTTGAGTTGCTATCTGCCACCCTAAAAAACGGAACCGGTTTCAAAAAGATGAAAGTCGACTGGAAAAAAAATCAGAAACCTTTCTATTCGGAAAGATCAAGAATGAATCATTTCGATTTTTTTTTCTTTTCGGCACTTTTAAGAAGAAAAAACCGGAAATTGACTTCAGTATATAAGGGATTTTGCAGTCAACCGGATTTCACCAGGAAATATATCTATTTTGCTGCGCCGTACCAGCCTGAAGCGGTCACATTGATTAATGGAGGGCGTTACGAAGACCTGTTTCTTGTTTTAGATATCCTATCGAGCGTATGCCCCAAAGACTGGGTAATTTATTATAAAGAACATCCGGCCACGTTCCTCGAAAGTTTTCACGGTTCTCTCAAGCGTGATTCAGCATTTTACGAACACGTAAACTCTTATGGAAACATATTAATTATTCCTCAGTACACGGATTCATTTGTCCTGATTGATAATTCGCAGGCGGTTGCGACCGCTGCCGGCACCGTAGCCTGGGAATCAGCGGCAAGAGGAAAGCCTGCTATTTCTTTTGGCGGCGCCTGGTACCAAGGGTGCAAAAGCATCTTTACCATCGACACCGTGCTGGATGCTGAGGTTGCCATAAAAAAAATTTTGCAAGGATACAAACCGGATCAGAAGGATATTGAACGGTATGCAGCAGCAATTGAAAGCATAGCATTCAAAGGAATGTTGCATCCGGAGTTTGCGAACTCGGCCAAAAAAGACCGAAGCCCGGAGTTCCACATGGAACGGATTGGAATGGCTTTACATCAAGCTCATCAGCGATTGTATTGACAGGGCATATCGAACTTCGTGAAAATTTTCCGTCGATTGGATTAATAACTAAAAATTTTCATTTTATAGAGAGAGAGAGACTTAGCGACTATGGAACCATGTAAAGAACGACTTACCTGCCGGATTTGCGGCTCTGCTGAATTTGAAACAGTCATTGATCTCGGTCAGCAGTTCATCGCTTCGGTGTTCGTCACCGACAAGGTACCAGACCAGCTGGCGAAGCCCTATCCGATGGATGTGGTACGCTGTTCTGCAAAAACTGGGTGTGGACTGATCCAACTCCGCCATACGGTTGATCCGCGCTTAATGTACGCGGACGGATACGGTTACAGGTCTGGTCTGAACGAAATGATGCGGAGAAATCTCGAAGAGATTGTTTCCCAGATTGAAGAAACGGTAGGATTGCGCGAGAACGATATCGTCGTCGACATTGGCTGCAATGACGGCACCTTGTTAAATGCCTATGCTATAAAGGGCCTCGATCGGGTTGGTTTCGATCCCGTAGCCAGCATCATCGCGACCGCACGGGAAAAGGGCATCGATGCGATTAACGATTTTTTCAGCGGCAAAAACTTCAAGCTTGCACGCCCAAACCAGAAAGCTAAGGCTGTCACGAGCATCGCCATGTTTTACGATCTGGAGAACCCCTGCGAATTCGTAGAAGACGTCTCATCCATTTTGGCCGATGACGGCATCTGGGTAATCGAATTATCTTATATGCCCACAATGCTGGAAAAAGTTTCTTTCGATACCATTTGCCACGAACACCTCGAATACTACGCGGTCAGACAGATTGAGTGGATGGCCTCAAAATACGGACTGGCAGTGCACAATGTTCTGCTAAACGATGTCAATGGTGGCAGCATGCGGGTGTTTTTGCGAAAAGTGGAGATTCCCCTCTCCAAAGAAAATGAACTGCGTATGAAAGAAATTCGCGAACACGAAAAATCCCTTCTCCTCGATACAGATGCTCCATACAAAATCTTCCGCGAAGCGGTCATGAAACTCCGCCAGGATTTACTCGATTTATTGACCAGGCTGAAACATGAAGGCAAAAAAGTTTATGCCTACGGAGCTTCCACAAAAGGGAACGTGCTCCTCCAATACGTTGGAATAACTCCCGATTTGGTACCAAAAGCCGCCGAACGAAACCCGGAGAAGTGGGGCCGATACACCCTTGGAACGAATATCCCGATCATTTCGGAAGAAGAAGCGCGTAAAGAGAAGCCGGATTATTTTCTTGTTCTACCTTGGCATTTTTTTAGCGGATTCGTTACGCGGGAAAAAGCATTCCTGGAGAGAGGGGGGAAATTTATCGTGCCGTTACCGCAAATACGCATCGTCGGCATTGATGACAAATGATTATTCCGGCTAGCTTTTATGACCAAATAGTCAAATCGATGCCGATCCCCTGCATTGATTTATTAATTACGAAGCCAGATCAAAGCATACTCTTAGTGCAAAGAACCAATGAACCGGCGCGTGGTAAATGGTGGTTTCCCGGAGGCAGAGTACATCTGGGTGAAACGCGGCAAAATGCGGCGATAAGAAAGCTGCGCGAAGAATGTCAGCTTGAAGCGCACACGGGACCGAAAGAACTGATGACGCAAGACCTGATCTTTCATCAAAGCGACGGATCAGTTATCCATAGCATCAGTACCGTATTTGACGTGTCCGTTGCGGCAGAGGCAAAAGTGACATTGGATGCTCAGAGTGCCGCCTATAAATGGGGCTCCGCTACATATTGGAAAAATCAAGGCCCCTTAGACGCGTTTATAATACAAAGCTTAGAATTGAAATTCACGGATACAAATGGACATCTATAACAAAAAGTACGAGGAATATTGGTACAGCGGCGCTCATGGCATGCTGATTTCATCTGCACACAAGCTAATGGAATATGGGGTACCGACACGGTGTAATGATCGCATTCTCGAAATAGGCGGCGGCGCGATGCCCCATAGAAAATGGATTAAGAAAGGAAATATAAAAGAATACACGATATCGGATACCAAAACCGTCCTTGACAAATTAGATAAAAAGGCGGGATACAAACTGCACTATTTTGATAAAGACCCGATCTTAGCCAAACTCAGGAAAAATTACTACACTCGCATAATTGCCGCACAGGTCTGGGGTCATATTCCGGAACCTGAACAGGCGATGTTGCGATGGGTTGAATTGCTTTCTGAAAACGGTCTGCTTTCCATATCAATCCCGTGCGATCCCGGAATTCTGTGGAGGCTTGGCCAGAAAGTTGCGTCACGGAAATTCATGAAGCTCTATAACTTGAGTTTCGAAGAGTACGATATCATCATGTCCAGGGAACATATTAATCCGGTTCAAAGAATGCTCAAGATCGTGAATTACTACTTTGGAAAAAAAACGGTTATTTTTTTTCCCACCTTTGTCCCTTCGGTGAACCTGAACCTATTTTGTATTCTGAATCTAAGTAAATCTGATTTTAAGAGAAGAACAGGCGCATGAAGCATAAAATCCCATGGGCCCAGCCGAATTACTGGGGAAACGAGCATAAGTATGTTGCCGAGGCATTGGATTCAACGTGGATTTCCGGAGGGAAATTTCTTGACCAGTTAGAAAATGATTTTTCTCGATGGACTTCAGTGCAATATGCTCTGGCAACTTCAAATGGGACGACTGCAATACATTTGGCATACCTAGCCGCCGGTTTGCAGCCGGGCGATGAAGTCATTATACCGGGATTCTGTTTTCTGGCCGCAGCTAATGTCGCATTAAATATGGGAGCAAAACCCGTATTTGCCGAAGTCGACGCCGATACGTGGTGTCTAACGGCTGAAAGCATTGCTCAGGTAATTTCACCAAGAACAAAAATAGTAGTGCCGGTGCATACATATGGCAATTCATGCAGAATTGATGAAATTCAAGATCTATGTGGCCAAAAGAAGGTCACGCTCATTGAAGACGCTGCGGAGTCATTGGGAACACGATACAAGGGCCAATTAACGGGAACCTTCGGCGATATAGGCTGTTTCAGCTTTCAGGCAACAAAAACGATAACTACCGGCGAAGGCGGGATGGTAATAACCAACCAGAAAAATCTTTCCGACACGATGAAGCTATACCGCAGTCATGGTATGGAGAAAACGCGCTACTGGCATGAAGTGGCAGGTTTGAATTTTCGCCTCACCAACCTGCAGGCTGCGCTGGGTTGCGCGCAATTCGAAAAGCTCGATTCAATCACAACAGCACATGCTCGCAAAGATGAACTCTACCGAAAGCATCTGACGAATAACTCAGGTATAACTTGTCAGTCATTCGAGCCAGATATTGATCCTGTAATTTGGGCAATTGCCGTCAAACTCTCGACCGAAGCCTATCCTCAAGGCCGGGATCAGGTCATGAAACAAATGGCCGACGCCGGCATTGAAACTCGCCCGGGTTTTTATGCGGCCTCGCTGATGAAACATATATACTCCAACGACGTTAACCCGGTACCGGTATGCGTAGACTTGAGCCGTCAGATAATCAGCTTACCCAGCAGTCCGACACTAACATCCGAAGAGATCGAATATATTTGTCATCAATTAAATAGTCTTAAGAGGTAGCAGTGAAGTTTAAGAACGATATTGTCGCAACCTATCTTTCTTTGGCTCCCATAGCATTGGCGCTGGAGAGAATTGTCGAATGCGACCTTTATCCCGACTGTAAGTTGGAACATCCAATTTTGGATATCGGATGTGGAGAGGGATTGTTTGCGCATGTGCTTTTTGCGGAAAAAATCGACACTGGAATCGACCCTAATGCGAAGGAACTCGATCGGGCCAGACAACTGGGGGGATATGAAGAGCTAATACAATGTACTGGGGATAAAATCCCAAAACCAAAAGACTCTTACCGAACGATAATATCGAACAGCGTTCTTGAACATATTCCTTTACTTGAACCGGTACTACGCGAGGCATACCGGGTACTTGCCCCTGGTGGTTTTTTTTACTTTACCGTCCCTTCTGAAAAGTTTGAACAATATACAGTAGTTTCCCAGATTTTGCAATTTCTGAAATTAAGCAGCTTTGAAAAACTGTGGCGAAGATTCTTTAACAGGTTCTGGGCGCACTACCATTATTACACGCCGGAAGGCTGGGCAGATCTTGGTAGATCCGCCGGTTTTGAGGTTTTCGATACATTCACATATAATCCTAAACGTGTTTGCTTAATAAATACAGTGCTTACTCCCGTTGGTATGCCCGCAATGATTATTAAGAAGTTAACTAACCGGTGGATCCTTTTTCCTGGATTACGACGCATTTTACTATATCCAATCAGGTCTTGGGTGTCAAAAATCGCGAAAGGTGCCGGGAAGTGCGATGCTGGTGGCCTCGTGTTTGTCGCCTTAAGAAAACCCGGCAAATGAAAGTATCTGTCATACTGCCGACCTACAACGAATCGGGAAATATCGTAAAGCTGGTCTCTGAGATTATCCGTGTTCTGTCCAAGCATTACATTTTTGAGGTTTTGGTTGTTGATGACAACAGTCCTGACGGGACCCATGATCTTGTAAAACGGGAGTTCCGCAAAGATAAAAGGGTCAAGCCCGTTCTGCGCACCAAAGACCGCGGATTTGCGAAATCCATCAGGGCCGGAATTGAAAAGGCGTCGTTCGATCAAGTTATCGTCATGGATACCGACTTTACTCATGACCCGAAAGAAATACCCAATTTGCTTCATGTAGGACAGATATATGATTTCGTCAGTGGATCGCGCTTTGCACCCGGAGGGAACATGCAAAGCACTGGTCATTATCTGGTTAGCCTTCTCTATAATTGGCTTTTAAGAATCATTCTACGTACTCAAGTCCAGGATAATCTTGGAGGCTACTTCACAACAAAAAAGAAATACATTCTTGATCTGCCGCGTGACATAATCTTTCAGGGTTATGGTGAGTACTATTTTCGCCTAATCTTTTTTCTACAAAGAAGAAAGAAGAGTGTCGTTGAAATACCAGCAATTTATGCAACCCGATCCAAAGGAAAGAGCAAATCGAATTTTTTGAAGATGATGATCATCTATTTACACAGTGCCTTGAAGTTAAAGTTTTCGCATCAGAATTCTTGAAAAGAAACGATGGATATTGATTACATCGTTCTGATCTTGTCTGCATTGCCGATCAGCTTGCTCATCGAATATCCTCTCTTGTACGCGAGGATTCGAAATAAGCCTCGTTGGTTACCAATCAATGCGCCGCCGTGGATGCTCGGTGATGACTACCACTATTACTCGATTTTAAATAATTTCCATAAAATTCTCTTGAGGGTTTTGGGAAAAAAAATAGATATACAACCGATATCGCGGCTGGCCGTCTTGCAACCCGTTGGATACTTGATCAATCTATTGCCTTACCACATCGGCTTTATCATCGAAGACAAAAGGATGGGCGTTCTATTTGTAAAAATCTGGAACCGTGTTTTTCTTTTTCTAGCTGTCTCAGTATTTGTAACAGAAATATACCGCCTGCTCGGAAAAAGCCCTTCAGTCTTTCAGTTGATGGCAATTTTCCTAGCGTATTTCTGTATGTATCCTGGTCCATGGTCAACGAATAGGAACACACTGCTGTGGGGATTCAGGGATCCCAAATTCATGTTTCACTGGGTACACGTAAATGATTTCACGCGCGGAATGCACTCGGAGACGACTGCACCACTTCTTTTGTTACTTTCCGGGATCACGCTGCGGTGCCTATCCCTTCAACCTGATTTTTTGCCGTCCATGATTCTGCTTTTTTCTATAGTGTTATTCCTTCAATACTTTCCGGTCTTTACGATCTATATGTTCTTTGGGACAATATTATGTACCTACAAGGGCTTATATATGTGGACTGGATTGCTCGCGGCTTCTTATTTAGGCTTGTCCATAATCTATAGTCGCGTACTGAATAGATGTCCTGTCTCGAATGAATTGATTGTGCATAACGATGGAGGAAAGTTTTTCAGATTCAACAATTATTATCTAAAGGAATTTCTGTTAATGGCCGGTGCGGCGATTTGCATATTTTTGCTCTTTGGTCATTTGCTTGCCCTGATCTTTATCTCCTTTGCCGTATTTGTTGGCACACTATTCTTGTACAAGCACCAATTCAGTCGCTTTTGGGATCGTGGAGCATTGATTATTTCACAATTGCTTGTCATCATATTCTTTTCAATTTTCATCGATGAGTTCAATTCGTTTGCTGCGCTCGCTATTTACGGCGCGATCATTTTTTCCCTAATCATTGTGGCCGCGCGCTTTTTCATGAAAAATGCACTGTACCTTTATCTATCATATTCAACCCGGGTGCCGGAAAGAATATCTGATAAAACGCTAAGAATTGCATTGGCAGAAACAGAAACACCCAAAATCTATGTGACTGATTCTCTTGAAATTGCTTACTACATCGGATTATACTCTAATAACTCTTGCCTATTGAAAAATTATTCTATCCAAACCCGCGGATATGAGGAGCATCTCTATGATCTTTGTCGCAACTTCAAGGCTATCGGTTTTAGCCTGCAAAACCTTATTGCATTATTAACCAATACTCCAAGCGAATGGAGATCCGTTGAGTCGAGAGAGCGAGTAGACAATCGGTATCAGTATTTTCATGAAGCGCAGTATATGGCAACAAATTACCGCTTCAATAGAAAGATAATCGATGACGGTATGTACGTAGACGGAATTTGGACAATAAAATACAAAGGGCTTATTAAGGCAATTTGGAAGTCTATCGAGACTAAGAACATGCAAAACCTTGATGCCATTATAACTCAATGAAATAGCGGATTTTGTGTGTTTTCAACGTCAAAATCGTAGATTATGATGCCCACACCCCATTGCTATATTATAGCCGAAGCAGGCGTTAATCATAACGGAAGTATAGACCTGGCACTCAATCTCATTCGAGAAGCAAAAAAAGCCGGAGCCGACTGCATAAAATTTCAAACATTCAAAGCCGGGGCCGTTGCAACCAAAAAAGCTCCAAAAGCGGATTACCAGTTACTGGTCACCGATGTGCAAGAATCACAGTTTGAAATGTTAAAAAAACTGGAATTACCGGATGAGAGTTATCCTCTCTTGTTGGCAGAGTGCAACCGGGAGAAGATTGATTTCTTATCAACACCGTATGACGAACATGATGCGTTGTTCCTTAACGGGCTGGGCGTTAAGGCTTTCAAAATAGCCTCCGGGCAAATAATTGAGCATTCATTCCTTCAGAAAATAGCAAAACTGGGCAAGCCAATAATATTATCCACCGGAATGGCCACGCTTTCTGAAGTAGCTGCAGCTGTCGAAGCAATTCGAATTGCTGGCTGCAACGAGGTTACTGTGCTCCAGTGTACAACAAATTACCCCTCCGACATAAAAGAATCCAACATACTCGCTATGGTTTCCATGCGGGATGCATTGGGTGTTTCAATCGGTTATTCTGATCATGTCGAATCAAATTACGCTTGTTATGCCGCCGTTGCACTGGGCGGAAAAATTATTGAAAAGCATTTTACTTTGGATCGAAACATGAGAGGCCCCGATCATGCTGCCTCCCTAAATCCCAATCAGTTCTCGGAGCTGGTAACAGGAATTAGGTTGATCGAACAATCTCTCGGATCGGCCGTAAAATTCCCTTCTGAAATTGAACAAAGAAATGCTCTGGGAATGCGAAGAAGTGTAGTCGCTCGGAAGAACATCCCTGCAGGATCAATAATCACCGAGAATATGTTAACGTACAAACGGCCAGCTACCGGCATGCCACCCCAAAGATTATTTGATCTCATAGGAAAAGCAACCTCTCAGGATATCCAGGAGGATGCATTAATTGATTTCGGCATGATCAAATGGTAGAAAACTCGTCGGTTCGACTTTGTGAATTTGTGTTGATTAAAAGTGACAGCATGGATTTTACCCAGTCTTTTTTTAAAATCGCAGGATACCCATTGAACAAATTCCGGTATTTCGAAATGCGTCCGATATCAATAATTGAAAAGCTCATTACTTCATTAATTTTGATTTCAGAAGTAAGAACTATAGCACTGTCCGGTTAGAGATGATGGTTACCGAAAACAAAACGGAGTCCAGATTCGGAAAAATAATGCTTGTAAAACTCTTGACCGTAACCCGTGAAAATTGCGTAGAAAGCGTTTTGTTGACCGCAGACAATGATAACGCTGCTGCGATCAATCTCTACTCCAATCATGGATTCAAGGTTCTTTCCCAGCATCAGATTATATCTTATTACAAACTGGAGATTTCGTGAACATAGCAGTCAGTACCATCGCATTTATGGGTATGCCCATAGAAGAGGTTATCAAATCTGCGAAAGAAAACAACCTGACAATTGAGTTCAGCTCAGGGCTTCCTTATCGAAAAGATATGGTTGATATCTATCTCAATGCAGATATCAAAAGGCTTCCACACAATTATTTTCCCGCTCCAGAAGATCCTTTTGTGCTCAACTTAGCAAGCATCAATAGCAAGATCAGAAATGCCTCCATAGAGCACTGTGTATTTGGACTCGAAATTGCGAAAAAAACCAATGCGCCTTTTTACGCCGCTCATGCTGGTTTTTGTGTTGATCCACATCCTGACGAATTGGGGCGAAGACTAAAGCAGACTCAAGAGTATCACCGGGAAGAGAACTGGCGCATCTTTGTCAATTCGGTGAAAATCGTCCTGGAAAGAGCCAAAGAACTACAGATCGATTTTCTTATCGAGAATAATGTCGTCGCAAGTATGAATATTCTGCCGGACGGATCAAATCCTCTGTTATGTGCCGAACCCAACGAACTTCTTGCCCTCACAAAAGAGGTGTCCGATGCCCAGTTTGGTATTCTCCTCGATACAGCACACTTACTCGTTTCTGCGGGATCTCTGCACTTTGATGCTGATCAAGCACTTGAAACGCTAGCTCCGAAGATTCGAGGATTTCATCATAGTCACAGTAACGGGAAATTTGATACAAATGACCATCTGGGGAAGGAATATTGGTTTCTGGCACATATGAAGGATTTCCGAGAGCGTTTTCATATACTCGAAGTGAAAAACATGACCATTGCAAATATTAGGGATCACATGACCCTTCTAGAGTCACACGCCATATGATTACCGACATGAATGATATATGCGTCCTTGAGGATGATGTACTTTCGCGTGCGCTTGAGGTGATGAACGATACTGCATTGGGCATCGTTTTTGTTACTGACAAGAGTCGGAAATTAGTCGGAGTACTCACTGACGGAGACGTGCGCAGGGCGCTATTAAAAAATGGCCAATTGCAAGATAAGATTAGAGGTATATACAACAAAGACTTTTTTGCCCTCCCAGTTGTCGCCGAAAATGACATTATTATCCGATCGTTCACGGAACAGATTAGAATAATCCCTCTTCTCGATTCCGTGGGCAAAGTCGTCGATTACGCTTCGGCAAAGCGATTAAGAAGCATTCCAATAGCAACCCCCCAGCTTCTTGGTAATGAGCTGACCTACGTCAACGATTGCATATCCACCGCGTGGATCTCTTCACAAGGAAAATATGTGAGCAAGTTTGAGGAAAATTTCAAATCACTATGTAAAATGCCCGATGCGTTAGCTGTAAGCAATGGTACCGTTGCGTTACATTTGGCCCTTGTCGCTCTGGGTATCGGCCCTGGTGATGAAGTGATCGTTCCGGATTTAACATTTGCCGCATCTGCAAATGCGGTTTTTCATGCAGGAGCTACCCCTGTGCTGGCAACAATTGACAGGGATACCTGGACGCTTAGTTCTGAGTCTCTGGCAAGGCTGATTACTAAGAGAACTAAAGCGGTAATGCCAGTTCACCTGTACGGCCATCCATGCGACATGGACACGATCAGAGATATTGCCAATCAGACGAATCTTTTTGTGATTGAAGACTGTGCCGAAGCTCTTGGCAGTCTTTACAGAGGAGACCATGTTGGATCTTTTTCCGATGCATCGACTTTCAGTTTCTTTGGAAACAAAACGATCACGACCGGCGAAGGTGGCATGGTATTATTTAAGAATCCTGATATAGGAAGACGCGCAAGAATGTTGCGAGATCATGGGATGTCCCCTCAAAAGAAGTACTGGCATACAGAGGTAGGCTACAACTACCGTATGACAAATATTCAGGCCGCGCTCGGGGTTGCTCAAATGGAGCGACTGGCTTTTTTTGTTGATGCAAAGCGTAAAATTGCTGCGGGTTATAAAAAAATACTCTCTCGGTCGCCGCATATAATTTTACCTCCGGAACAATCCTGGGCCACTAATTCATATTGGCTTTTTACCTTTTTGCTTAAAGACTCTGCTCCACTAGAACCACAGGAATTGCGTACTGCGATGGCGATGCGGGGCATTGAAACAAGACCAGTTTTTTACGCGCTGCACACAATGCCTCCATATGAAAAAATTGCTAGAGATACGGACATGCGAAATAGTCTGGAAATCTCAGCCAGAGGTATAAGTCTACCAAGCTACGTTCAGTTGACTGAGCAAGAACGGGACTTCATTGCTGAAATTATTGTAAAGCTTATTTCATGAATAATATTGCCGTAATCGGATGTGGTCAACTCGGCAGCCGCCATCTTCAATCGCTCGCAAATCTGAATCTTGGGGCTACAATCTACGTCCATGATGTTTCAGAAGATTCACTGAGAATCGCAAAATCACGGTACGACGAAATTGAATCTGCTTCGTCAATCGATTGCGTTTACACATCCGATCTGGCTGATCTTCCGAACCAACTGGATCTCATTATAATAGCCAGTAACTCCTTGCAACGACTGAACCTCCTCCAAGCCGTAACGGCCAAGAGGAATGTTCGGTATATGATTCTGGAAAAAGTTTTGTTTCCCAGACTCGAAGATTATGAAATTGCCCAGATGTTACTTCTTAAACGGGGGATTCGATGTTGGGTGAACTGCAACAAAGCGTCTAATAATACCTTTTTTAGTTCGATGAATGCTAAATTCGATAGCAAGAGCCCTGTCCATATTCGCATTGAAGGTCGAGAATGGGGGCTCGGATGCAACGCTATTCACTTTATTGAATTATTGAGTTTTCTTACCGGGCAGGCCGCACAAAAAATTGACTCTTCAGATCTGTCTCCTGTGATCCATGAGTCCAAAAGAACAGGTTATATTGAATTTCATGGGGAATTGAAGATTTCATCAGGAAGACACAAACTCGAACTGAATTCACTTGAAAACGGACCCGGCCCCCTAGTTCTCGTCCTGGATTCCGAGATTATGCGGGCTGAATTGTCATTCGGAGAACGTCTTACAGGCAAAGTTGAACGCAGAGACAACGACTGGGTCGAAGAGTACATTGACACTGTCATAAAAAAACAAAGTGACCTAACCTCGGCGCTTGTCGAGGACATTCTACTTCGTGAAAAATGCGTATTGCCGGAATACGAAAAATCCAAAATTAATCATTTGTTGCTTCTCGAGAGTCTGATCAAACATCTTGATCGTTTCCACTATCCTCACCGGGTCGGAGAATGCCTAATCACATGACAGAATTGGCACAAGGTCTCCTTCTAGTTGGGCCGGGCATAATGGGCAGGGAATATGCGCGTGTGCTTCAGGCCCTGAAACTGCCATTTAAGGTAATCGGACGGTCTGAGGCCACATGCAGGGAATTTACCGAAATTACGGGAATACATGCAGAAAGTAAGGGCTTGGAATCCTTATCTGGAAAAACGCTCGCCCAATTTTCCAAAGCCATTGTAGCCACGAATACGGAACACATGGCAGCTCACGCAATTTTCTTAATGCAGGGTGGTATCCGGAATATACTGCTTGAAAAACCCGGGGGTTTGAATCAGCAAGAAATCAGAGAGGTACACAAGACTGCTACATTAACCAATTCAAGGGTGGCACTTGCTTACAATAGGCGATTTTATGCATCCGTTCTAGAATTGCACAAAAACATCATTGACGACGGTGGCCTCAAGTCCATTTTTTTCGATTTTACCGAATGGCCATCAACGGTTGAATCTCTTTCCTACCCACCGGAAGTGAAGCAAAATTGGATTTTTCGCAATTCATCTCACGTTATCGACCTTGCTTTCCACATCGCGGGAAAACCGGTAGAGTTCAGCGCGTATTCTGGTGGCCATTTGGAATGGCACCCAAAGTCGATTTTCACCGGTGCCGGAATCACCGACAAAAATATTTTTTTTTCTTATCATGCAAATTGGGAATCTGCAGGCAGATGGCGACTCGAAATCCATACAAAAAAGAATAAGTGGATTCTCAGCCCATTAGAGAAGCTGCACTACATACCTGTTGGTTCGACTCAAATCGCCCAACGAGCGATAGCAGATGAATATGATCATCAGTTTAAACCTGGATTATATCGAATGATCAGCGCATGGGTGGAAGGTAACACAGCAGGTTTCAGCCATATCGATGAGCAGGTCTTGCTGTCTGATATTATCTATAACAAGATTCTGGACTCCTGATTATGACGACTAGTGAAATTATTCTCAATATTTCGGCGATTCAAAATGGATATCCGATTGAAGACCTCAAGTATCAGGGAAAAGAGATTTGGCCACTTATACGTAACCAACTATGTTACTACCTGACAACTTATCCTCGTGAAGCGCAGCCCATAGCAAGCGTAACCAAGGATATCGTTGCAAACGCCCCCGGTCGATTCGGCAGAATCCGGAGATTGCTGTTTCTCATTATGTTTGGATTCAAAGTTCTTCTACATGGTTCGCTGATGTTCCTCGGATTTTATTTTCGAAGCTTACTAGGCGTGAATACGCTAGTACTCGCATTGCCTGAACATTTTACCGTGCTTTCAAAGGGGAAAATGGTAAATCCTATCACTGAAGGATTTATCCATACCTTGCAGACCTTGGGTATTCGCTGGAGATACGTCCAATATACTCATGAAGCTTCAAGGAACCGTAGCTTCGCAGACAATACGCGTTTGTTTGATTCTCTTTTACGAATGAATAACTTCCTATTCTCATTTTTTCGCGTCTTCCCCATGCGCAAACAGGATAGGATTGAAGGTTTCGTATCCTTTGTAAATTACTGCAAGAGACAAAGAGGTTTTGATCCATCCGAGATCGAGTCAGAGATTATTTTCCAGCATAACCCGCTTGCTTTGACATTCAAAATGTTATTCAGGATTTACAGACCAAAGAATCTAGTAATTTATTGCTACTATGATTTTGTAAAAATGGTTGCCTTGATGGCTGCAGCCAGCATGAAAATCAGGACGATTGAGCTACAGCATGGCCGCATGCAGGGGCATTGGGCATATGCCTCTTGGGATTTAAGCAGGATCACTGCAAACACATATTTGCCACAGACCGTTTTGGTTTGGGCAGATTCAGACAAAGCTTTTCTCGCAAGCGCTCAGAAAGAAATGCATATTCAAATCGAAGTGTTGGGCAACTTATGGCTAAACCTAAATCAATCAGGAACTTTAGAAGTGGATTTCAACAAATTAGATTTCCCGATGCTTTACGCAAAAGACAAGGTAAAAGTATTGCATTCTTTGCAGGGTGTGGGAATCGCTCCTGAGATACTGCATGTAATGAAACGAAGTGGACAAAACATTTCATGGTTCATCCGCTTACATCCAAGAAACGTGGAAGAAAAGGAATCCGTCTCTGCGCTCCTGACGTTGCATCAAATAAACTATGAGATCGAAAGATCTTCACAGTTTCCCCTATATGAAATATTACGTAACGTCGACTTTCACACTACAGACTGTTCCGTGATTTGCCGGGAGGCAGAAATGTTTGGTGTCAAGAATGTTCTCTACACAAAACTCGGTTATGAATCGTTTACCGAAAGCATCTTGGCTGGCGATTATTTTTACGCTCTCGACCCTGATGAAATCTTGTCTCACCTCACTAGCTTCAAGGCGCGTCCCGTATTGATGAACCAAAATAATGATGTCGATTCAAGGGCCAGAAAGCTGTTGCAAGATCTTTTGCAATAGAGAGAGAAGGACATGAAACAGAACGCCGTAACAACTGTCCGAAGCTGACTGTAAATATCATGATTAATTACGCTGCATTGAAAAAAATGAAAAATCGTTTAAAAAACAAGCTGGCTTCTTGCTTCCTGCAAACAACAGATTATAGAAAATCCTATTCGCAAGAGGGGGAAGACATGATTCTTGCCGATCTCTTGTTGGGACAATCTGAAGGATATTACGTCGACATCGGAGCTTTTCATCCCACCAAATATTCCAATACAAAGTATTTCTACGATTTGGGCTGGCATGGAATAAACATCGAGCCTTCTCCTAATGCAATTCAAATTTTTGAATCCCAACGCCCGAGAGATCTCAATCTAAACTTTGGAATCTCAGATAAAAATACAGAGTTAACCTTCTACATCTTTCCGGAAGCGGCTCTCAACACATTTGACCACGAGCGTGTAGTCGAACTTGAAAGAACCACATCTTATAAACATAGCCAAGAACAAATTGTACCTGTAAAGAACCTGGCCGAAGTGCTGGAAAAATATGCGAAAGACTCTGTCATCGACTTCATGAACATTGACGTGGAATGGCATGAGTTGGAGGTACTGAGATCAAGCGACTGGAGGAAATTCCGACCGCGCTACCTGCTTATTGAAATCTTAAACTTTTCACTACTCGAAATCAGCAAAAATCCGCTTCATGATTTCCTTGTCAAAGCCAACTATGAATTTATGTGCAAGACTCCTCGGACGTGTTTTTACAGGGCCGGAAATGAATAGCATCTCACCTGTCGTTTTTTTTACTTACAATCGACCGCTCCATACGGAACAGGCTATTTTCCACTTACTGCAAAACGCCGAGGCTAGGCGAACCCCTCTCTTTATTTTTTCAGATGGAGCCAAAGACAACAGGGCGGAAGCACAGGTTACTGCGGTTAGAAAAATTCTTCGAAAGATTGCTGGGTTCAAATCGGTTCAGCTAACCCAACGAAGTGGAAATCTTGGTCTCGCAAATTCAATTATTTCCGGCGTTACTGAAATATTAAAGACATTTGAATCCGTAATTGTCCTCGAAGACGACATCACTGTCAGCAAAAACTTTCTTTCATACATGAACAAAGCGCTCAACCAATACCGATTAAATCCAAAAGTTGCGTCAATTCACGGCTGGAACTTTCCGCTGCAAGAGAAGAATCTACCAGATACTTTTTTTCTTCGCGGTGCAGACTGCTGGGGATGGGCGACCTGGAAACGCGCATGGAATGAATTTGAACCCGATGGAGATAAATTACTAATGCAACTGGAAAGCCAAAATCTTTTCAACCAGTTTGATCTCGACGGAGCGTATCCGTATACACAAATGCTGAAAGACCAGATTGCAGGGAAGAACAACTCATGGGCCATCCGGTGGCATGCTTCGATGTTCCTTCGAGATAAAGTCACGCTGCATCCCGGCAAGAGCCTAGTGCAGAATATCGGTCTCGATGGTTCGGGCGTACACACCGGGCAAGCCAAGGCCTATCAAACGCAACTTTCCCAAAAACGAGAGCTGCAGTTTCCACCGGAAGTCGTCGAAAACGAAAAGATGAGGAAAATAATCATTGCATACCTCAGAAAAAATCATGGGCCGCGGTTCATCCCTCACTTAAAGTCCAAAATCAGGACGTGGGTGTCACAACTGAAGGATCTGTAAGGCAGATTTTGAATGTTAAGATCTCTGCCAAAACTTGTCAACAAGGCAATTCGACCGCTCCGCAAACAGGAACACGAATGGTTTACCGGCAATTTTGAAACATTCGAAGAAGCAAGGGCAGCTTGTACTGGCTATGACGAACCATCGATACTGCATAAGGTCAGGGCCGCGCTGCTTAAGGTAAAAAACGGAGAGGCAGTATACGAAAGAGACTCGGTAATTTTTGATGAAGTACAATATTCGCTGCCACTTCTTACCTTTCTCTTGTATGTTGCAAGTGCCAGCAACAACAATCTAAACATTCTTGACTTCGGAGGATCACTAGGAAGCTCCTATTTTCAGAACCGCAAGTTTCTGGATCGAATGCAATCTGTTCGCTGGAATATCGTCGAACAGCCACATTTTGTTGCCTGTGGGAAACGGGAGTTTCAGAATGAGACGCTGCGCTTCTTCGACACCGTCGATGCCTGCGTTAATGCTACTCAACCCAATGCTCTCTTGCTTTCAAGCGTTCTACCCTATCTACCTTATCCTTATTCTACCCTGCAAGAAATTCTCGCGCACAAGTTTGAATATATTCTGATTGACCGAACGCCTTTCTTCCGAACGGATTTGCCTGATCGACTTGCCATCGAGCACGTGCCTTCGCATATTTATCAGGCTGAATATCCGGCATGGTTCTTCAACAAGAATAAATTCATTTCGGCAATGGAAGCCGAATATCGACTCTTCGAAACAATGCCCGCGAACGACAAATTGCAGCTTTCTGGCACTAATATTGACTACCTGGCCATGCTGTTTGTAAGGGAAAATCATGCATAAAGAATTTCTCCCAGATTTTCGCTATATATTCGCGAATCCATTCTTTATAACTCGCCGGCATTTATATAGAAATATCAAGGATCTATCTGCGCATTTTGGGACGGGCCTGCTACTGGATATCGGCTGTGGCACCAAACCATATGCATCAATGTTTCCTCGAGTAAACTACAAAGGCCTTGACTACCGCAAATCAGGAACCAATCAAAATCCAAATGCAGATTTTCTTTATGACGGCGGCAAATTTCCCTTGAGACCAAACACATTCGACTATGCGCTTGCCACTGAGGTTCTGGAACATGTTTTTGAGCCAGATTACTTCGTGCGTGAAATCTCAAGAATACTAAAGCCAGGTGGACTTCTATTGTTGACAGTACCATTTATTTGGGACGAACATGAGCAGCCTTACGACTTTGGCAGATACACATCATTTGGGATCAAAGCGCTACTAGAGCGCAATGGATTTGTTATAATTGAGCAACGGAAAACTGGTGGCTTTATCGAGACGCTTGGCCAATTGTTTTGCACTTATCTTTACTATCTCCTCTCAAAACGGCGCTTCGTTTACAGACTTAGTCTACCATTTTTGTTCGCGCCTATACAGCTCTTGACGATTGTGTTTGAGAAGCTTCTACCCAAGAATCAGGGCTTTTATCTAGATAACATACTTCTCTGCAAAAAAAAATGAGAGAGCCGCTCATCGTAAAAAACTCCGGATACGTAGAGCTAAAGCTCATTCGTGATAATCGTGACGGCAATCTCGTTATTCTCGAAGCATTGCGCGACGTCCCTTTTGAGCTTAAGCGGCTCTATTATATTACGAACCTGGAAAATTCGGTCAGTATTCGCGGACAACACGCCCATAAACAGCTTGAGCAGGTAATATTCTGCATACAAGGCAGCTTTACTCTTGGCCTCGATGATGGTCAGAATCACCAGAAAATCTTGATGAACAAAGTGAATGTGGGCATCAAACTTGGTAAGATGTTGTGGCACACAATGGAAGATTTCTCAAATGGTTGCGTCTTATTAGTTGTTGCTTCAGATTATTACTCTGAAGAAGACTATATTCGCAACTATGACGATTTCATTCAATTGGCCCACCAATGAGCAGATCATGATAGAGTACGAGAATTTAGCAAGCCTGAACGATTTATTCGCGAACGAACTTGAGCGCACTGCAAGCGAAGTCATTCGTGGAGGCTGGTACGTTTTAGGAAAAAAGGTTGAAGCTTTTGAACTTCAATTTGCTGATTACTTGAATGTACGGCACTGCGTCGGCGTAGCTTCGGGCTTGGACGCATTAATCCTCTCGATTCGGGCTCTGGATCTTGAACCGGCGAGCGAGATCATTGTCCCGGCAAATACTTATATTGCCACAATTCTGGCAATTCTGCACCTCAATATGACGCCCATTTTGGTTGAGCCCGACCCGGAGACTTACAATATTGACCCGAACCAGATCGCAACAAGTATCACACCAAGAACCAGAGCAATTATGGTTGTTCACCTTTACGGAAAGGCCTGCAATATGACCGCAATAATGCAGATCGCAGTCAAGCATCAGCTTAAGGTAATCGAAGATTGCGCACAAGCGCATGGTGCGGAGCATTTAGGAAAGAAAGTGGGCACGTTCGGTGACTGCAATGCTTTCAGCTTCTACCCAACCAAAAACCTTGGGGCCTTGGGTGATGCCGGAGCAGTCGTCACAAATAATCCTGCACTCGCAGAAAAAGTACGAAAACTCCGCAATTATGGCTCTGCCGTAAAATATCATAATGAAATGGTAGGCTACAACTCCAGACTGGACGAACTTCAGGCTGCGTTTTTGAGCGTCAAGTTACCTCACTTGGACAGGATAGTGTCCCACAAACAGGAACTTGCCCTGCTTTATGAGAAACACTTGCATGCAAGGTTCAAAAGACCAATGCCGGCTAATGCCTTGGATAATGTCTTCCATATATACCCGATCAGGTATTCTGCCCGCGACCGATTGCGCACATATCTGCTTAAAAAAGAAATCAAGACCGAAGTGCATTATCCGATAGCTCCCCTCGATCAGCCAGCCTTAGCCCAATTGAGAAAAGTGGGCAATTTGAGGCAAAGACCAGAAGATTTCCCCATTACCAACGAAATTCATCAGACTATTTTGAGTTTGCCCATATCTGTTATACACACGCAGGCCGACATAATGCACGTGATCGATGCCCTCAATAGCTTTTCATGAACACTATCAATTTCTGCACCCTGTTTGATCTTCGCTATTCTTCCAGAGGATTGGCGCTATACAAGTCACTGGAGAGGCACTGTAAGGATTTCCATCTGTTTGCACTGGCTATGGACGATGCAGCCTCAGCACTATTGGCGAGTCTGTCCCCTTCAAATATGACAGTCATATCTCTAGCGGAATTTGAAAATGCAGAGTTGAGTCAGGCAAAGGCGACACGTACATGGCAGGAGTACTGTTGGACATGTACTCCCGCGCTCCTGCGTTTTTGCATAAACAGCCACGGGTTGACTAACTGTACCTATCTAGATGCCGATATTTTTTTCTTTGACGACCCAAGGATTATCCTCGATCAACTTCCAAGGGAGAAAACAGTGCTAATTACCCCACATCATTACGCCAAAGAATATGACCAATCTGCCACCAGTGGTATCTTCTGCGTTCAGTTCGTAACATTCAAGAATGAATCCAGAGCTTTGAATGTCTTGGAAAAGTGGTATAACCAATGCATTGAGTGGTGTTACGCACGCTTTGAGGATGGTAAATTTGGCGACCAGAAATATTTGGATTCGTGGCCCCAGGAGTATGACTGCGTTGAAGTATCAGATCACTTCGGCGTGGGTGCGGCCCCATGGAATATTAAAAAATATGACGTAGCAGATGTAAATGGCGAAATTGCCCTGAGAAGTATCGAGACCAAGCAAACGCTCCCATTATTTTTTTACCATTTCCACGATCTTTATTTCAATGAACGCGGTGCCTGGTATCACAAATCCGGTAACACCGGCTATCAAATCGCAGAAGATGCCTATACCTTCATATACGCCCATTATCTCCGGCAGCTGCGCGCTCTCGGTAGAGAGCTGGGATTCCCTGCGGGCATAGACTTTCCGAGGTTGCCGGGGCACTTATCAGTTTCTGATTTTGAGACGATCATCGTCCCGCGTACAAAGAGTTTGGGAGATAAGGTAATGCTCCGTGAATCATACATATTCGCCGGCAAAATATATGAAGCCATTGCTCTGGCACCAGACAAACGCGATCAGCTTTTTGAGCTTCTGATAGCTGCGCAATACAACCTGAGTTCAGCAACATTGTGGGAAACCCCTGAAAATCGACCGTACCAATCAATCAGGCAAATGCGAACCAGATTGCAAAAATTGGAGGACAACGCACTCGTAAAAATCCTTCTAAAGCTGCGGAATGTCTACATAAGGTTGCGACGGAGCTATTACGCATGATCAGCATTATTATCCCGACATACAACCGCAACGACCAACTTGCCGAATGTCTCGCATCCGTTAGGGCAAATTCATCTTTCGACAATGAAATAATTATTCTGCATCCTTTACCAGATATTGAGATCACCAACCTCTGTAAAAAGTATAAGGCAATCTCAATGATAGATAATTCGCGGCAGCAAGGTCGCCGCATCGTTAGTTTATGGGGAATTATCAATCGAGGTATAGAGGCTGCCAAGCACCGTTTTGTCTGCTGGCTAAATGACGACTGCCTTGTCCTGCCTAATTGGGATATATACGGTCTCAATTATTTTCGGGATGCGCCGCACGTGGGCTTGGTTGTACTGCGCACGAAAGGAATTGGTGGAGACCCAACATTCAGAACAGTCAAGGCTTTCTATGATATAGATTGTGCTAACTACGGGATTCTGGACAAGGAAACGGGCATTCGGTTTGACGAACTTTTCAGTTGGTTCTATGGGGACGCAGATATTGCGGTGCAGGCAAAGATCCGATACGCCAAGAAAGTCGTTGCCACCATAGAGAATTGCGTTATTCATAATCATTTGGAGGACGAAAACCGCATCCAAAATGAAACTGATCCGAGATCTTTGGCTGATCAGAAGCGTTTTGAACACAAGTGGAAGAAATATCGGTATTGGGATAACGCATATATATCACGCAACAAGTATATCCAGAAAAGAGCGATAACACTCTTTCGCCGCGGACTCCAGACAATATTCGACCGGATTCGCAATTAACCGAAGGGCAAACGCTGTTCCCCCATGACCACCATCAAAGTAACGACAACATCGTCCCATTGGCCGGTCGAGCGTCAGATACCAAGTACCGGTGGGATATCAGAAGACGTAATATTTCAAGTCAATAATCAAATCGATAGATGTGATCATTGGTTTATCATCGAAGGACTTGATAGACCGACTTGCATAAATGTTCCTCCTGAGAATGTTTGGTTTATTGCATGGGAACCAAGCGCCATTCGCACGTATAATCAAAAATTCCTAGCACAGTTCAACAAGGTGATTTCGCCACAGAATATCTTGAATCATCCCTGCGTCATTCACAAACAACCTGCCCTGCAGTGGATGACTGGCGCGAGGTACAGCGACGGTCATTGGCATTCATTCAAGAACTTTGAATTCTTTCGAGTTTGTTCGCCTGCGACGAAGAAAGACAAGATTTCTGTTATTGTCTCAAATAAACGATTTTCCGAAGGGCATCGCAGGAGATTAGCCTTCGTCGAAAAACTAAAGGCAGCGATGCCCGATCAACTTGATATTTTTGGCACCGGCATAAATCATGTCGAGGATAAATGGGATGCTACGTTTGACTATAAGTACTCCCTGGTTCTCGAAAATAGCAGAGAACTTCATTATTGGAGCGAAAAACTCTCTGATGCCTTTTTGGCCTGGACGTTACCGATCTATTACGGCGCGCCAAACATTCTTGAGTACTTCTCTTGCGATAGCTTACTGCCAATTGATATTGAAGCAGAGACATGCATTCAGCGCATACAAGATGCTTTGCAGAACGATCATTACGCTCAGCACTTCGAAGCCATAAAAAAGGCCAGAAACCAGATACTCCACGAGTATAACCTTTTCCCCTATATGCTGGCGATGATAAAGGAACATTCTGCCTCAAATCCTCAATCCTATAAAGGCCTTAACTATGAAACATTAATTCGGCCAGAAGCGACATTCCGTCCATTCTTGACCCAGCTAAAAGCCTCATCCAAAGCCGTGGCTTCTACAATTCGGCAGCGAATTCAAGGTAGTCTAAAAGGCAGTTGAGACTATTAGAATCTACCGCAGGAAACCAGCTATAATGATCCGCTCGCTCGCTAAGAAGTGTCTTCGCACTTTCACCAACCTTAGAAGACTGCTCATTTTCTTTCGTAGCTACAGATATTTTGTCAAACAAACTCTGACAACTGAAGTGAGATTTTCTTGCACGAGAAGCGACCTGATGCCCATCCTGAATGAGGCAACCTCAGAAACGGACTTTGATCGGCACTACATTTACCACACAGCATGGGCGGCAAGAGTTCTGGCCAGGATTAAGCCCAAAGTTCACATCGATATTTCTTCATCTCTCTTCTTTGCAACAATTGCATCGGCATTTCAAACCATAGATTTCTACGATTATCGCCCACCAAAACTTGAGCTGTCGAATCTAACAACCAAGAACTGTGATCTGCTGGCTTTGCCGTTCGCTAATGCAAGCGTGCAGAGCCTGTCCTGTATGCATGTCGTCGAACACGTCGGCTTAGGACGGTACGGAGATACACTAGATTATGATGGTGACCTGAAGGCAATTGCTGAGCTAGAAAGAGTGCTCAGAAAAAATGGCGATCTATTATTTGTAGTTCCCCTCGGTCAGCCACGCATTATGTTCAATGCACATCGAATCTATAGCTATGAACAGGTCATCAGCTATTTTCCTGGCTTTAGACTCAAGGAATTTGCGCTCATTCCAGATTCGGCATCGGCAGGAGGGCTCATCTCAGGTGCATCAATGCAGCTTGCCAATGCACAAACATATGGCTGCGGCTGCTTCTGGCTGCAGAAAAAATAAGGCAATTACATATTAAGCAATTCGTTATAAACCTATTGAGTTCTAGGGGTACGAGCTCTGATTCGACGTCGGCTATCATTTTTTCAAAAGATCGGCCACTCCAACTACACGCCCTGCTGAGCAGTTTTTGTTTTCATGTTCGCGGCATATCCGATTTATACATTCTGTACCATTGCTCAACTGAGGAATATGGGGATGCCTATAAAAAGCTCGTTTCTCAATTCAGCGAATTCACTTTCGTCCGGGAATCTTCATTTCACAATGACACCTTAGGTTTGCTGAATAGAATACGCGGCAGAAAACTGTTTTTTCTCGTTGATGATATTATTTTTATCGACGAATTCAATGTCGCCGCTATTCAAAATATCGACCTGCGCAGCTACGTTGTCTCGCTGCGCCTACATCCAAAGGTAACCTATAGTTATATGTTGAAAAGGAGCGAAAAGCCACCACATTTCAGCCAGAAATATGATTCTTTACTTGAATTTGATTGGTCACTAGGAGAAGTCGATTGGGCATACCCGTTGTCTGTCGACGGCCATATCTTTGAGGCACTTGAGATTAGGCGGCTCATTAAGCGATCTCGGTTCTACGCTCCCAATAGCTTGGAAGCTTCTTTGCAGCGATTCACAAAAAAGATCGCAATTAGGAAAAAAGGGCTTTGTTTTACGACCCCGAAGATAATAAATTTCCCGATCAACCGCGTGCAAACGGAATACAACAATGCAGCCGGCAACACAGACCCCCGTGAATTTCTCAGACTCTTCAATGAGGGATTTCGGGTCGATTTTCTTCGCTATCAAGGCCAAATATTCAATGCCGTGCATGTCGAAACAGATTTACCGCTTGTCAAAAGATGACTTCTCAACCGCTCGTTTCTGTGATGATGGCCGCGTATAATGCCGAAGCCTATATTGCTGATTCGATCAAGAGCATCCTGCGGCAGACTTTGAGCGATTGGGAGCTCATTATACTCAATGATGGTTCGCGCGACCAGACGGCAGCGATCGTTCAAGGATTTACCGACCCTCGAATAAGATATTTCGAAAATCCGCAGAATCTGGGGTTATCCGCTACACGAAATCGGATGATCGATTTGGCCAGAGGTCGGTATCTAGCAGTGCTCGACAGCGATGACCTTGCCGATGCTCGGCGACTGGAGGTGCAGACACGACTTCTGAATAAGCACCACCGCGTCGGTATGATAGGTGCCGGTATGCGGATCATTGATGAATACGGCAAACCTACCGGTCAAAGACATGTGTTTGCCGATCCCTGCAGCAGAATTCCGACAATCCTACTTTTCAGTAACTACTTTGCGCACTCAACGGTGCTAATTCGACGAGAGGCACTTCCGGCTGTTGCATATCGAACAGAAATGCTCATAGCCGAAGACTATGATCTGTGGATACGAATATCAAAAAGTTGGCAAATATGCAACCTCCGTAAAATTCTTGCTTCATACCGCATACATAGTAGCAATGTCAGCACTTCGAATAATATTATCCGTGACAATGCAGAGAGGAAAATCTTGTTAATGAATCTAAAAGAAATTGCTCCGGCATTTGCCGAGTTGCCGATCCAAAAGGAATTGCTTTACCTGTTCTGCGGTAGACTAGACATCGCAGGCGCAAGGAAACATTTCAGTGATCTAAGGTCTTCGCTGATCGCAATCTGGAACAACCGGGTCCCCAACAGAAGACCAAAACAGAATCAGGATCTAGCCGTCATACTCCTGAGACACTATTTTAGTCTGCTAAATATTCTGGAGATGCGTCATTACGCGAAACTTCCTTATATTGTGACCATGCCTATAGGAAATTATATGACAAAAGTAATTCTATTCTGCTCGTTGCTGAAGCGAAAAATTTGGTATCTTATCAGCCGCTGACATCAAGAGAGATTCCACCGTCTTATCGAAAAGTAGGCTTCAAAACATAGTCGCCGCATAATCAAATTGGTGACTACAACTGATCAGCAAGCGGTATAAATTGCCCACCAAATAACTGCATATGCGGTCGACTAAGATGCCCACTATAGTGCCTGTATTCAACACGGCTCAATACGTGGAAACCTTTATCAAATCGCTGAAATAACAGACGCTGCACGTCATCGAAATATTCTCCGTTTACAATGACTCGACCGACGAATCGGTCAAGATCGTAAAATCACTCAAGAAGGCCGGCTCAAGGATCAAAAATCTGGTCTAATTCTGACGAGGTTACACCAATATGAAAACCAACCAAATTTCGATCATAACGCGAACACGAAACCGCCCTCTAACGCTCCGTCGCCTGGCCGAAAACCTCGCGGGCCAGACTTCCCAGATTTTTGAATGGATTGTAATAAATGACGCGGGTGACTTTGCGATGATCGCTGAGGCGTTGGCCAGAACCAAGATTGATACCGCCCGAGTTGTCACAATAGACAATCAAACTCCAAGAGGCCGGTCTTACCCGCTGAATATTGGACTAAAGGCAGCAAAAGGGAAATATGTAGTAATAGTCGATGACGATGATTTTCTCGAGGCAAATGCGCTCGAAATAATGCACACATTTCTTACAAATCACGAGTGTATAGATGCGGTCGCGGTGCATACCCAGGTGGTACTCGAGAAACTTACGCCCACTCGGATCATCCACAAAGGCTTTGGTGGTCGTTTTACCCCGCAGCTGATAGATCTTCGACCAGATAGCTTAATCCTGAAAAATAGAACTCCAATCCATTCGATAATGGCAAAGCGCTCCGCAATGCTGAAGATTGGCGGTTTTCCAAAAGATATAGAGTATACTGAAGATTGGTATTTTTGGTTTCACTTCTCTTTAAAGTTTGATTTTGCAGTCATTCCACAAGTTCTAGCTTACTATTCGTATCGCCCAAAAGCGGAACACAGTTATCAGAACAGCGTGGGGCCAGGAATCAATTTGGATGTTCATTCCATTTATGCGCAAAAATGGCAATTGGAGTTCTTGCGTAAGAATGGTCTACTGAATGATCTGCTCACCGCAGCGTTACTGAACGCCAAGAAACAGCGAAAGAGATCTTTCTTGCAGAGGCTTAAGAATCTGCTGCTTCTTCGTTGGGATAATATTGTGCGAGCAAGGTCTTTTCGTAGAAATAGAACTAATCTTTCTTCAGAAAGACAATCAAATTGATCGTCCCCCTGATATACCGGATTTTCTTACGCATGGCAATTTGGCTACGTATTTATTTATTTTTTTCCCGAAATCCAAAAATCACATTCGCCCAGAGTAATGATACAGTTAAATCAGGTGCAGAAACTTTGTGCGTGTTCGCGTCCTATTCATCTACGACCAATGTTTCCTCATACATATTCAATTATTTGGAGAAACTTGCCGAATCCGGGGTGGATATAGTTTTTATCAGCACCGCTGCTAGCATCGGCGAGGATTCCTTAGGAAAACTGAAATTATTCTGCACGCATATCTGCACAAGAAAGAATGCCGGCCTGGATTTCGGCTCCTGGAAGGCCGGTCTACTCTACTCAGGTGTCGAATGGCAGAAATATAAAAAGATCCTTTTTGCCAACGACAGCTGCTACGCTCCCCTATATCCGATGACGAAAATTCTACAGCAGGATGGTCATGGCGTTGTCTCTATTACAGATTCTCTGGAACAAGAGCCGCATCTGATGAGCTATTTTCTGCTCTGCTACCAGGATGTCATACGCCATCCGGATTTTCTGAAGTTCTGGCAAAACGTTCACATGGTGCCAACTCGCCTGAAGGGATTAATTGTGCGGCTGTACGAAATTGGATTCAGTAGATATTTCAGAAAATGCGGCTTTAGCCTCAAGGCTGCATATCCGATTACTGATATTGGGCGTGAACTCGGCATGACAGAGACCGAGTTAAAGAACATCAATCCCACGCACCACTTATGGCGCTACCTCATCGAAACCAAGAAATGCCCTGTACTGAAAGTAGATATTTTCAAGCGGTACTTGAAGCCAAATAAGGATTCAACATGGCGCGAAGTTGTTGCTGCCTCTAATTACAACATGAACCTGATTATCGAACACCAGGGGCTCAAAGAATAGTGCAACTCCACCTCCACCAGATCTACTATTTGCCAACGCAGCTACCGCTGCTCGACCCGGCGTTCACGCCCCACAACAACACGGCGAACGAGAACCGCGAGTTTGCCGAGTACTATATCTTCGAAAAGGAATACAAGGCAGGCAGGGTTGGAGACGACGCCCTTACGGGCTATGTCTCGTGGAAGTTCGGCCAGAAAACAAAGCTCGGGGGCAGCCGGTTCATCGAGTTTATGCTGGCAAATCCCGGCTACGATGTCTACTTCATCAACCCGTTTCCGATGCAGATGAAGTTCTTTAAGAATCTGTGGCTACAGGGGGAGTTTTATCATCCCGGAATTCTAGCTCTATCACAAGAGATAATCCGCCTTGCCGGATACGACATTGATCTGGCAGCCCAAACTCATAACAGTCGGATCGCACTTTACTGTAATTACTGGGTGGGCAGCAAAAAATTCTGGGATCAGTATATGCAGTTCACGCGGCCCATCATCGAAGTGCTGCGCTCAGGGCTGCCAGATGCGCAAAGGCAGAAGCTGCATTCGATAGCTGATTCTGGCAACGATTTCTCATTCATCGCTTTTATCATTGAGCGGCTGTTCACGACCCTGCTGCACCACGATAGCAGCATTCATTATCTCGCCTACCCGCACTCATACTCAGACATTCGTCGTAAATACGGCCATGCCGGCGCTTTGCTTTACAAAGCCTTCCCGGATAACAGCCGCCTGCTCAATCACGCCTACACTGCCGTTCGGCGGTAAAATCCTTTTGCTTTTGTGTCGATTAAACAATGCCGGCAAAGCTACATTTAGCTGGTCGTTACGTTTATTCTCTCGCCGATCAAAACTTGAGCGCCGATCCTCGGTAAGAATTTTTCTTTCATTTGTCAGCTCAGTGGATACATTTTTATTGCGCCATGGATGAAGAGCACTTTCGCCGGGAAATTGCCGACCTGAAAGCACGCGAAAAACAATTGCGCTCTTCAAATAAAAAGCCGACTGAATCGACTGATGAATCAAAAAGCAGATCGAATGCCATGCGCTACACCTGGCTGGGAGCTGAGTTTGCCGCAATTTTTTTTGCGTTTGTGTATGGTGGTAACCTACTCGACCAGAAGCTCGGCACGAAACCGTGGTTGGTGCTGGTGGGGATTTGTGCGGGTTTTGGCATTGCGCTCTACAGGTTGATTTTTGTGGCCCGGCGGCTTTCGGAATAAGCGATGTGGGCGAGGACGGTATTTGCCCCGGCCAAGATCAATCTGGGGCTGCGGATTACGGGGCGGTACGCAAACGGGTACCATCGGCTTGAGTCGGTGTTTGTGCCGGTCAGCCTTTACGACAGGCTGACGATCAGTCGCTCGGAGCGGGATGAAGTCTTTTATGATTGGGGCAAGACCACCACGGAGCAAAAACGGTATTTATCGCTCGGAGCTCAGGGGAACCCCCTGCTATGGAAATCCATTGCATTTGCCAGGACTCTTGTTGAGCAGGCAGGCGGAGCGATACCCTGCATTCGGGTTACCGTTTCAAAAAACATTCCATCCCCTTCTGGCTTGGGTGGCGCCTCGACCGACGCAGCGGCTCTGATCTCAACTCTTTTGCGAATCTTTAGCCCCAGCCCGGAATTCAGATTACATGGGGAGGCCCTCAGGCAAGTTTCTACCTTAGGGGCAGATATTCCGTATTTTCTCTTTGCGGGCCTTGAAGGCAAGGCCGCGATGCTGAATGGACTGGGATACGAACTCACGCCGGCAGATCTGCCCGAGCTCTGCGGCTGGCTTTGTGTTCCCGATTTCGGTTTTTCTACGCAGGCGATGTTCGCTGAGGCGCGTAAAATTCATTTTCCCACTATTTCTGAGTCTCCACAACTTCCGAATCGCATTTTGGCTTTACGCCTCAACGAAATTCCTTATTCGGACAAACTCGCTGATGGGGTAAAAGTCGTGCAGAACGATTTTGATCCCATTGCGGCGGCTCTGTTTCCTGCGAAACATCAGGCATTGCGGAAGGCAATGCGGATTATAGCGGAAACTGCGAAGCAATTCTTTCCGGGGCAATGGCTTGTCGGCATGACGGGTTCGGGCGCAGGAATTTTTGCAATGACTGAAAACCGTATTGTGCGGCGGGCATTGCAGGAACGGACAGGTATGTTGCTTACCCGTCTGGGACGAATGTGGCAAGTGTTTCCCGTCAGGAATCACTCTGCTGCGAATATTATTGGGCCGTAGCCAAGTGGTAAGGCAGCGGATTTTGATTCCGCCATGCGAAGGTTCGACCCCTTCCGGCCCAGCATCTAACTCCACCAATGCCAAGGCAGGAACATGCTGAAGGTGAATTGATGGATGACTGGCAGGCCATGCATATGCAGTTCTGTCTGCTCGATACGAAGCCAGCGTTTGATCCCCAGGTAAAATAGCTCTTCTGAATTTACAGTCCGGCTGCTATGATTTTCCATAGCTAAGGTGGGCAAATACAGCACGAGGGCGAGGCGTATCAGCGCTGAGACAGAAATCCGCAGGCGAATGGCAGCCAAACGCAACATAACCACATCCTCACCATATAGGCAAACAAGATGACGATGGATAGCATTCTCTTCTGCCAGACTCGCCCTGTTTTGCGCATGCAAATCCAACCAAGCCTCGTTCATCTTAAGCTCTTTCTGCTCAATGAGGCGGAAAACGCAATATCGAGCAACTGTGGAATAGCTCACCTTCCTCTGCTTTGCAATTAAGGTAAGTTTCTGCCAAGTAGCAGCAATCAAATGCACTTCCCAAATATCCTCAATCGGTGTTGGCTTTCCTTTGAGGAAAGGCGGTTGTCTGCGGCATTTCATTGTCCCTCTAAATATTAAATACCCAAAAACTGTGTTTTTTTCTCATTTTCTAAGGATTTTTTTTCGATGGCAGAAATTATTCCGGAGCTATGGAATTCCAGAGCCTCGGATTGCCTGAAACTATCTTGACATCCGCAAGGTCAGAAACAACCCTGAAATATGAGCGAAACCAAACGCCCGTCGCCACTGAAACGGAAATACGTCATCGACCTGAAATTCCAAAGCAAATTTATCATCAACGCAGTCATTCCCCTCATGGTCTTCGTGCTTGTGCTTGCGTTCGGTTTCATGTACGCGGTTAACAGCATCGCCAAAGAATACCAGTTCGAAAATACCGCCGAACTCATCCAGAAACTGTCGATGACGCTCGGCAACGATGCCAGTTCGGGCGCAGTCTTTCAGAAAGTAAAACTCTACGGCGTGCTCGCCCTCATCGCGCTGGCCCTCGTCATGGCGCTGTCGCTCTCGATCCTGTTCGTGCTGTTTTCGCACCGCATCGCCGGGCCGATCATGCGGATTGAGCGCGCTTTTGAAGAGATTTTACACGGTGACCTCACACACCGAATTTCACTGCGGCACGGCGACGAACTCAAAGAGACCGCCGACCATCTGAACACAATGCTCGACGGCCTGCAGGGGCGCATCAAGCGCATCGACCAGATGGCTCGCTTCATGGAAGAAAACTTGGCGCACATGATCATAGATGCGCCACCTGATAAGAAAGAGCAGCTCGTAAAACTGGACGACCTCGCCAAAGGCGTCAAAGAAGCCATCTCGGATTTTAAACTCCAATAGAAAAGTTCGCACGTCCATATACTGCCCTTGCAGCACACTACGCTGCCGTGATGGCCGATATTGCTTACGCTGACTGGTTTCGGTTTGCTATGCGGCATTTTCACCAGGCCGGTAACCGGCGTTTGGTTGAGTTATTCAGTGGTCCGGGCGCTCTGGCCATGATCGCAGAACAGCAGGGCTTCGAGGTTTTTCGCCTCGACAATTCCCGACACGCGTTGGGCAAAGAGGGTAGGCGGATTTTGGCTGAGGCTACGGCCTTACCTCTAAAAGCGGATTGTTTCGCCGGACTGCTCGCGGCGAATGCTTCTATCAACTATCTGGCAGACGACAAGGCGCTCGCAGCACATTTTGCCGAATGTGCGGCGATTCTCTGTCATGGCGGAGCCTATGTCTTCGATTTCTGCCCCACCGAGAGGGCCTATGGGCTACATGCGCACCATTTTACTGCCCTAGAGGGGCAGGTGACCTTTTCGCACCGGTTTTCACCGGCAGACCAGGAATTAATGTCGGCTGTGAAAATCCATAGCGGGGATGGTCAGATCGTCACGGAACTGCACCGGCAGTGTATTTTTACACCCATTGAGGTCAGGGCAGCTGCAGTTGCAGCCGGTTTTGAAGTCCGGGAAGAAGCAGAAAACTATGGTTTACCATTTTCCGGCGATAACGCCCCTATGGTGGCTATGGTACTGGTAAAGCCCTGAGCTAGCTATGGAAATCCAGCGCATGGAAAATGGCGATCCCAGCCCTGCTATGGAAATCCAGAACTACCGGTCATTCCTGATTTGGCGCACATACACTCGTAGCAGCAGCAATGACACCAGAAACGCCGCTGCAGGCAAACCAATAAACAGAACCGAAATCGTATTCGCAACGCCCGCGCTATGCGACTGCGCACTATAACCCGCGAAACTCAGCGCCACACCGATCACCAGCGGCGCACACGCCATCGCCGATTTGTTCACGAACGTAAACGCCGCAAAATACAACCCTTCTTCGGCACTGGAATC
>Ga0154020_10000841_pt1 | contig 37990 bp, 32 predicted proteins | sample Klosneuvirus_201_FD_109709 | JGI IMG/M metagenome (GOLD analysis project Ga0154020, IMG submission 109709) | Active sludge microbial communities from wastewater, Klosterneuburg, Austria - Klosneuvirus_20160825_MG | ecosystem: Engineered > WWTP > Aerobic digester > Activated sludge | place... | reverse complement strand
CGGACTCGAGGCCGGCATCGATCTGCTGCGCATGGGACGTCATCGCATCGGGGTGCTCGGACAACTCGAAGGCGAGCTCGCCACCAACGCGTCGTGGGCCGGGTTCTCCCTCGGCCTCGGGTATAGGCTGTACTAGTGATGAGGGCGGGAGCGCTGGTGGTGTTGGTAGCGTGTGGCACCGTGATCCGTCCGCCGGATCCGGATCGTCGGTTCGCCGTGCAAACACAGGGCACCGTGTTCGACGTGGACGTCGGATATCGGTTCATCGTGTTGCCGGAACCCTCCGCGAACGTCGTGCGCATGGACGTGCGATATCCAGTGGGATCCATCGATGACCCCGTCGGCAAGGAAGGGCTGGCCCACCTCGCCGAGCACCTCTTGACCGAGTTGGAAGTGACGCGCGATGGGACTCGCACGTCCATCGATGGAGAGCTCGCCGCAGTGTCGCTGTCGTTCAACGCGCGAACCACGGCCGACGCCACGACGTACGAGGTGCGCGCGCTGCCAGGTGCTCTCGATGATCTGATCAGGATCGAGGCCGAGCGGATCACGACCGGCTGCACGGGGATTCCGCGCGAGCTATTCGAGCGCGAGCGTGAAGTCGTGCGCAACGAGCTGCGCGAGCGTGCCGATGCGGGCGGGACCGAGCTGCAACGAGCGATCTACGACGTGATCTATCCAGCGGGACACCCGTACCGCCGCGTCGACTCGAGCGACACGGTCGCCGCCATCACGTACGAGGATGTCTGCGCGTTCCTCGTCGGGCCCTACCGCCGGGGGACGCCGATCGTCGCGATCAGCGGCGCCGTCGATGTTCGCAAGGTCCAACAGGCGGTGACGAATCACTTCGCCGGCGTTCCAAGCCGGGCGCCTGCAGCCACCGCGGCTGTCATGCCGGCACCAGCACAGACAGGCGACGTCACATTGCGCGGCACGGTCGACGAACCGACGCTTCTCGTGACGTGGCCGCTTCCGCCGATGGCCTCGACCGAGTTCCGAATGCTCGAGCTCGTGTGGCCGCGCATCGCGAGCAACCTCGATGACTATGCGTATCTGTATCGCTGGGGCCACTCGACATCGTGGGAGCTCCTCGGCGGTGAACGAGCGCCGGTCCTCGCGGTGACCGTAGCGCTCGAATCGACGGGCGACTTCGGCGAGGCGAAGAGCCGTGTCGGCAGCGCTCTGCGCGACACCTACTATCAGATCGCACGGCCAGGTGCCGAGGCGTCGGACGTCGGATGGGTGTTGACGTGGGAACACCGTGCCGCGGCGTTGCTCGCGCGGTGGGAGTCGCTCGAAGGCCGCAACGAGCTGTCCACCGATCTCCAAGTGCGCGAGCCGAGTGGCTCGATCGCGGCCCGCGTGAGAGAGCTCTCGACAGCAACACCGGCCGGTGTTCGGGCGCTCGCGGAGGAGTGGTTCACGAGTGCGCGCGCGCGCTTCGTGTTGATCGAGCCGAGCAGCTCTAGCTTCGTCGGCTCGCGCAGCGTCTTCGATCGTGTCGTCGAGCAGCACGGTGCGCGTGTCGATCGAGACCTCGCGGACAAACCGCTTCCGCCGGTGCGTGCGTCGCTCGCGCTCCAGACCGAGCGGTACACGCAAGCGAATGGGCTGTCGGTCGTGCTCGCTCGAGGATCCGGGGCTCCTCTCGGCTACGCGCGGCTCGTCGTCGACGCGGGCGCCGTCGATGCGCCGTTCGGGAAGGAGGGCGTCGCGCATACCGTCGGTGCGTCCGACGTCTATCCGGACGCGATCGTGTTCGGTGATCGCCGTCTGGCGATTCGCGTCGATGATCTCGTCGCAGCAGCGTCGGTGGAGCTGCGCACACCAGGCTACGGCCTGAGCGACGATCAGAAGAAGTATCTGCTCGCGCGACTCTCGACACCGCGCGTCGTCGAGCGAGATGCGTACGACACCGATGTTCTTCTCGCTCTCTACGGCGAGGGGCATCCCTACGCACGAAGTCCGATCTCCGCGGCCGGTGTGAAGCACCTGTCTCACGACTTCGTCGAGGACTGGGCACGGACGCGGATCACCCCAGCGAACGCGACCCTGATCCTCGCGGGTTCTTTCGACAACGCGTTGATCAAGCGTCACGTTGCCTACAACACGGATCAGGTCGCTGCAGGAACGCGCACTCGCGATCTCGCAACACCGCCGCGCACGACGCCCGGAATCATCGCCGGCGTGACATCCAAGCCATCTGCCACGCTCGAGCTGTCGGCGTTCTTCGTCGGCGGTCGCGGCGTCGACGATGACTATCCGAAGCGCCTCGTCTTGGAAGCCGTCCTCGGGGCGCAGCTCGCTCAGCTGCGCGAGAAGCGAGCGTTGACCTACGGATTCTCTGCGAGGTACGAGCCGCGGCGTGCGGGAGGGATGTGGACCGTCTCGGGTGAGGTCGATGCCGCGCGCGCCACGGAAGCGAGCCAGGCAATCGTCACGATCCTCGACGAGCTCCGTCGTGATCCCGAGGTGTACCGAGGAGCCTTCGTGCTCGGCCGGCAGAAGGTCATCGAATCGTTGTTGGTCAATATGACGACCACCGAGGGCGTCGCAGATCGGCTCGCCTTCCTCGCGAGGTTCGGGCTCGACGATGACTACTTCGATACGCTCGCTAACGGCGTCGCACGCCTCACGCTTGCCGACCTTCACGCATTCCTCGTGCGCGAGCTCGCGGTCGACCACCAAGTCATCGGGGCCTTCGGCAACGCCGCCGCTGCCAACGCCGCGGTCGCGGCAGCTCGCTCGGTCAAGGCCGGCGATCGACCCTCACTGACGGATCCATTCCAATGAGGACGCTCGGCACTATCGCGTTCGCTCTCGCGCTCACCTCCTGCAACGGGTTCGATGTGCCGGCACAGCCAGCGGACGGTGCGTATCCGATCGCAAACGCCGGGACCGGCTCGAGCTATCCGCAGGGAGTTGCGATCACTCTCGACGGGACTGGCTCGTTCGATCCCGACGGAATGATCGTGAGCTATCGGTGGTCCGTCGTGTCTCGACCGCCGGGAAGCACGGCGATGCCAACGGATACTCGCGCTGCGATGACCGTGTTCCAGCCCGATGTCGTCGGCACGTACGTGCTCGACTTGGTCGTCACCGATGATTCGGGTCACACCGACCGCAGTGGGCTGCGCATCGTCGCGACCGGCGCGATCCTCGGCGTCGACGCTGGGCCGAACGGATCCGCGATGTGGCTCGACATGGCGCAGCTCTCTGGAGCCGTGACCACGCTGCCGGGGAAGACGGCGACGTATTCGTGGCGCTTCGTTTCTCGTCCTTCCGGATCGACCGCTTCGATCACCAACAGCAACGCGCTCTCGCCGACCTTCGTCCCCGATGCGACGGGTACGTACGTCCTCGCACTCGAGGCGTGGGTGGGCGACGAGGTCCGCACGGACACGACGATGGTCGACGTGACTGCCAGTGGCATTTCCTTCGGCACCGGCAACCTGGCGTACACGTACAGCACCGCGGTCGATCGCGTGGTGTACGCGCGCGAGCGCGCCGGACGTGCCGAGATCGTGAAGGTGGATCCCACGACAGGAGCAGATACCGCGCTCGACATCGGTGCGTTCACACCGCGATCGATCGCCGTCGATCCGCTCCATGCGGTGGCCGCTGTCGGTGGGCTCGGCATAGTAGTGACCGTCGCCGTTGGACAATTCGTACAGCTCTCGTCAAGAGCCGTCCCGGGTTGCACCGCGGCACAGGTCGCGCTCCCGTATCAGGCGCGCGTCCACTGCTTCCCGATCGACGGCGACGTAGAGCCGATCTCGTCGGTCAACATGACGACCGGGGAGGTGACACAGATCCCGTGTCCGGTTCGGTCTCCTCACGTCACGTCGGGTGCCGCGAATTGGATGTACATGGTCGATGGCGCGTCGCCGCAGTTCTACTTGTACGACGCCTTTTCGTCTCCACCACTCCAGGTCCTCGGTCACGGCACTCTCGCGGGCATCGGGCCTCCGGTGATCGCTGCAGGAACGAATCAGCCGTTCGCGATCACCGGAAACGGCTTCGCCATCAACCTCGATGCAACGCTTCGCTTCGACCTCCACACCTCCGTTTCGGCGGGCACCTTCTCGGCAGCGCGGTACGAGATCGCGATCGTGTCGGGCTCGCAACTCAAGATCTTCGACGGCATGGGACAGACCCTGAAGCTCGACGCGACACTACCGTCGGTCGGTGGAACGGCTCCCAGCGCGAAGCTGCTGGCCTACAGCTCGGACGGGCATCGCCTGATCATCGTCGGCGGAACGGCCGCCGGAGACATCGCCTACACGGTGCCGCGATGAGAGTCCTCGTCGCGCTGTTGCTCGTCGGCTGCGCGGGGAGGCTCGCTCCTCGCACGGCGATGGATCGCGTCGCATATCCGAACGGCAAAGCACGGTTCGAGTTCGCGCTTCGCGATGGCGTTCCGAACGGTCGCGGGAAGGCGTGGCATCGGAACGGCAAGCTCGCGAGCGCTGGCTGGTATCGCGATGGCGCGCGCCATGGCCAATTCTGGTTGTTTCACGAGGATGGGACGTTCGCAGCACAAGCCATCTACTTCGACAACGCCGAGGTCTGGCGTTCGACCGACGAGAACGACACGCCGCCCGCCGAGTGGGGAGAGGGTGTGACACTCATGGATCGCCCGACGGCAACCGATGCGACGTCGGTCAACGTCGAAGCGGACACGGCGTGGGAGGACGAGCGCAAGCGACCTCGCCCGTACTTCTCGATGCTCGATCGCACCACGGCGCCCGCGCGCGCGGGGGCACAGATCGGCGTCAGCAACACCAAGGAGCTCGGCTTCGGTGCCACGACGCGCGTCGACGTGTTCGGCCACTACCGCGTTGGCGCCTACGGCGTGTTCGCTCAGCTCTCGGAGACGTTCCTCGCCGTGTCAGACGACATGACGCTCTCCGGTCGACGAGCCGCCGTCGTTGCAGGTACGCATCACCTGCCAGTCGGCCCGGCGACCTTGTCGCTGAACGCCGGCTTTATCGTTCCACTCGGCAACGTCGACGGCGCCGGATCCGTAGCGAGCTACGCCGGTGCCGAGCAGCGCCCTTCTGATGCTGCAGCGGCGATCCCGGCACCGTTGTCGCTGCGGTCCGGTGCGAGCCTGACGGCAAGCCGAGGGATCGTTCTCGTCCAAGTCGACGCTGGAATCGACTGGCTCCTCGGAGCGGACGAACGTGGGTTCGATCCGCTCGGGCGCGCGAACATCGGCGTCGGTCTCGGATCGCGCTCGACGATGCTGACCGCCGAGCTCGCCAACACGCTCCACCTGGCGGGCTCGCACGACCGGCTCCAGGCGCTCGCGCTGGGTGGCACGCTCGTGTTCCCGATCTTGTGGGTCACGACGAGCCTCGTGTTCTCCGACTCTGGATCGATCTCGTTCCTCGGATCGGTGGGCCGTGACCTGTAGCCGCGTTCTCGCGCTGATCGTCGCCGTCGTCACCGGATGTGTCGACGACGTTCCGACGTTGGAGATAACCACCATCGCGCGCGTCGCCGTCGAGCTGGCACCCGCCGACGACGGCATCCCCGCCGCGTTCGGCCACTACCGTTGGGAGCTCGTGGAAGCACCGCCGACGGCGACGGACTCATCGCCGACCGAGGAGACGCCGTTTGTCTCGGTGGAACCGACGACGCGCGGCCTCTACGTGTACGACCGCTGGTTCGTCAGCGACGCCGCCGCGCAGCTCTCCTATCACGTCATCGTTACTGTCACGGGTGCGTCACCCGTCGCACTCGTGACTGGACCGGCCATGCTTGCCGTCGGTGACGTGGCGACGCTCGACGGCAACACGAGCGCGAGCCCCGAAGAGCGCGCGCTCGAGTTTCACTGGCGGCTGTCCGTTCGTGCGGAGGCCAGCACGGCCACGCTGGCGAACACCGAGAGCTCCGCAGCGACGTTCGTCCCTGACGTAGCAGGCACCTACAGCGTCGAGCTTCGCGTGTTCGATGGCGAGTTGTGGAGCTTGCCGGCGGCCTTCACTCTCGTGGCGCGCTAGCTCACGCGATCGATCCCGAAACGACGAAGAGCCCGCAGCGCGGGCTCCTCGGGTTATTACAACGTTGGTGGTTTAGAGAACGCGAACGTTCTCGGCGCGCGGGCCCTTCGGACCACGGCCCTCGTTGTACGAGACCTTCTGTCCCTCGCGGAGCTCTTCGAACCGGACGCCTTCAACGGCGGACATGTGGAAGAACATGTCGGTTCCCGAACCCGTCGAGATGAAACCAAAACCCTTATCGGTCAAACGCTTGATCGTACCTTCAGACATCGTGCACATCCTCAGTAGCAGTAGATGACTCCATTCGAAGGACCAAGCTGGTCCCAGTAGCTCGAACGAGTCGGACACCCTGTGTCTCATTACCGGCCGGCATAAGCGAGCACGATCGTGGCGCAACTCATGCCGGCGGCCCTGGTGGCCTCCAGGGCCGCTGGGGAGCGTCTGCGACACCAATGCGCGATCAGAGATCGCCGGGGTGGGCGCTACGGCACCGTAGGCACCGCCACGGTGCCGCGGCTCGGTGTTCCGTTGCCGATGACGGGCCACCCGCCGCTCCAGGTGATGGGATCGAGCATCAGCTTCCGCGCGCCACCATCGGTGCACGTGTGCGGCGCGTCCCACGCGTGATAGACGATGAACGCGCGTCCGCCCGTTCGCACGACCGCGTTGTGTCCGGGGCCGGCCCACTTCGCGTTGCTCGCCAGGATGGGCCTGCTGCGCTTCACGAATGGCCCGAGCGGTGATCGCGATCGCGCGATGCCCGTTCCGTACGTGGCGTTGCAGTAGCGAAAGCCGCTGTAGAACAAATAGTAGAACCCGCCGCGCTTGATCACCCACGGCGCCTCGACGACATCGCCTTCCCACGCGAGCGTGTTGCGCAGCAGCGGGCGCCTCGTACCGACAAAGCCAACGCCATCGGCGCGCAGCTCGTGACCATAGATGATCGTCTTCTCCTGCGGGCGGAGGCCGTTGCCGTCGGTCTTGTAATACAGGTACCGCTTGCCGTCGGCGCCGCTGTACACGGTCGCGTCGATCAAGCTCACGTGCGAGTCGCACACGAGCGGATGGCCGATGTCGGTCCACGGCCCGGCCATCGTCTTCGCGCGCGCAGCGCCGATGCACATCTTGCCGCGGCTCGGCGAGAGCGCCGTGAAGTACGCGACGAGCCCGTCGCCCACGCGATGAACCTCGGGCGCCCACCAGTTCCCGTTCGCCCATGCGGGCTTCGTCGCCACGGTGAAGATGTGGCCGGCCGCCCTCCAGCGCACGAGGTCGCGCGACTCGAACAGCGGGAATCCCTTGCCGGTACACGCGGCCCAGAACGTCGGGCCGTCGGCATCGAGGATCTTGATCACGCCCGGATCGGCACAGCTCGGGCCGAGGGGATTCTGAAAGCGCGGCGCCGCCGCGAACGCGTCATCGTCGTCGTCACCTGGTGCGAGATCGCCATCGACTTCGTCGCGGTCGTCGGCGTCGTCGACAACGTCGACCAGATCGTCGGTCGGGGAGGGCGCTTCCTCGAGCGCCGCGGGCACGTCCGGATCGGTCGCCTCGTCCCACGCGTCATCATCACCGCCGTCGTCGATTCCACATGCAGCGAACAAGAGGAGAGCCAGTGCGACGCGCATCACCGTGCAGGCTGCAACGCCGGATCCACGTCGCGGCCGCTGATGTTCGCGGAGTTGCGCCGACGGGTGTTGCGTCGGGCGCTACAGGTGCAGCCAGCCGTGGGCGCTCGAGCGTCGCGAGGCCTTCAATCCGGCAGCTTGCGCGCGGTCGGTGGGCCGAGCGACTCGCGATACTTCTTGTCCGCCCACTTCTTGTAGACGGTCATGGTCAGCATGAACACGGCGCCACCGGCGAGAGCGGTCATGAAGAAGACGAACTTGTACGCGCCTTGTGTCTGCACCGAGCCGACGACCTTGTCGGGCTCGGCCATGCTCGACGTGATCTTGTAGGCGATCGTCGCCGCGATCAGGCCGAAGAACAGCGAGAAGCCGAGCTGCTTGAGCGGGCTCGCCTCCTGGATCTTGTACGGGTCGTCCGCCATCGCGTCATCATCGCGCATTCCGCGTCGGACGTACGTCTCGAACCCGATCTCGACGCACTACGAACAAATCGACAAGCACGTGGTGACCATCGCGCACGGCGCGTCGGCCGCGAGCTGCTCGATGCAGTAGCGAGGGCACGCGTAGTCGAACTTGGCATCGTTCCCGGGGCGCATCGCGGTCATCTGATACTGCGTGCGGCAGGTTTGCTCGTTGCCTCCGCACCGAGCCACGTGACCGCAGAACACCGTCTCGAGATCCGGCCGGAAGTACGCGTCGACGAGCGCCTGGCAACCGAGACACGCCGCCGCCGCATGAATGCGGGCTTCGAACGCTGCGAGGTACGAGAGCTGGGTCGATGGATCCGGATCGCTCGCGTGGCGCGTGTTGCAGCTCGCTTCGTCGAATTCGAGCTCGGCATGACCGCCCGTCAACCAACCGCACGCGTCCGCCGCATCACACACCGTCGGCCAGAACGTGGGGTGATCGGCCGTGCCCATCGCGCACATCGCGTCGGTGTCCGCGCCATCGGCGAGCGCGCCGTCATCCACCACCGCAGCATCGTGCTGCCCACTGCCGCCGTCGTCCCCGCACGCGGAGACAACGACGACCAAGACCATGAGCCGTCCGTCGAGCGTCATGCTCGATGCGTATCACTACTCGGTCAGCGCCGCGCGTGCGCACGAGCACGGTGATACTCGCGCCACAGCTGCTCGGCCGACTCGTACCGATCCGCCGTTACCGGATCGTTCTCGTAGTACACGGTGATCAGCGACGACACGTTCGCCTCTTCCACAGACAGAACGCCCGCGGTCCCACCGCACACGATCGGCGCGCGCATCAGCTCCACGGCCTTGATCGGCGACGCACCGCGGGGATCCGCCGCCCGCGCATCACTGACCGCACGCGCCTCGATCTCGTTCGCGCACGTCTCGTCATCGACCATCGGGCGCACGGGCTCCATCCGCACGACGGGCGCGGTCAACGCGGTGTTGTCGGCCGACATATCCTCGTCGTCCGCCGCCGCCGTGCTCTCGGCACTCGTCACGCGCCACACCAACCCGACCGCACCCAGAATTGCCGCCGCGCCAGCCACCAACACGCCCATCAGCTTCTGTTCGTCACCACGCTCCTCGGGCTCGATCCGCTTCGTCTCCCTAACCTCGGAACGCTCACCCCGTAGCCGCGCGAGCTCGCTCTCCAACGCTGCCACCCGGTTCAGCGCGGCGTCGTGGTCATTGCGATAGCTCATGTGAACCTCCTCCATGAATGCGATGAGGCCAAGCTGTGTCCGCGTCTCCCGACCCTCCACCGAAAAGCGACACGCGTCGCTTTCCACCAAGGCTGGTCTCGACGAGGTGTCACCGCCGCGGCGTCTGCTATAGTGGCCGCGAGTCGTCGTTCACGCGCCGACTCGTCTTTGACAAGGGGGCGTACCGGTTTCGACGAGGATGTTGCCGTTCGGATCGCGCGTCGTGGCGCCCATGGCCACGTAAAAATGGGCAAACCTGCAACTGCGAACGATAACGCTGTTGCTCTCGCTGCCTGATAAAACCAGGTAACGACGGTGCTCGCAGCTTCCGTCTGTAGCTACGAAACACCGACACAATCAGGCTGGACCTCCTGACCTGCTGACGCATGGAGGTCGAGAAATAGTCGGCTTGTTGGGCTCGCAGGCCGGCCGCTGCCGGCGAGCCCGAGACCTCAAATAGCGTGCCTACACGCGTAGACGTTCGTTCTTATGCATCTTCGGACGCGGGTTCGACTCCCGCCGCCTCCACTATTATTTCACTGCGTTCGATCAGCTTTCGGCTGACGCTGCCATCACACTGCCACGAACCATCGCGACGTTGCCGTTCGCCGGCTTGTCGAGAAGGTTTACGGCGTCACGCGTGACCTCGGGTCCGAGGTGCGCGTAGCGCATCGTCATCTGGATCGTGCTGTGGCCGAGCAGCTCCTGCACCGCCTTCAGCGGGACGCCACGCATCACGAGGTGACTCGCGAACGTGTGGCGACACGCATGCCATTGGATCGGGCGAAGCCCGGCCTTCCTGCACGCGCGCCAAAGCGGATGTCGAAGCTCCGTGTACTTCAGCATCTTGCCTTCGCTCGTGCAGAACACGAGCGGTCCCTTCAGATGGCGATACGACTTCAGCGCCGCGATGGTCTCGTTCGAGAGCGGGATCTCCCGCTCCTTCCCTGACTTCGGCGTGCCGATCTTTCCCTTCACCGCGTTCTGTCGAACGGAGATCTTTCCTGCGACCAGGTCCAGGTCCTGCCAGCGCAGCGCGATCAACTCGCCCATGCGCATGCCAGTGCGGAGCGCGACGAGAACCATCGTGCGCCATTGCTCGTCCACGGCCGCGAGCAAACGCTTCGCTTCCTCGAAGTCGAGGAAGTCGAACTCCAACGGTGGAGCCTTGAGCCAATCGATCTCTGGAACCGCCGCGATCAAACCGCGCTTGCGCGCGATCACCAGCATGCGCCGGAGAATCGTCAGGCAGTTGTTGATCGACTTGGCCGACAGCCGTGGCGGCACCGTGGCCTTGGACTTGTTGCGAGCGGGCTTGCGAGCAAGCTCGATCTTCAAGTCCTCGATCACGGCGTACGTGACTTGGTCTAGTCGCAGATCGCCGATGGCCGGCACGAGATGCCGGCGAAGCGTCCATTCTTTCGCGTCGACAGATGACGGCTTGTTCTGCAGTCGCGATGCATCGAGATACGTCTCGACGAACTCGCGAACCTTCGGTGCCTCCTTCGGTGGCGACGGGGTCTGCGTGACCTCGCCAGTTTTCAGGACGCGATCAAGGTGAAGACGTTCCGCTTGTTCGGCACCGACCTTGTTGTCCGGTAGGCCGATCGTCGTCGGAACGCCAAAGATTCGGACCACGCGTCCATCTGCGAGCCGAATCTGCTTGCGGTAGTACCAGTGACCGTACCGCTTATCTCGTCGTGCGCTCATTCTGAGCCTCCATCCGACGAGCACTGCCCGATTCACACGCCGACCATGACACGAGCGCATGACGGCTGAACAGCACGCGCTTGCCCAAGCGCTGACATGGGATCTTGCCGCGAGCTGCCGCGTTGTAGACCGTCTTGCGATCAACGCCGAGCCACGTGGCAACGTCGTCGGCGCACATGATCTCCGAAGTGGAGGAAGTCTCCATGACTACGTCCGACCCGCGGCGACCGCGATTGATGTCGACTTCGGATCGGCGACCTGCGACTTGGCGAACGCTGCCATCACGCCAGGAAGGAGGTGCTGGACGAGCGCGCCGAAGTCGATCGTGTGAGATGCAGGCTCGTCATCGTCGTCGATGGGAGCGAGCTCCGGTCGACGCGAAGGCATGCCAGCTCCATCCGCTGCCCGCAGCACCTCTGCGGCCGCCTTCATCATTTCGGGGAAGCGATCCACGACGGCTCTCGCTAGCTCGGTGTTCAAGCGCATCGCCTCGCGAAGGACATCGTCTTTGGTCGGCACGCGTGGTGCTGGTTCCTCGGGCTGCTCGGCCTTGACCACCTGGATGTACGCGGCCGGGGCGGTCTCAACGTGCTTACCGTCGTCGTTCACAGGATCCAGGCGATACCGACCGACCACGCCATCGACCGCTTCTCGCAGATCTGCGATGTCGGATTCGATGGCGAGCGTCAGTGGAAGGCCATCTCGCCCGTAGACCAACTCCGGCGCGCCTCGCGGCTTTAGCCGACGTACGCGCCATCCCGTTACGACCGTGGGTACCTCGAAGTTTTCACCATGTACGTTGAACGCCAGTTCGGACATTGATCGTTGTCTCCTGATCTCTAATGCCGACCACTTTTCGGAAATGACCGTTTGGCATGATCTTCGCGAGCGATCCCTGGCCGCGAACGCGACGACCGAACGCATCGCGAATGCCCAGGGATTGCCCCTTACTTGGGTTGCGCGTGGAGCCGCGAGTTCTTCGCCGACCCACTTCTCACCGTCGGAAACCTGGGTGAGCGACGGGCAGTTTTCATGGTTTCAGGCGGCGGAGATTGTTTCTTCCCGTCCGGTCGCGCTGATCAATAATTGCCGGTGATGACACCTTCGCCAGCGCGCGATCTCGAAAGCCTGATCTCTGGCGAGCGACTCGCGAGAGAGCACGCGATCTACATCGTCATCGCGTGCTGCAAAGCGATGGCCGGCACCGAGACCCGCGGTTTTGTTGTTCCAAGTTGCATCAGGATCTCGGACGCAGATGTCACCATCGGCGACTTCGATACCGCGCAACCGGACTTGGGATACTTCGCACCCGAGTTCGGGAATGGTCCGGCGACCAAATCGCAAACTCGCGAGATTCGCAGAGACGGGAAACTCATCGGGATGAGTTCGACCTGGCTGGCCCACCCAGAGTTCACGGTGGATCGCCCTCGAGCTGCCGTGTTCTCACTTGGTTGCGTCCTGTGGGAGCTGCTGGCGGGAGGCCGTTTGTTTGTTGGCGCCAGCGACTACGAGTCGATGATGCTCGCGCGCGCAGCTCACGTACCCACGATCGACATCGATCCCGAGTTGGAAGCGATCGTCAGGAAAGCACTCGCGAAGAATGCTGAACATCGGTACGAAACGCCGGCTCAGCTTGCTGACGCGCTCGCAACCTATCTTTCCAATCGTGCTGCGAACTGAGCGCCGTCGATCTCTCCGTTTTCGGTGTCACAGTCGGCGCGTAGGATGTGTGTGCGAGAGACATGTCATGGCAGCGCGGAAGAAGACCTCCAAAGGCAAGGCTCATGCGTTCGGCGGTGACTGGACGTCGACGAAGCTCGACATCCTCGCGAAGTATCTGAAGGCGTACACGACAGCACTGAAGGACAAGCCAACCGCCGATCGACCGTTCAAGAAGGCATACATCGATGCGTTCGCCGGCACTGGCTACCGAACGATGGCTGACGACGACGACTCGACCGCTGGCGCGAACCTCACGTTCCCCGATCTCGCTGACGCAGCGCCACAAGAACTTCTCGATGGTTCAGCAAGGCTCGCGCTGAAGATCGATCCGCAGTTCGACCGCTACATCTTCATCGAGCGCAACAAGGATCGTGTTCAGCAACTTGAGCAGCTCAAGACGGAGTTCTCGGAACTCGCCCCGCGGATCACGGTCCAGAAAGGTGAGGCGAACAAAGAGATCCGGAAGCTCTGCGAGAAGAACTGGTCGTCGCATCGCGCCGTGTTGTTTCTCGATCCCTATGGGATGCAGGTGGAGTGGAACACGATCGCAGCGATCGCGAAGACGAAGGCGATCGACCTATGGCTTCTGTTTCCGTTGGGGATCGGGGTCAACCGCTTGGTTACGCGCTCCGGTGACATTCCAGAGGGCTGGCAACGTCGGCTCGACATGCTGCTCGGAACGAAGGACTGGCGCGAGGAGTTCTACAAACCCGATCCGCAAGCCGGACTCTTTGGAGACGAAGAGCGCGTTGTTAAAGCGTCGAAGGAAACCATCGGCCGGTATTTTAACAAGCGCCTGGAGTCTGTTTTCGCCGGCGTAGCCGCGTCACCTGGAGTGCTCCGAAACTCCGCGAACTGTCCGCTCTACTTGTTCTGCTTCGCTGCCGCTAACGAGAACGGCGCACCGACAGCCTTGAAGATCGCAAACTCGCTGCTCAAGGAAGTGCGGTGATGGCGATCGGATCAGGCATCGAGTGGACGGAGTCCACATGGAACCCAGTCACTGGCTGCAACAAGATCAGTCCAGGCTGCAAGCATTGCTACGCGGAACGAATGGCAGAGCGCCTACTAGCGATGGGGCAGCCGAACTACCGCAACGGTTTCAAGTTGACGCTCCAGCCACAGATGCTCGATCTGCCGCTGCAGTGGAAGCGTCCGCAAACGATCTTCGTCAACTCCATGAGCGACCTGTTCCACAAGGACGTGCCGCTTGAGTACATCCTCCGAGTCTTCGACGTCATGCGTCGCGCGAACTGGCACCGATTCCAGGTTCTGACCAAGCGTGCCGATCGCCTCGCAGTGCTGGACCGCGACCTCAAATGGCCCGACAACGTTTGGATGGGAGTGAGCGTCGAGAGTGCAAAGTACGTTGACCGCATCGACGACCTACGAACGACACGAGCACGAGTGAAGTTTCTCTCGCTCGAACCACTGCTCGGTCCGCTACCTGCTCTGGATCTTCGGAGGATCGACTGGGTGATTGTGGGCGGCGAGTCGGGACCAGGCGCTCGGCCGATGGACCCGAAATGGGTGACTGAGATCCGCGACCAATGCAGAGGCGCGGACGTGGCCTTCTTCTTCAAGCAATGGGGCGGGACGAACAAGAAACGGACAGGACGGATCCTTGAAGGCCGCACTTGGGACGAGATGCCGTCATCCGCTTCGCATCGCGCGCAAGTTCCACGCTTACTGCGCGTCCTTCGCTGACACCGACCAACGACCCCTGACGGCGAACTGAGCCTCGTGTCTGCCGCAATTTGCGGCATGGCGCTGACACCAGCTAGCGAAGGAGACTGCGCCCGGTGACCGGAACGAGTCCTCTCCTATTGTTTGTAGCGGCGACGCTCGTGACCCTCGGATGTTCGAAGACTGAGGAGCCGCCGCCCACATGCGAGCGCGTGCGCGAGCGTCTGATCCAACTCCAGCTTCCGAACGGCGATTCGAGCCACAAGGACGTCATGCGTCGGGCACTTGGTCCCGAGTACATCGCGCACTGCACGCGCAGCATGAGTGAGTCGCAACAAAGGTGTGTCCTCGATGCGCGAGACGTGAAGGCAGCACTCGCCTGCACCTCTCAGCTCACGAGGGCACAGTGACTAAACGGGCGGTGGCCGTCGTCGCAGTCTTGTCCCTCGCGGTTTTGGGCGACGCTGCAAACGCGCAGGGAACGTTGGCTCCGACGGGACCGCAGCACGCCGGTCGCGAATCAGACACTGGGAATAGTTCGGTCACGCCGATCGGCGGCTATCACACTTCGATCGCGCTCGACCTGCCACCGGCGCGTGGCGGCCTTGAGGTCCCGGTCTCGATCGTGTACGGGGGCCGCCGCGTTGGAGCAGCAGGCCTCGGTTGGGACGTTCCGCTCTCGTTCGTGCACTACACCACATCCGTCGCGCATCGCCGTCCCAAGTTCAAGCCCTCGCCCGGTTCGACGGCGGCGTACGAGGGGCGCGAACAGCTGACAGTTTCCGTTGCGGGCACGTCACACGAGATGCTCCGCGCCGGTCATCGTAACAGCGACGGCGAGTGGGTCTGGGTCGCGCGCGAGGATGCGATGGCTCTCGAGATCGCCAGGACCGCCAGGGGCTGGCTGATGCGCGACGGCAACGGACGCGAGTACCGATTCGAGCAATCGGTGAAAACAGCCGGGCAGGAGTTGTGGCTCCTCACCGAAGTTCACTCGCCCACTAATCGCATTCGTCTCGTGTACGAGGTAACCGGTCCGGTCGGCTTCGGACCTGGGGCAGATCCGCCTGGTGCACCGCCGTCGGGAGACCCGAACGTCATTCCTCCTCGAGGAACCGGAAGGTCTATCGAGCTCGTTCGTGTTCAGTACAACTCACACCCCTACATCGCCGACTGTTGGAAGAACGAGATCGAACTCGTTTACGGCGCCGGAGGAGTGGCAGCACGTCGCGCTGTTTCGATCTCGCTGATGGACGACGTGGCAATTGTCAGAACTCGGTATCTGAGCTTCGTCAACATTCTCGCGCGAGAGACGTGTGCGGCGTCCCCCGTCCGCATCCGTGGATACGACCTCGACTACGTTGTCGATCCCGACACGCAGAATCGCCGTCTGGGCAGCGTTTGGCTCACTGGACGAGCGGGGACGCCTGAGGAGACCGAACGCATTCCGGTCGCCAAGTACGAATACGAAACCGCAACGCAGAACACGTATTGGCTCCCGCATCGCGACGGCACTCCGATCGCGATCCCGGATGTCGCCAAGTACAACGCGAACGGCACGCCGGGGCTCACACCAATGGCAGTGTCCACGAGCACCAGCGAACAAACCTACGTCCAACGCGACTTGCTCGACATGACGGGAGATGGGCGACCGGACCTCGTGTTCCCGAGAAACGGCAAGCTATGGATCGCGATCAATCGGCCTGGGATCGGTGACGCGAGCACGGTGTTTGATCCACCGGTCCTGCTCAGCGATTCGGTGTTCACCGGCGAAGCATTGTGGATGTCGACGCATTACATCGAGTCCTGGTATGCGCAGGGACACGGCGGACGAAACTTCCGCGCACGTCGAGAAACCTGGCTGCGTCCACTCGATGTCAACGGCGACGGTCGCATGGACATCGTCGCGGCTGGCGAGAAGATGGGCTACTGGGTCATCTATCTCAACACGCCCGGGAATCCCGTAGCGTGGAAGCGCCGCGAGATGGTGAACACCGATCTGTCGGCGGCGTTGCGAGCAAGCGGTCACAACCTCGCCGACAATCACCTTTATGGTGATCGCTACGTGCCGCTCGCGCGCGAGACTACCGCCACAGACACCCAGCTCGACGAGTGCTGGCTCTGGGATGGCACCAAGTGGATCGATCGCACGCCGTACGTCGGATCGATCATGCAATGCCCGTCAGGGCAGACACCGAGCCAGAAGATCGTTGGCAACGAGAAGACGTTCGTCGAGTGGGACATCACCGATATCAACGGGGATCGGTATCCGGACCTCGTGTTCGGCGCGAGCCCGGTCGTCCACGTTGCCTCGGACACAGCACAGGTTCCGGTTCTGGACAACCCGCCGCTGCCGGGGGAGTACAGGACTCCAAAGCTGCGTGTCTTTCGTCAGGAACGGCACGGCCTCCGCGCGGTGATCAACATCGCTGGGGTGAGGATCGGCGACGCCAACGGCAGCCTGTTTTCCGGCCCGGTGGATCTTCAAGAGCCCGTCGTCGCCGCAACCGCGAGCAACCCGCCGCGCCCGTTTCAGCAGAACTCGTGTTCAGTCGCGAAGTGGGAAGACGACGGTTCCGGAACACAGACCCAACTCTGTGCCGTCGCAGATGTGAACGGTGATGGGATGGCCGATCGCATCCACGGCCGCGACGTGACCCTCGGGACCGGACGCTCGTTCGCGAGCGGCGTTCGCATGACGCTGCCGGGAACTGTCCGCGCTCACAACCCGCGGAAGGCAGTCTGCAAGAATGATCCGACGGGTTGGTACACGATTGATCGCGGAAGCGGTCTGCACGATCTCACCGGCGACGGAGTTCCCGACTTTGTCGATGACGGAGGCTATGTCCACATCGGAACAGGCGTCGGGTTCCGCACACACGTGCTGACGACGCTCGGGCAGATCTCCGTTGGCGTCGAGGTCTGCCAGGACCCGGAGCAATCCTACACGCACCAAGGGCTCTACGATCTCGACGGAGACGGCAAACCAGAGTTCCTGTCCGCATCAGGTCACACCTGGACGGTGCGACACGTTGACGGCCAAAGACTCGGGAACCCCGATGCTGGTCTATTGACGGCGATTGACAACGGGTACGGCGCGCAGACGCGAATCACCTACCGCTCGGCGAAGCAGGATGTTCATAGCGCGCATCGCGTTCCGTTCACGGAGATCGTCGTCGACTCGATCAAGACCACGGGAATGAATGGGCTTGGCGGTTCGCTCGCGGAGGTTCGCTATGCGTACGGCAAGGCCGAACTGTTCTTCGATCCAGGTCGCGATGCATTCACGATGCGGAGGTATGGGCGCACCGTCGAGGTGCAGGGCTCCGGGGCTGAAGCTCGTCTGTCCGCGTCCGCCATTCTTCGCGACGCGCAAGGACTCTCACCGTTCGATGCGATGGCCGACGCCACCGAACGGTTCGCGCGATACCAGCGCACGGGGCGAGTCAATGCAACGTACGTGATCACGGCGAACGTTCCACACGACCCATGGGAGATGCTCGACGACGACCCGGTCAATACCTTCGACGTCATGGATGTCGACGAGACGACGTTCGGGTCGCGGCTCGTTCCGGCGAACGGAAATATCCCGCAGAACGAGCGATGGGATTGCCAGGACGTCATCGATCCGTACGATTGGGATGCGTCGGTTGCGGAGCAAGACAGTGACTACGACTTCTTCGCGGCGTGCAACGCACGTGGCTTCTCGTACGAGAAGTCGTCGCGCTCGTGGACAGGTGTCGCGATCGGCACGATGCGGATCGACACACGCACGGATGTGCTCGACGTCGATGACCTCGGGCGTATCACACGCGTGCGGCAGTACAACGACTCCGCGCGTAACGACGACGATCTTTGCATCGAGACGACCTACGCCACCCCGACGTCGTTGCTAGTGCCGCTGCGTTTTCTTCCGGCGACCCGACGCGTGACCTCGTGCGGCAAGGAGGTGCCGATGAATCTTGCATTCGAGTATTGGGAGTACAACCGCCTCCCGGTCGGCATCGTGAGTTTTGGCCAACTCACCTCACACGTGACGGAGAGTTTCACCACGGACACGGGGCAGAGTCGCGGCGCGATTCGACAGTTCGAAGTGAGTCACGACAACGTCGGCAACCCGACCTTCATCGTCTCGGCACGCGAGGACGGCGCAACGCGTACCGTCGACGTCGCGTACGACGAGTTCCGTTTGGCGCCTCGCAAGATCTCGATCACCGGCGCAGGAACGCCCTCGTTCATTACCGACCTGGGCCTCGATGCGCTGACCCTCGACACGATCGAAGAGCGCGAACCGAGCGGCACTCGCTGGGTGAGAACTCACGATGGTCACGGTCGCGTGAGGCAGTTAGCGGTCAAGCCAGCCAGCGGCAGCGGTGCACCCGACGGCGTGGTTTCAAACACGAGCTACACCGGTTTCGCTGAAGGGGCAGCTGGGGGGCGCTCGGTAACGACGATCGTGTTCGCGAAGCCAAACGACACTGAAGGTCGCGCCACGGTGGTCTATCTCGACGAGCTCGGCCGATCGTGGCGAAGCACGAACGCTCTCGGCCGCGACTACAACGACCGCGAGATGGTGGTCGTACGCCGTTGGGACGACGAGGGTCGCCTGCACTTCGAATCGGATCCGTTTCCCAGCACGCAGAACGCAGGAACCGCATTCGGCACCACGTATCACTACGGTCGAGAAGGAATGCTTCGGTGTTCGATCCGCGGTCGCGGCACACAACCGCTGGTCGAAAACACCAACCTTGCGCAGGAGGTTTTCCCAACCTGCTACATGCGCACGCTCGACAATCATCAAATGACGGTGTCGGTCCGAGCACCGGATTCGAACACTGCCGGTACGAGCCAGAGCGGTGTCGTGCGTCGTGAAACGATGACTGCGATCGGACGTGTCCTGTCACGCGAGACCATCCACAACAACCAAGTTCAAGAACGTTCGAGACACGAGTTTGATGCCCTCGGGCACATCACAGCCTTGCACCGCTATCGCGTGCCGACCACTTCGCAAGAGCCTGTCACCTGGCGCTGGCGCTACGACTCCACGGGCGCTGTGCTGTCGACGATCGAGCCCGAAGCTGCAGCGCGACAGATGACCTACAACAACTGGGGTGATCTCGTGCTCACCGAGTGGACCGACTCGATCGGGGCCACGCCGGTCAACTTCAAACTGCATCGAGAGTTCGACGCCTTCGGTCGCCTGATCCATAGCGTCGACGCGACCAACGGACAGATCGTGTCGGGATCCTCCTACAAGTATCGTTACGATGACGACGATGCCTCGTCGCCCATCTCGTCGGGGTTCTCGCTTGGTCGGCTCACCTCCACGATCTCTGATCTCGGTGATGTCCACGTGGGTTATGACAGTTACGGACGGATCTCCGACCGCGTATTCGTCGCCGCGAACGGCGACAAGTACTTCGAGTCCACTCGGTGGAACTTCGACGGCACTCCATCGCTCATCGAGCACCGATTGCCGGACACTGGGCATGCGCCGGAACAGTACCGATACGAATACGACTCCGCGCAACGTCTCCGGGCGGTCAACTACGTTCAAGACAACATTCCGCTCTACAAGGCTACGGCGATCGATGACCTCGGTCGGGTTCGAAAAGCGGTGTACGGCAAGGACGCAGATATCCTTGTCAACAACGAGTACGCCGACGATGGGCGTCAGCTGCCAACATGGAGCAGCGTTGGTATCGCGGGCAAGGCACGTACGATCGAGTACACAGCGTTCGACGCCGTGGGGCGCGAGCTGACGCGGCGCGAGTACGAGGACGGCGCGTTAGCGCGAACCATCACGAGCGCGTTCGATTCGATTGGCCGCCTCGGATACCAAACCGTTCAGTCACCGGGCACAGCGTACGAAGCGCACCGCCCTAACTACGACGCGCTCGGGAACCTTATCGATCTGACGAGCACGACGCCCTCACTGGACGTCAAGATGACCTACGGCTTGCAGGATCGCGATCGCATCTGTCGGATCGGTTACGCGTCCTCGGCCGGCACCGGATCGTGCAACGTTCTTTACGACGGCACTGGAAACATCGTCGAGTATCCGACGCGGACCAACGGCGTTCGAACTCTGTCGTTCTACCCGTCGGGATCCGTCGAAAAGATCCACGATCAGGCCGCAGAAGTTTCCTTTCGGTACGACGGCTCCGGTGAAATCTCCGAGGTCAGCATTGCGGGCAACAGGGAGAAGCGATTCGACCGCCGCTACGGTTCGTTCGTTCGTCGTACGAACAGTGGCGACGACTACATCGTCCGCAACGTACCGGGCAACGACGGCATCGTCGCGAGCCGGCGTGGGAAAGATGGGCCGTGGGTGTATCCGTTCGAGGAAACGCGCGGGCAGCGAGTCTCGGCGTCGAATGGCCAGCTCGTACAGTCCGTAGAGTACCGGCCCTTCGGCGAAGCGACCTCCGTCGGCGCAGACCTCAAGAAACGCGAGTACACGAGCGAACAGTGGAATGGCGGTGATCTCCTCGCCGACATGCAGCTCGTACAGCTCGGCGCACGCTTGTACGACCCGGTGATCGGCAGATTCTTGAGTCGCGACCCGCTTGTGATTCCGCGCTCTGCCTCGACCACCAATCCGTACGCGTTCGCGTGGAACGATCCAATGAACATCGCGGACCCGTCGGGATTGGACTGCGAGAGTCCCACCGGCCAGTGCGATTCGGACTGGAGTTGGGTGCCCGGCGCTGTCGCGGAAGCATGGGACAGACTCGGGAGCCTGTTTGGCGACGACGAGCCGCCGTCACCCAAACTGGTTCAGCCCGGGACAATGACAACGGGCTGGATCGTCTACACCAATGAGGCCTTCGAACAGAAGGCGATGGGATACCTCAACGGATGCGGTGGAACGGCGTGCGCCACCGTGATCGCGATGGGAAAGTGGAAGTCGGGGCAGATTCTCGTCTCGCGCGGGTTCCTGCGCGGAACGGTTAATGGCGCGAAGCAAACGATTCACGCCGCTGTACATCCCATCGAGACGGCCGAGAATCTCGTGGGCGCAGTGTTGAACCCCGGTGCAACACTACGTGGCCTCGGCGAACGGTTGTCGCGTGCGACGTCGAGCCTGGAGGAATGGGGAGAGTTTTGGGGGGAGGGGACTGGTGGTGCGGTGGCGAGTCTCGGCCTTGGTTCGATCATGAAACTTGCACTTGCGACGAAGCCACTGGCTGCGGTCGGTCGTGTAACGACGCGAATTAATCTCGCCAGGGGACGGACCCCGTTCACCCCGTTGCGTCCGGGTAGCAAGTTCCCCGTGTCCGCGGGTTGGGACCACGTGCTTCAGGGACACTTCGACGTTCCCGTTGGTCCCAACCGCTCGGTCTTCTCCCTCCCTCCGTCCGAGGTACGTACGATTCTGCAGAGCCCCCAAGTGGTTCGGTCACCTGTCACCCCAATCCCGGGCGGACAGTTTGTCAGAACGGTGAACGTGGGCCAGGTTGTGGGCTACTCGACGCTGAAGAATGGTGGACGCATGACTACCTTCATCAGAGTGTTCACGGACGAGGCCGGCAACCTCATCACGACCTACCCATATTGAGTTCGCAATGCACGTCAACACGCTCTACGCAGATCTTCTTGCTTGCCTGCCACCAACTGCAGGACGGCGCGAGTTGCTCGAGCTTCTGCAAAGGTGGCTGACCTCGCACCTCAATGAGTGGAGCTCCGAGATGCGTCACACGTGGCGTCTCGAGGAACTTTCCTCACTGGACCTTGCTCGTTTTCCCGTCGACGAGTCCTCGCTCGATCCTGACGAGATGATTCGCAAGCTGCGAATCGTCCCACCGAGTACCAAGGACACCTTCGCCATGTTCCTACGCGATGCGCTGTGGAACGGGATCACGATCGAAACATCAGTCCGGTGTCCGAACTGTCAGGGTCCGGCGCTGAAGATTCTGCACGTCGTGCGGTCCGACGAGATTCTGCTCTCGTGCGACCAGTGTGCGTGGGTGCAGACGCCTAACGGCCTTCCGTCGTATGAGAACCAGTCGCTAGAGCCAACGACCTCTCTGCGCCTCCGGCAGTATCGCGCGGCAGGTCGCTAATGGGCCATGGAATGACCGTGCGAGACTCTATGACACTGGAAGAAGAGCTACGCCAAGACCTGCGAAGGCTGGTTCCTGAGTCCGCGATCAGCTTCGAGACCTCCTCTGATTCGTACTTCCGACTCATCGGAAACCGATACCCGTTCGGCGGGTCAAAGATCGACTGGAAGCGGCTGCCAACGGCAAAGGGAGCAGAAGTCGTGACGGACTACTTTCACGATGCTCTTGCATTCACCGAGAGCGTGCTCGTCTCCGAGGGATTCGACCGTGAACGCGAAGTGGTCGTTCTCGACGACGGAACGATCGACTCCGCACTTCGGATGTCGCTTTCGACATTTCTCGTATGCATGTCCGACATTCTTCATCGGTTTCAGCATACGTACGTGATGCCGGCGGATGCATCCTGGGGCTTCGTCTACACGATGGAAGGGCAGCTTAACTTCGGCTACGCGCCGTCCTGACCGACGGAAACGAGCGAGCCTCTGGCTCGCGTTCGGGGTTGCAACTGACCCGACGGACGACACGTCACCGCCGAAACGGTAGCCTGGTGACCGATGGGTCCTCTACTACGGTGGCACCTTTTGCTCCGACGCAACCCTCAAGCGGCTACTCGTCGTGGCGCAGGAGATAGCGTTTATCGATCGGCCGTCGGTCAAGCTGAGCGAGACGTCAGGCACGGTTGGCGTCCCGACCGAGGCACGGCGCATCGCGCCGCTTGACCCAAAGTACGGAATCGCGATCTCGGCGCATGCGCCCTATGAGAAGGCCGTGCCGATGTACCAGCAGTACTTGACGCGCGACTGGCAGAGCACCGCCTTTCGCCGTGCCGTACTTGAAGGCCTGTACAACCCCGCGTTCGCGGGACGTGTACTTTCACTGGACGGTAACTATGGCGACGCAACGGGGCAGCAGATCCGCGACGCGCTTCTTGCTGCTCCTGCACTTCGAGCGCCCGATCTAACCGCGCTCGACCATCGCACGATGTTCAAGATCGATACGCCGGAAGCTCGGATCGAGACGTTCGGCTCGCTCGTGTCCGACGCGTCGATCATGGTAAGCGGCGCGCTCGTCGGTGCAAGCGACACCCGATGTGCCCCGATCACGGACGACGAGACGTTGGCCGCGCTGTTCGCGGTTCGTTGCGCAGAGGTCCCGGGGGACAGCGGTCAAAGCGCCGCGCTTGCGGTGCTCGGCGACGCGATCGCACGCTCGGTTCTTCCCGACTGGGTGCTGGCGCAGCTCTCGATCGGCGACATCCTCGAATATCGCGCGAAGACCAAGGATGCATACTCTGCATGGCTCGCAGACCTAGATGTACTCGTAACCTCACTTGAGGAAGTGCAGGCCGAGAACTACAAAGAGGAGGCTAGTAAGCTCATCCGCTCGAACGTCAACCCAAGATCACCGAGTACAAGCGCGCGATGGCGTCTGTTCGTGACGGCATGTTCGGCGGCCTGCTTTCGTCGGCACCGTCCTGGGCAGTGCCAGCGGTGGTCGTTGCGTACCTCGTCGGCGGTCCCGTTGCGGCATTGATCGGCGGCCTCGCGCAGGCTGGGCTGACCGCGGGCGTGACGTACTACAGCGGGAAGCGCAAAGCCGGCCGCGACCAGCAAGCGAACCTCTTCGGCGACGGCGGCTTGCACGTCGGACATCGCGCCCGCGCGCCAGTACGCCTCGGCGGTCGCGGGATCGCTCGCGAGCTCGGCGGGCGGCGTGTGCGGCGCGGCGCCGTTCAGCATCGCGAGCACTGCTTGCCGGCGCGCAGCGGCGTGACCTTCGCGCGGATCGCGTCGCGCTTCTGGCCGTACGCGCCGATCTCGTTGCGGATGCGCGTCTGCTCCGCTTGTGCGCTCGCGAGCTGCTGGCGGAACGAGCGCAGCGCGGACGCCGTCTCGTACCTGCTACGTCTCGTTGACGAGAAGAAGCCGCTCCTTGCGAAGTGATCATCAGTGTTGAGGCGAAAGTGTGCCGCAGCGCCGAGGTAGCGCGAATCACGCTGCCACCGACGCTGCCAGACTACGGAGACTGGGAGGATTTGGCGGGAACCACTTGGGTCGTTTGTCTCGAAGATACGGGCAAGTGCTCGTCGAGAAAGTGGGTTCCAAGGGGTTCGACTCCCGCCGCCTCCACCAGGTTAGTTGTCGAGCGCCATCACGGCTTCAAGGCCGGGATGGCGTTCGACGTTTCTACACGCTCACCTTTGGCGTCGCCGGACGCAGCTCGCAGGTACATCGAGCACGTTTGCACCACGTCGCGGACCGCTCACGCGCATGCGTGCGCGAGAGCCTCGAGAACCATTTCAAGACCGAGGTCCGCTTCAAACAGCCGCTATCGGAACATTCGCAAATCGGCGGAGCCAATAAGTGCCGATCGGAAACGTAGCCGCGAGCCCATTCGCCCATGCAGCTCGAGCTCGTGCGTACGCTCGTACGAACTCGCGATTGCGCAACAGCGCCTCGACGCGCGCCCACACGTTGCGGGTCGCCACGCGCGGACTCAGCTCCCTACGAGGTTCGAACGTGGTCGGCGTGTCCTGCCATTTCTGCCGCAGCACGTTGCGTCGACCGAGAACGGTGCGCCCCGTCGCGTGACGCTCCTGCGCCATCACTTCTTCAGCACGCTGCACCCGTGCTTTGAAGGTTTCGATCAACTCCGTCGCAGACCCGAGCGACGAAGGAATCGTGAGCGTGAGCTCGACAGCGGCCGGCATTGGACCGGAGTCGCGAAAGAAGTGTCGCGGTCGCGTCGCGTGAAGCGTCCGTCCCGTCACCAGTGCCGACGCGCCGTTCACGCCGGGCCAGTGATGCACTCGGTCGACCAAACCATCCTTCACTGGATTTGTGGCCGTGTAGACCATCTTCTCGATGACCGCATCCCTGGTCACCAACTCGACCACCGATGTCTGCTCCGATGCCCACAGGTTCTCCCAACGACCACGCAAGCAATTCTGCGAACGCGCGAGCAGCTTGTGAAAGTGCTCGAGGAATTCTGGGTAGCGACCATCAGGATCGTGGACTACCGAATGATAGTGATTCGACATCGCGCACATCATCAGCACGACGATGTTGAACCGACGCGCCGACTCCGCCAGGCAATAGAGGAACGCATTGTTTGTCTCGTCGTCCGGGCGCAACAGAAACATGCGTTGCGTGCAGCGACGAGAGATCAAGTAGAAGCGGCCTGGAAGCACTTGTCGGGGAAGGGCCATCGCCTTCGCCATCTCAAGTTCCGCGCCACGTCGTGGGGGCGTGGTTTCAATGGCTTCGACTACACGATGTCCGGTTACCGCCGGACAAGTCCGGTTCTCGGACAAATCCCGGACAAGTTCGCGCTCGGAGTTGTCGTCGCTAGCGACCGCTTCGGAGATGCGCAACTGCATCTGCCCGTATATCTAACGTGAACGGTTCGTCATCCCAATCCTGCGAGCGGAGTTCGATGTAGCGCGTGCCCAGGCCTTCTCAGCACTCGTCAGCATTCATGACGTGTACGAGACACCACTGACGGTTCGCCGAGGGGATGTCCGAATTCCGGACAAGGCGTACGTGCAGATGTTCGCGAACTAACCTCGTCGCGGATTTCGACAGATGTTCGCGAACTAACCTCGTCGCGGATTTCGCGCGATTTCGCCCGGATTTCGCCCAAGGATCCGCACTTGAACATAGCTGTGCGGCACTCCCGCCCGATGCTCGTCGCCAGGGGTGTACGTTGTCCGCGTGACGGGCGTCGTTGAACAACCAAGCTTCTCGTTCGGCGAGCTCCTCGTCTTGATCGACATCGACGGTGTCGGGGCGATGTCACCGGTGCCGACCGTGGCCGAGGCAGCAGCGCTCGCCGGAAACGCGCTACGCGGCACCGCGCCGTGCGTCGAGGTCCACGGCGCGTGCAAGTTCGGCGCAGCTCTGTTCTCTCCGCCACGCGCCGATCTCGTCGTCACCCCGGCGAACGTGATGCTCTCGATCACGCGCGTCCTCGACGTCGACTCTTGGACCAGCATGTTCGACTGGGTGAGCGGCTATCTCGGGGACACGCTGACCAGGCGCGGCGATCCACGCGAGGGCTTCCAGGAGTACGCGGGACAGGGCGTGGTCGCAGCGATCGCCTTCACACGCCCGGGCGTTCGCCTCGATGCGCGCGACGCGGTCATCGAGGTGACACTTCGCCGCGACGAGCCAGCGCTCACCACCCTGCATCGCATCTTCGGCGTCGCGAACGAGGTGCCGATCGCGCCTCCCGACGACGGCAACTGGCGCGAGCTAGCCACCCGCTGGCCGCTTCACCTCGAGTCCTCGCGCCAGAAGGACACCATGCGGTTCCGGATGAGCGCGCCGCACCACGATGGACAGATCTCGACGGCGAACCTGTGCGAGGAGTGGTGCTGGCGCTGGCTCGACATGTGCGCCGGCACCGGCATCGGCCACCACGATCGCGTCCAGGTCTCGTGGGATCTGCCCGACCGCGGCCACGCATCGATCGTGCGCGGGACGGGCGCCCACCGCCGCGACGTGCACGAGCTGCACATCCCGGCGAGCTGGCTCGCGCCTTAGGGCTGGCGTTCCAGCCGCTCTCGACGCCGAGCGCGCGCGCACCACGCCGCGCGCGTCGAGATCGGCCAGGTAGCGTTCCGCATCAGCGAGGTCCGCGACTACGCGCCCACGGTGCGAACCCTGCAGTTCCCAGATGCAGCCTCCTTCAGGCGGCCATGGCGTTGCTCGTCGTTGCTGCGGCCGGAAGAGATGAGGCACCGTCGCAGTAGCGCGGGTCGCGCTGCCACGGACGCTGCCAGACTACAGAGAGTGGACGGAATCGGCGGGAACCACTCGGGGCGTTTGTCTCGAAGAATCGGGCAAGTACTCGTCGAGAAAGTGGGTTCCGAGTGGTTCGACTCTCGCCGCCTCCACCATTCTTTCACACGTGGTTTCATCGCGTTGAGCCGACCCAAGCTCGGTTCTTTCCGTCGCTGCCAAGACACTGCCGACGAGAACTCCGATCTCGCACAGAACACCCGACGTCGTCGGGAAGTTGCTAGATGTCAGCGCCGGCAGATAGGGTGAAGTCATGCGCTGGCCTGAGGTGCGTGCTGCACATCCCGATCAATGGCTCGTGATCGAGGCTCTCGACGCACACTCCGAGAACGACCATCGCGTCTACGACCGGATCGCGGTGATCGATCACTGCCCCGATGGCCGGGCAACGATGAAGCGCTACGGTGAGCTCCGGCGCCAGCATCCGCATCGGGAATTCTGCTTCGTCCACACGAGCATGGTCGAGCTGAAGATCGAAGAGCGTCTCTGGCTCGGCATCCGGGGGCTGCGTGCAGCTGATCTTCCGACATGAGCTCGTCTACGTCACTGCCACGCTGACGTTTCACGGAGCGACGATCGAGATCCCGAACGTCCTGGTGGACACCGGCGCGGCGAGCACAGTGATCAACGCTGACCTTGCTGCTGACGCCGGTATCTACCTCGCGCCGAGCGACCACCTGCGCCGGCTTCGGGGTGTTGGCGGCCACGAGCACGTCTTCATGCGGCAGGTCGATCGGTTCGCGGTCGGCGATCACGGCCTCGATGGCTTCGAGATCGAGATCGGCGAGATGGACTATGGCTTCGAGTTCGGCGGGATCATCGGCATGGACTTCCTACGAGCTGCACGCGCGATCATCGACGTCGGCAACTTGACGATCGAGTTCCGTTAATCGGCGTCACGCTGTCACCGGCCCACCGGCTACAGGGACCGTAAGGATTTGGCGAATCGAGAGCGACAATGAATCGCGCCAATCGGAGCGCGGTGGATGGCGGGAATGAGACACCGGAGTAAGGTGTCGAAGCCGTGGCGAACGTGACTCTTGTCGACCTCGCGGAGAACGGCCAGCTTCTGGAGCTCCGAGAGAAGCTGGACGCTGGCCATGACGTGAACGAACGAGCTCCGGACGGTCGCGTTGCATTGCATGCCGCCCTGGCCGAAGGCGAGGTGGAGATCGTGGCCCTTCTACTCGAGCGAGGAGCGGATCCCAAGGCGGTTGATTCGACCGGTGAAGGAATGTTGCACTGGGCCGCCCGCTCGAATCGCCGGGCTATGCTCGAGATCGCGCGTGACGCTGGCCGGGAAGCCGTTGACGTCGTGGATGTCGGAGGGAGAACACCCCTTTCGTGTGCAGCGCAGAGCAACGACTCCGAGACAATCGATTGGTTGCTCGAGCATGGCGCCGATCCGAATCGAGTCGACTTCGACGGATGGGCACCGCTGCACTACGCCGCCGCGGACGGGAACGTCGAAGCGATTCACCAACTCCTTCGAGGAGGAGCAAGACCCCTGCTTCGCCTACCTCCAGTAGAGGGTGAGGACTTCGGCCACCTCGCGAGTGACCTCGCCCGACACTTCGCCTCCCACCGGTCCGAGGCACTCCTGATTCTGGAGAGCGCCGAAGCAGACGAGGAAGCTCAGGACACAACTAGAAATGATCGCGTGCTGCAGCGACCGCACGGTCGCGGCGCTACTACGGACGTTGCCAGACTACAGAGACTGGACGGAATCGGCGGGAACCACTCGGGGCGTTTGTCTCGAAGGATCGGGCAAGTACTCGTCAAGAGAGGTTGTTCCCGAGTGGTTCGACTCCCGGCGCCTCCACCATAGTTGTCGAGCGCCATCACGGCTTCAAGGCCGGGATGGCGTTCGACGTTTCGACACTCACCTTTCGGCGTCGCCGTACGCAGCTCGCAAGCCCAAACCGGGCACGTCTGCACTAGCGGTTCGCTCAGGGCTGTCCGAATTCCGGACAAGGCGTACGTGCAGATGTTCGCGAACTAACCTCGTCGCGATTCGACACGTCGCGATTCGACAACCTCGTCGCGATTCGACCGGCTCCGTGGCCGAGCCACCGCGGTACGAGACGTGCTCGCGGCCGCAGGGGTCGCGACAAGCTCGAGAAGGGTCAAGTCCAGCACGACGATCGCGTCGGATTCCCCTCGGTGAGGCTCACGACCGATGTACCTCCATGCGACCCGGGCCAATCATGGGTCGTTCTGCCGTCGGCCACGGCGATCGACTAGAGACCGCCGCCGATCCAGGCGCCGGCGCTCGTATCGGCGCCGCTGCCGTCGGTCGGCACGAGGACGTCGATCGACAACATCACGCGTATGGCGCCGAGCGCGATCGAGAGCTGACCGCGACCACCGACGCGCGAGTCGCTCGCGAGCACGACGCCTCCGCCTGCACCGAACGACAGTGGCAGCTGCCCCGCGCGCGTCAGCGGCTCGGCGGTGAGCGCGATGTTCCACGCGTCGGCGAAGTCGGTTTCGCCGGCGAGCGCGAATACCAGCCACGACGGACCGACGCTGGCTTCCCAGCCGCCGCGTGCATGGAAGCGATCGCCGTTGCCGCCGACACCGCCGACGAGCAGGAATGGGCCACCTTGCGTGACGAGATGATCGTGCACGTCGAACCACAACATGGTCTCCGCCGGGGAGTACTTCGTCGCGTCGCTCGTGTCGACGACGAGGTCCCAGTTGTCGGGATGTTTGACGCGCGGCGCGGCGGTGGTGTCGATCTGTAGTACGCGCCGATCGCCTTTGGGCTTCGATGCGAGAAACGGATGGCGCGCGATGACGCCAGCGGTGGAGCAACCATCGATGTACTCGGGGAGCGCGGGCGGTGACCACGAGTCGTGTATCGGTGGGCGTGACGGCGAGCGACGCCGTCGGTCTGTCGGTCGAGTCCGGCGATGGCATCGTCGCCCGTGCCTGCGGGCGACCGTCGGCGGCGAGCGAGAGCTCTTGGACGAGGTAGCCGGTGACGGTCGCGTTCGCGGCCTTCGCGGCGGCGACGGCGAGCGTCCACGTGACGGTGCAGTCACCGTGTTCGCTGCACTGGACGTCGACGCTCTCGCCGCCGATGGTGACAGCGTCGGCGGGCTCGAACGCGGGCCGACCGACGACGGCGCGTGTGAATGCCGGATAGCAGGCAGCCGCCGGCTTGGCCGTGCACAGCAAGATCACGACCGCGGCGGCGACGGCAACGTCGGCGGGGATCCGCATGCGGCGCAACGCTATCGCGCCGGGGCGCATTCGCCACAAGAAACTGGACGCACGACCTCGTCGATGCGGTCGTTGTTCGACCATCTATCGACGACGGTCGTCGTCAGCGCGCTGCGTGTAGAGCACAAGCCACAGCCGATTCGTGGAGGGTGTAGGACGCAGGCCGCACTACACGAGCCGCGCGGCGCCGGACCACGCGGACAACGCGGACAGCGCCGGTGATCTCGCTGCATTGTGCGTCGAAGCCGTGGGTGGCGCGTCGCTTGCTGTTGTCCCGCAACGATGAGCGAGCCATCACCGTTCGAGCGCTACGTGCGGACGATCCACGATCTCGGCCTTCCCGAGGCTTCGGCCTCGGAGCTGCCACCGATCGAGTACGTGCTCGCAGCGCGCGAAGCGCTCGGCGTGGCTCTCCGCGATCCGAGCTTTCTCGTCGACTGCATCACCCGCGACGTCGAGCGGCTCGCGACCGACGGAGCCCCCGTGACGGGGATGATCCCGTTCTTCCACGATCGTGACCACGGCATCCGGTTTGCGCTCGGCGCGTGGGCCCCGGGGATGTCCACGCCGCCGCACGAGCACTCCGGCTGGAACATCTCCGCCGTGATGCACAACGAGCTGGAGGTCAGGACCTATGACCGTGATGCGGCTCGTGCGGGACGCCTCGTGCAGAAGAACGTCTATCGCGCTCCTGCAGGCAAGGTCGGCTTCATCTACGAGCCCGGCGTCCACGCACCGCGGAATCCGACCCAGACGACGACGATCTCGATCCACCTGATGGGTCCTCACGACCAGGATGTGCCGATCGACGGCGCTACGCCGGGAATGTCGCTGACGGCCGCGCTCACGGATGCGCGGTTGCCGATGGCGCAGTACCGAGAGACTCAACGCTACCTCCGCGCGGAGGCCGCGGCCCTGGCCGCCCACCCCGGGCAGCGGACGACGAACGCGCTCGCGCGCATGATCGGACTCGGGAACAGCCGTACGCGGCAGATCGTCCTCGACGTTCTCGGCGCGCACGCACCCGAGGTGGCAACGAAGCTGCGTTCACTCCATCGCCAGCTCCGCATTACCACCGAGACGCGCCTCGAGGCGGCCAGCGGACGGTGTCCCCGGCGGTACACGCGGCAGCGCGGCGAGCGTGTCGAGCTCGTCACCGATGTCGGCGGCGCCGAGCTGGTCTTGCTGCGGGTCGGCATCGAGGCTCGCCGGGCGCTCGACCAGCTGGCGTCCGACGAGGCCCTGCAGGTCGGGGACCTCGAGGGATTGTCGGCCTCCGATCAGGTGCGGCTCGCCGAGGCGCTCGACGAGTGGCGAGTCTTTATCCCGAGCTCCGCGGTCGGAGTTGTCTCGTGCTGAGCGATGGTCTCGGCGCTGGCGCCGAACCGATTCCCGTGCCGACGGCCGTTCGGACGCGAGGGACGCGCTCGTTGCGCCACGTGCTCGCGTACAAGAACCCGAAAGTCGTCTCGCGGTTCCAGGACCACTACGAGATCGGCGATACGGCGGCAACCGCGATCTTTCGCGACACGCTGCGATGGCTCTGGGCGTGCGCGCGCTCTCGCGAGATCGGCGGCCCCAAACTCGCCATCTTCACGAGCATGACCGTCATCGATGAGATGTGGCACGAGTTCATCTTATGCACTCACGACTATAGTTCTTTTTGCGACGACTACCTCGCTGGATACGTTCACCACGAGCCGTTTACGCGCGCCGATCGCGCGGCATTCCACGAGTCGTCCAGCCGCGACCCGATGGCACAACGCAAGCTACAGGAAGATCAGCTCACGGCGATCATGGGCTTCATCCACGACCATCTCGGTGAGCGGGTGATGTACCGGTGGTTCCGGACGTACAAGCGACGCTACACCGCGGAGTTCCTCCACTCCCATCGTCTCCCCATGACCTGACACATATCTGCAGTACTCGACTCACCCACAAAAGGAAGCAACGTGAAGAAGAAGACCAAGACGTCCAAAACGCCATCCGCCAAAGATAAGAAGATCCGTGAGCTAGTTATCGACGAGCTGCATATTGCATCGGGAGGTGCACCCACGGTCTGTCAGTGCAAGTGTGGGTGCCTCTGCTTCGTGCGCTGCGAGTGCAAGTGCACTTCGCAGTAGTGCACTCGTAATCGACCGGTACACACGTCCTAGCCACTCACGAGCCCCCCATGGCGCGCCTCGCTCCAACGACCATCGACCACCAACTTCCTGATCTACAAGATCAGCACACGTCGAGGATCACGGTCCGGCAACTCCTGGCGTTGCACGACCAGCATTGCTCGACCGGGGGGCTCGACGACTATCTTTGCGACGGGTACATGCTGTCCCAGAACCGGGTGCTGCGAAACGCCCGCGCTCACGTTGTCTCGCGCGGATTCCGGCTCTCGTCATCGGAGCTGTCCGAATGCCACGGCTGGAAGTTGATGACGCTGTCGTACATCCTCGAGAAGAAGGTGATCCCGTATCACGACACCGTCACGCTGCTGCGGGAGATCGAGCGGCGCAACCCCGGTCACTTCACCGTGCGAGATCTCGTACGGGTGTCGCGACCCGGTCGCAGCGGCATCCTCCACGAGTCTGCGCACGCGATGGCCGACGCGCTCATGCGGGAGGAGAAGGAGAAGCGCGGAATCGCGGAGGCGACCACCGATCGCGACCGGCTGTTCGAGATCCTGCTCGGCGAATCGCTGGTCGCGGCCTGCGAAGGGTTCGCGGCGTACTACGGTCGCGGTCGGATGCAGACGTTCTTGCTTTGGGGCTACCACTCTCAGGTGTGGCTCCTGCCCGAGGTTCGCGCCGCACTGAAAGAGACGATTCGCTCGTTCGGGCCACAGCTCGCTTTCGAGATCTGGACGCTTGGATTTCTTCACTACAACTTTCTCTACGACAGAATCGATGCCACCGATATCCACCAGTCGCTGCGCGTGCTCGGCATCGCGCAACGACCGAGCGCGCGAGAGATGCGCAACCTACGTGTGCTGTTCGACGACGCGCTCCGGCTGAACCCGATCGCGCGAACCCACGTGACGTTCAACTATCAGTACTTCATGCGGCTCGCTGAGGTCCGGACAGTTCACGACTACATGAAGGCCATCGATTTCGAGTTTGTCGATACGCATCTTCCGCTTCACCATTACCGACAGACCATCGCCGCGGTCGCCGCGGCAGTGTTATCCCCGAGGACCACCACTCGCGCACAGCCCACACCATCACTGCCACCTGATGCTCACGGCCCGATGCACGGCGCGCCCGTCAACCAAAGTCCACCATGCCAGCCATCCGATACCGCTCGCTGACCCTCGGCGTCACCCTCGTCGCCGCCACGTCGGTGCTTTACGCCCAGGGCTCGACAGCGCCACCTCCGGCCCCGTGGGTGGCTGATCTCGACAAGCCCATGACGGTCGAAGGCTCGGCCACTTCCAGCCTGCCGTTTCTGAATCAGGTGCACCCCGACCCACGCGGCAAGGTCACGGCCGCGCAGGCGAAGGCGTGGGAGAAGCGCCTGCGCGCGATCGAGAGCTTCCTCGAGACGACGCCGATCTTGAAGTCGCCGCGCGGCTTCTATCCACGTCCGACCGGCTTCGTCGATTGGCTCGGGATGGGGCCGTATCTCGATCACCCGACGACCGCGCCGCTGGTCGGTGGGGTCACCGTCTTTGCGTTTGACCCACGCGTGGTCACGGTGGACAAGGGAGTCCCGAAGCTCAAGCCTGGCGCCGATGCGCCAGGGCTGCGGGTGGAGCTCAACTACATCTACCTGCCCGGCGGCGAGCCGTGGATGCATGATTCGCGCGGCGAGTTCAGTCGTCTACCGATCGACGGATACCACGAGGGGTTTCCGATCATCCTCGATTCCCTCGTGGTGACCCGCGATGGGAAGTTGCCGTTCTTGCCGGTGTCTCGCGAGCGTGCGCTGACGGCGTTCGTCGCGCACCACGCCCGCGCGCGCGCGGAGACCACCACACGCATCGCTACGGCACGCGCGGCGTACGAGGCAGCGCTGCAGCCAGGCGCGGTCGCGAAGCGGCGAGCCACGCGCGATGCCGAGCTCGCAGCGATCCGCGATGCGAAGACGCGCGAGGTTCAACGCGGAAAGCTCGAGGCGTGGGAGAAGTCGGATCTGGAGAAGCTGCGGAAGGCCGCCAACCCGGATCTCGACAAGGACCCTGGCTACACGGTCCTTCGCGCGCTGAAGGACGCCGAGCACCAGCTCGCGACGATGACGCCGGCAGCGCGAGCACGCCCGGCGTGGCTCGCGCGACCTACCCACGACTTCGAGGCGGGCTTCTTCGTGCACCTCGTCGAAGACGGTCAGGGTGACGCGTTGGTCGAGATCGATCCGCAATACTTCGATCCCGAGAAGCCGCGAGATACGCCGCGCATCGCGTGGATTCGCAATCTACAGAAGCACGCGCAGGCTGGTTCGTGGGGGGCCAACGCTCGCGCCCTCCTCGTTCTGTTTCAGCAGGTGGACTGGCGGCGGTTCGCGGACACGTTTCTCGAAGCCAGGTAGACAACGGTCGCTCGGACCGGTGCTCGCGGCTCTGATCACCACGCGACGCGGTTACACGCAGCGGTGTCGATCGAGTGCGACCGTAGGTGTGCGTCGACCACCTCGAGGTCGAGCCGGCAGCGCACGCGCTCGCGCAGCTCGTCGAGCGTTCCCGCGAACGCCGGCATCGTCCACACGAGGGCACCTCGTCCCGCGAGGATCGCGACGCGGGCGCCGCCTTTCTCGACGACGATCTTTCGCGGCATCGTGGGTAGTGTGAACGCGAGCAGCTCGGCGCCGCTCTCCGCGTTCCAGACGTGAACGCGCCGATCCGTGCCGCCGCCGATGACGTACTTCCCGTTGTCGAGGAACGCCGCCGACGTGATCCAACCATTGGTCGCGAGCCGGAGCCGCGGTGCGGCCGTCGCGATGTCCCATGTCGACAAGAAGCCCATGCCGGCGACGAGCACGGTCTTGTCGTCGGGAGAGAACGCGACGACGAGAGCGGCGCCGGGACGCGCTTCGAGGAGCTTGCGATCGTTGCCGCCGTCGAGAGCGAACAACGTGTCCGCGGGCTCGCCACCACGAGCGAGCCAGGTGGCGTCGTTCGAGAGTGCGATGCTCGCGAGGGCGAAGTTGCCCTTGGGGATTTCGCGGACCCGGGTGCCGTTGACGTCCCACACCGAGACGTCGCCGAGCGTCGTGGCCGCGGCGATGCGGCGCCCATCGGGCGACCAGCGGATCGAACGAACGCTGTCCAGCTTTCCGAGGACGCGGACGCTCGTACCGGTGGCCGGGTCCCAGATCGCGACGGTACCGTCCGTGGTCGCCGTCGCGATGTGATGGCCATCCGGGGACGGCGTCGCGATGACTCCGCCCGCGAAGCGACGCAGCTCGGCGCCATCTCGATCTCGCACGACGATCGTCCCGTCGGTGCTCGCCGCGATCGATGTCCCGTCGTCGAGTCGCGCGAGGGTGTTGATCGGAGCCCCGCTGCCGATTCGCCGAGGGGATTGGCCGTCGCGCAGGACGTGGATCTCGCCGTCATCGCCGGCGCTGATCACCGTTCCGTCCGGGGCGAACGCGAGGTCCATGACCTTGCCCGCGGTCGGGGCCACGGGCACGAGCTCACCACGCGTCGGCGCCCACACCGCGAAGCCCGCGCCGTACACGATCGCCGCGACGCGCGCGTGGTCATCCGACGCCGCGAGGAGGACACCTCCCGCGATCGAGACTCGCTCCACTGCGAAACCGGACATGATGTCGAAAGCGACGACGGCGCTCGAGCTCACGGCACGCAGCAGGTTGCCGTCGAACAGCACGAACCCCGCTCGATCACCGAGCGAGGCCTGCCACGACACGGCTCCGGACTCGAGGCTCCGGAGCTGCACGACGCCCTCCTCGGTGCCGAGAGCGATGCGCTTCGTCGCGACATCGACCGCAAACGCGTTGATCGGGCTGTTGCCGATCGGGAGATCGAGACGGACCTTTCCCGTCCAGTCCCCGACGACGAGGTGCGCGATCCCATCCTTCCCGGAGGCCGGCGCGTACACGAGCTCGTCACCGGCAGTCACGACGGTGCCGAGGTCGGCGTTGAACGTCGCCACGACCTTGCCGGAACGGTCGAGGACCGACATCGCCGGCGGTGTCGACACCGCGATGATGTGCTCGCCGTCGGTCGATACGATGGGTGAACGTTGTGACCTCGCGAACGGGATCGACGCGACGAGCGCGCGCGTGTTGATATCGAACAGATCGATCCGATCGTCCGCCGTCGCAGCCAAGAAGCGCGCGGCTTCGTCCATGCCGAGGAGCCCCCCGTAACGAGCACCCGGCGATCCCTTGATCTCGGTGATCGACGCGCCATTGGCGTTCGCGATCAGTGCAACGGCGTCGTCGTGTGCGAATGCCAGCGTGTCGCGACCGACGAGCTTGAGGTCACCGCCTCCACGCCGCGGTGCGCGCCACCGCACCTGATCGCTGTCCGGGCTCCATCGCACGAGCTCCGCGTCGATGTCGAGCAAGAGGTCGCGACTGCCGGGAACGAAACTCGCGAACGTGCCCTTCGTAGCTCCCCACCAGTGCAGGGGTGGCAATTGATCGAGGGCGTGCACCGCCAACAAGCGTGTCTGGGGCGTGAGGCCGACGACCTGCGCCGATGCGATCGTGTACGCGAGCGAGCGAGCCGGTTGACCGCTCACGAGCTCGAGCCCCGCGCGATCGATATACGACGCCACCAGCCGGCCGCGAGCTTGGTCGCGACTCGCGGCCGCTTCGCCGCGAGCGATGAGGATGTTCCGGATCGCGAACGTCGCGACGATGCCCACGATCGCGAGCGCGGCTGCGGCGATGGCCACCCCCGCGCGATTTCGCGACACGAATCGCGCGAGCCTCTGCCGGCGCGTGTAGTGATGCGCGAGCACGAGCTGGCCGGTCATGAACCGGCGCAGATCCGATGCGAGCTCCGCCGCCGTCGGATAGCGCGTGGCACGATCGCGCGCCATCGCCCGCTCGACGATCGCGACGAGATCCGGTGGCACCGCGGATGGCAGCTTCTCGGGCGTCGCGTTCTTGACCCGGTCGAGGAGCGTCTCGAGGTCGGCGCCGGCATGCGGCGGTCGGCCCATGAGGACGTGATAGAGGATCGCGCCGATCGCGTAGACATCGGACTGGTGGTCGGCGCGTTCGCCACGGGCCTGCTCCGGCGGCATGTAGCTCGGCGTTCCCATGACGGCGCCGACGTGCGTCTCTCCCGGTGCCGGCCTCGTCGACGGGGGAACCGACACGGTGCCGTCCGTCTCGTCGATCCGGCGCGCGAGGCCCCAGTCGATCACGACGGTCTCGCCGAACGCGCCGCACAGCACGTTGTGTGGCTTGAGGTCGCGATGGATCACGTTCTCTCCGTGCGCGTACGCGAGCGCATCGGCGACAGCCGCGACATACGAGACGAGCGCCAGCCGACCGTCGAGGT